>JACCDV010060342.1_pt1 | contig 11282 bp, 8 predicted proteins | sample 7446131 | NCBI WGS metagenome assembly JACCDV01 (sample SAMN15323448, study PRJNA562643) | freshwater metagenome | isolation source: river surface water | place: USA:Blue River Watershed | collected 2017-08-17
AAAACATCGCCATTTAATATTGCTTCATTGAAATCTTCGGTGATTGAGATTACCAATTTTCAGCGCGATTTCCCGGATTCGGATTACAATGAAGAAATGGCTTATTTAAAGGTTTTGGCTCAATTCGATTTGGCGAATAGTACGATTGAATCGAAACAAAAAGAACGTTTTTCGGATGCATCTAAATTTTATTTGGAGCTTGTCGATAAATATCCGAACAGTTCCTACTTGAAGGATGCGGAGAAAATGTACGAAAAGAGTAACAAAGAAGTGGAGCGTATCGCCAAACTGGAGGCAGAGCAAAAAGCCTTACTCGAGAAAGAGAAGTCGAATACGGGTAAATTGACCACGAGTCCCCAGTAGTATATTTCAGAAAATTAACTTACTTTTGCAATCTTAATTTAAAAATCAAAGAGATGTCTAAGATCCAAACCAATCCATCGATCATTACGCGTGATGTAGATAAAATTGCTGCCAAGACAGGTAATACATATGAGTCTATTTCCATTATTGGACAACGTGCTCGTCAGATTTCAAGCAAGATGAAAGAGGAATTATCAGGTAAATTATCTGAGTTTGCTTCTTCAGTAGATAATTTAGAGGAGATTTTCGAAAACCGTGAGCAGATCGAAATTTCTAAGTATTACGAGCGTATGCCAAAGCCAAGTGCAATTGCCATTGATGAGTTTTTGGCGGATAAAGTTGATTTCAGATCTCGTACTGAGGGAACAGACGAAAACTAAACTTTTTTCGTTTGATTTCATATGAAATCTCTTCGCATCGTATTATTCGCGATTTTATGTCTCAGTTCTTGGGTGCTAAAAGCCCAAGAACTACAGGCAACCGTCACCATCAATACCGAGCAATTGCAGCTCGATCAGCAGCGAGGTAGCTCGCAAATTTACACCGAACTTCAGCGTACACTTCAAGATTTTTTGTCCAACCGCCGTTGGTCGAATGATAATTTCGCACCCGAAGAAAAAATCAAAGTCAATATCAATTTATTGCTTACTAAAGCAAGCTCCCAAGGAGATTTTGAGGCGAATGCGCGCGTTCAGGTTTTGCGTCCCGTTTTTGGGACTTCCTATGAAACCATCATCCTCAATATGGTCGATAAAAGTTTCAATTTTAAATACCAATTGGGCAATCCGATTACCTATAATGACAATAGTTTCATTGATAATATTAGCTCTTTAATGGCCTATTACGCCTATTTGAGCTTGGCCTATCATTATGATTCGATGGGATTACGGGGTGGAGAACTTTTTGTGCAACGATTAAGTAATCTCACGAATTTAGCACAAAATTCAGGTAGTGGCTGGGGGACTGTCAACGATATTCGCTCTCGATTTGCGATTGCGGAAAACTTGATGAACCAACAGCTTCAAGCGATGCGCGATGTGACTTATAATTACCATCGATTGTACCTAGATACCTTTAAGGATAAACCCGATGAGGCACGTAAAGGTATTTTGGACTTATTAACTCAGATCCGACAAATTAATCAGATTCGTCCAGGGGCTGCTTGTATTCGCGTTTTCTTTGACGCGAAAGGGGATGAGATTTTTGCGATCTTGGATGAGGCTGAGGCGTCTGATCGCCAACAAGCCTTTGCCTACTTAAGTTTGCTTGATCCGATTCGTACGGAGACCTATCGTAAATTAATTCGATAGAATAGTCTTAGGCTTTAATTCAAAAATCATCACCGTTTCCGTTTTATCAGAGACCTTGAATCGGTTATCGATTCGATGGCCTACTATCCAGGCAACGGAACCTTTGCTCAACATCAATAAGGTGGATTTTTTAAGATTCAATGCCACTTTCTTATTGGTTAAAAAATCCGAAATTAATTTCTTGGAATTCATTCCCAAGGGGCAAAACCAGTCGCCTTCCTGTGTTTTACGAATTTCTAATGGAAACGTAAGACTATCCGCATCCAGACAGGCGATGCTAGCGTCCGTGGGAACTTTAAAATCTTCTGTCTTTTCCTCTACATAGATATGCAATTCCTGATTTCCCAAATCGATTAGCTCATCTTCTTCCTGTACGAGTATCGGCTTGTATTCCGATTGATCCTTGGGGCTGATGACCCACTGCTGGCGATCAATATTCAGCGTAAAAAGTGGCGATTCATAAATTTTCCCCACTTTATCATTCGGATGATTGATAATTTGGGTGATTTGATCTCCATTGAATGCAAGACTTTGAAGCCAACGCTGCTGCATGACTTTTTCTTTGGCGCTCGAAGGGTTTAGTTGTACGAACAGATTATTCGCGGTATCATTTGTGATATTTGCCTCCTGCCACATCGCATATTCTTCCTGAATCCATGCCTCGATATCACGAATTCGTTCACTCGTTTGGGCTAAGGTATCCTCGAAAGCGGCATTCATTTCCTGAAACTTGGGAACGATTTCATGACGAATGAAATTGCGCTGGTATTTCGTTGATTCGTTGGAGGAATCTTCCCGCCAAGCCAAATGTTTCTCTACAACAAAATCGAATATTTGTTCTTGATTGGCAAATAACATGGGACGAATCAGATGTCCATTCTTCAAGGGAATTCCATGGAATCCCGCTAATCCGCTTCCTCGTGTCATATTAATCAAGACCGTTTCGGCACTATCCATTTGATGGTGTGCGGTAGCGATATACTGATAGTCGAATTCCTGTCGAATCTCTTCGAACCAATTGTAACGTAGTAAACGTGCCGCCATTTGCGTAGAAATTTTCTCTTTTTCCGCAAAGGCTTTCGTATCAAATACGATGCTGTGGTAGGGAGCTTTTAATGTTTTGGCTAGTTTTTTGACGAATACTTCATCCGCCAAAGATTCCTCTCCGCGCAAACTGAAATTGACATGAGCTATCCCAAAGTTGAATTTGGCCAAGGAGAAAAGTTTTGCCAAAACCACCGAGTCTATACCCCCGCTTACCGCGATGAGGATTTTGTCTTCCGCTTGAAATAAATTCTCTTTTTGGACAAATTGGATGAAATCTTCCAGCATAAAATTGGTAAATTGCGCGTTCAATTGAAGATGCGAAATTAACGATTCGCAATGAACATGCGGCAAAAATACGGATTATTCCTTTTTTTCTTTTTCCTGCTTCCCAGCTGTTTGCTCGCGCAAAGCCAGTTGGAGGTCATCCGTGCCGATAGCCTCAATGGTATCCAGCAAGAGTTAATCATGCGTAAGACCTTAATCGGCCATGTCTTTTTGCGCCAAGGTACCACAACCCTTGCTTGTGATCAAGCGGTTTTAAACAGCACGACGAATAACGTAGAAGCCTATGGGCATGTGAAAATCATTCAGGCAGACACGGTAACGATCACGGGTGATACTGCGATCTATATGGGGGATAGTCGGAAGGCCTATATCTCCGGCAAAGTCAAATTAGATGATCATACCATTGTTTTGTCGACGAGCAAATTGGATTACGATTTGAATTCGAGAATGGCTATTTATCATTCAGGCGCCAAGATTATCGATAAGAAATCAACTTTATCTAGTAAAGAAGGTTTTTACAATACGGTTACTAAAAACTTTTTATTTAAGGAAAAAGTGCGTGTGCTAGACAAAGAGGGTGGTCGCTTGCAAGCGGATTCGCTCAAGTATAATACAGCTTCTAAAGAGGCATTTTTCATCTGTCCCACGGAAATAATTACCAAAAAAGACACGGTGCTTACCTCGGCAGGTTTTTACAATACACAAACGAAGGTGTCTAATTTTACGGGTCGGTCAACGGCCAAAACGGACGAGTATATTCTTTCTGCAGATACGCTATTTTATGACAGTCCCACGCAAATTGGCGTTGCTCGCGGACGTGTCGAATTTTTGAGTCAAAAGCAAAAGGTCATTTTAAGCGGAGATCATGGTCGCTATGCCGGAAAGACGGGAATTACGCGTGTCTATGGGCATGCCCTCATGCGGAATATCGGAGAAAAGGATACGCTGTATTTGACGGCAGATACCTTGGTTTCCGTGCAAAATAAAGTGGACTCAACACGAAAGCTCTTTGCCTATCACAAGGTATTGATTTTCAAATCCGACTTTTCGGGGAAATGCGATTCCTTGGGGTATGATACCCGCGATTCGGTCATACATTTTTATCAAAAGCCAATTCTTTGGACGAATGAGTCTCAGTTGCAAGCAGATTCGATTTCGATGTATATGACGAATCAAAAGATGCGCGAAATGCGCTTGAGGGGACATTCTTTTGTGATTTCGAAGGATTCTGTCGAGCATTTTAATCAAATTAAAGGCCGGAAAATGTGGGTCTTTTTTGCCGATGATTCTCGATTAAAAAAGGTTCAAGTGGATGGAAACGGGGAAAGTGTCTATTATGTCGTTGATGATAAAAAAGTAACCACCGGATTGAATCGCGTGGAATGCAGTCGGATGAATATTTTCTTCCTAGAAAATAAAGTCAATAAAATTTCGTTTATCACGAAACCGGAAGCCAAATTTGTTCCGCCCAAGGAATGGAAGGAAGAACTTGAGTTTCTCGATGGATTTAACTGGAGGACCAAAGAAAAAATAACCTTACCCATGCTTATGGAAAGAGTTAATGTCGCTCCCACTGTTAAAAAACCTTAAAATTGGCCTTTTTGTCACGAATTTAGGCCGTTTTGCCGATTGCCCAATACCATCTTTGCGCAAAAGTTTTACCTTTGGGTATTCGACAAAATTATGATTCGATCTGTATCTCATTTATTGTTCATAGTGCTCTTGGGAGGAATTCTTTTCCCAAGTTACCTATTGGCACAAACCGAATCGAAGTCGAAATCCCGCATCCTTGTTCAAAAGACTCCTCAGAAAGCGAACCTACCTATTCTTTTATCCAAACGTGTTTTTCGGGTAGATCCGTCCTTACATGCGAACCTTGACTTAAAGCAAAATTCCTATTTAAGTCAATGGATGAAATCGAATTATGCGAAGACAGCGAGCACATCAACGACAGCACCTTCTGTTGAGCGTCGATTGCTTGAGGAAAATACCAATTCCGACAAGTACCTTTTTTATAACGATCGCATTCAAGTATCTCATGTTTATCCTAACCCAGCTACTGATTTTGTAGATATCGATTATCAGGTTTCTGGAAATCAGGACCTTCGGATTGTTTTCTACAATGTGCTCGGAGAGCAAGTGAAAGAGATATCCTTAGATCGTGACCAACGAAGCATTCGGGTTTCCATGCGCGATTTTTCGAATGGAATGTATTTGTATCAATTACTGATCGATGGCCGTTCTGTTTCTACTAAAAAATTAATCGTTCGTAAAGGGGTATAAAAAAACCTGGATGTTTGGCACCCAGGTTTAATGATTATTCGAAACCAATCGTTTTTTTTGTAGAGACACGATACTTCGCGTCTATTTTATTTTTTGAGACGCGAGGTGTCGCGTCTCTACATTTTTGGTTAAGACGCAAGGTGTTGCGCCAGTACATTATTGATTCGCAATCGTACGTTTGATGAACGCAGTCAAATCTGCACCGGTCAATAAATTCTGAGACAGCAATGCCAAATCCGAAATTTGCTTCGCTAAGGCTTTTTGTTCCTCTTCCGATGTCAAACTTGCGAGTTTATTGATTAAGGGATGGTTCGCATTGACGGTAATGTTATAGGTCGTTGGCATCGAACCAAACATTCCCATTCCTCCACCATTCTTCGCCATCTCACTCATGCGGCGCATAAATTCATTCTGCGTCACGATTGCCGGTAATTCATCGGGTGACATGGCCTCTACGGCTACGACCTTTTGTTTGTCATTCAAGGTTTCCTCGAAAACCTTTTTGACACTTTCTTTTTGTTCATCACTTAAGACCGCTTCTAAATTAATCCCTGTATCAATTAATTTATCGATGCGATCCGCATCCACGCGCTTCCATTGGGTTTTTTCCAATTTCGCTTCCATCGCTTGGATGAAGTGACTGTCAATTAATGAATCCAGTCGCAAGACTGAATATCCTTTTTGTTGGGCGGATTGAATAAAGGCGTCTTGTTGCTGCTCATCGGTGGTATACAAATAAACTTTGTTGCCATCTTTATCCGTTTGAGCGGCTTGAACCTCTTCAGCATATTCATCTAACGTGAAATACTTTCCGTTGGTATCTTGTACCAAACAAAAATCTTTCGCACGTTCCATGAACTTCTCATCGGAGATCATTCCATATTTGATGAACAAACCGATGTTGGCAAATTTTTCTTCAAAGGCCGGACGATCTGCTTTGTATAATTCAGCGAGTTTATCAGCCACTTTTTTCGTGATGTAGCTGTTGATCTTCTTAACATTTGAATCTGCCTGAAGGAAAGAACGAGACACATTTAACGGAATATCTGGCGAATCGATGACACCATGTAAAAGCATCAAGAATTCGGGTACAATGTCTTTGACTTCGTCGGTGATGAATACCTGCCGACTGTACAACTGAATTTTTTCACGTTGCAACTGCATTTCGTTCTTGACTTTCGGGAAGTATAAAATACCGGTTAAGTTGAACGGGTAGTCCACATTCAAGTGAATCCAGAACAAGGGCTTTTCTTGCATGGGGTACAATTCGTCATAGAATTGTAGGTAATCATCATCGGTTAAATCCGATGGGGATTTCGTCCAAATCGGATTAGGGTTGTTGATGATTTTTTCCTGGAATTCAATCGGCATGGGTAGGAATTTACCATATTTCTCCAAGATGGATTTCAAGCGGTATTCCTCCAAAAATTCTTCTGAATCTTCCGCGATGTGTAAAATGATGTCGGTTCCACGCGTTTCTTTTTCCGCAGAACTGATCGAATATTCCGTGGATCCGTCGCAAATCCAGCGCGCTGCTTCCGCGCCTTCTTGGTAGGATTTAGAGATGATTTCCACTTCTTTGGAAACCATAAAGGCAGAATAAAATCCTAAGCCAAAATGACCGATAATGCCTTTGTCTTCGCCTTGATCTTTGTATTTCTCAACGAACTCAGTGGCTCCCGAGAAGGCGATTTGGTTGATGTATTTTTTAATTTCTTCGGCCGTCATACCTATTCCGTTATCCGAAATGGTGATGGTCTTTTTGTCTTTGTCGAAACTTACTTGCACTTTCAATTCACCCAATTCGCCATTGAATTCGCCGATCGAACTCAAGCGTTTAATCTTTTGGGTGGCGTCTACCGCATTGGATACCAACTCACGAAGGAAAATCTCGTGGTCCGAATAGAGAAATTTTTTGATAATCGGAAAAATGTTCTCAGTGTGAATGGAGATGTTACCTGTTTCTTTCATGTTTTTTGAAATTAATAATCCTAAATTTGAACAGCCATTTGCAATTTTAATTCCAAGACTGTCGAAGGTGTCACATTGTCAGAATTCTATGTCACATTCAAAATTACGCGAGGATAGTACATGCCTCAATTGTGGAGAAAAGGTTCATGCTCGTTTCTGTTCGCATTGTGGACAGGAAAACAAGGAACCGCATGAGAGCTTTTGGGGATTACTTTTTCACTTTGTAGAGGACATTCTCCACTACGATGGGAAATTGTTTGCCTCGATGAGAACCTTGTTTGCGCGTCCTGGATTTTTGACGAACGATTATCTAAAAGGTCGTCGGGCGACCTACCTACATCCCATTCGCTTTTACCTATTCACCTCTGCCTTTTTCTTTTTGTGTTTATTCTATGTTTTTCATCCTTTGGAAAAGCACTTTGAAAAGGATATGCCCAAAACTCAAATCAAAAAAGATACCAGCATCCTGAACTCATTATCTATCAAAATGGTAGAGGATAAGGAAGCGAATCCGGTTTCTTATGATGCGTATTTGGCCCAACAAGCCAAATTGCCTATGGGAAAGCGTGATTCGGAATTGGAGCAACGTATAATCAAGCAATTTTACCGTCTCGGTAAAGAATATCAGACACCCGATGAATTGATTAGTGCGCTTTTGGAAACGATGCTTCACAAAATATCAACCGTTCTTTTTATCGCCTTACCATTCTTGGCATTCATTCTTTATCTGCTATTTATTCGGAAAAAGAACTACTATTTTATGCACCATGGGATATTCGTTCTTCATTTAGCCACCAGTTTTTTCTTGGTTTTATTTGTCGTAGAGCTCTTGGGGATTTTGCATTTGGCAACGCACGTTGAATGGATTGGGAATATATCTGCTTGGCTAATATTTGCTTGGTTCATTTATTACCTGATTTGCTTTAAGAATTTTTATCAACTCACTTGGTTGAAAGGTATCTCATTCTATTTTTTAACCATTGTGCTTCAACAAGTATTTTTGATTTTTGTGTTTTTTGGTTTGCTTCTATTTTCGCTGTTAAGCCTGTGAAAAAACTCATCCTATTACTTCTTTGGAGTCTTCCCATTCTTGCGCAGCAGGAATCGCTTCGCATGATGTATCCATTTATGCCCATGGGGATTAATCCGGCATTGGCAGGGCAGAAAGGGGTGGCTTCCATCACAGGGATTTACCGGAAGAAGCCGCTGTTTCAGCCAGGTTTGAGTAGGACGGCCTCGTCGCAGCAATACTTTAGTTTTGATATGCCCGTTTCTCAGGAAAAAGGAGGGATTGGTTTTTTGGCTTATAATACGGATCAATCGTATGCTTTGCCGACGGGAGGGATTTCGGCCAATTTGGGAATAGCAGCCGTAGGCGCTAAAGCCTTTGAATGGGGAAGGGGTCATCGATTGAGGCTGGGAGCTCAAGTGGGTCTAAGTCAGTACCCCATCATCGGTAAAAGTGGAAGCAGTGTTTTGGGGACACATTATGGGTATGGTTTAATCTATGAAAAAGGGGATTTTTACTTAGGCCTCAGCGCCCCAGCTAATTCCTTTGAGTCAAGTTATGGTTCCTTGAAGCCCCCTAAATACCTCATTCTAAACTATTTATTTCACATCGATCAAAATGCATTGAAGCTCGGAACTGTGATTCGCCAAATTGACAAGGACGTGGCAATTGATTATTCGGCTGTATTCTGGTTAAAGGAAAGAGTAGGTATAGGTGTTTGGTATCAAGCAACCGGTTCGGAGCTCGGATCGAAAGCGCTGATTGGAAGTGTCGAGGCCGCTTTAGGTAAGAATTTCCGTGTCGGGTATGGCTATGACTTATTGGGCGAATCGACCAGCTATTATCCCAGCGGTTTTGGGTCGACGAGCACCACGGAGCGTGCGGGTTTTCACCAATTATTCATTCGTTATGAAGTTGATTTGGGGAATGGGAAGATTGCGCAATTTCGACCTTAGGTAATTCCTGTATTTTTTTGATTTTGAAGGGATATAATTGGAATAAATAAAGATTTTTTTATGCTCTGAATAAATAGGATTTTTTCCAAAGAAATTTGTGCTCTTATATGGTATAAAATCCGCCAAATTGTTGGGTTTTATTGCTGAGAGTGTATTAAATTGCGAGGATTTTTTTTGCAAGTAGTATTATTACCTAAACCAAAACAATAACGTTTGAAACTTTTCTAGTTGATCGCTAGAATTTTACATTATGGATCCATTTTCCTACGTTGCCAATGCAGATACACAAGTCATCGCTGACTTGTATGAAGCATACAAACAAGACCCTAATTCCGTAGATAGCTCTTGGAGAGATTTCTTCAAGGGATTTGATTTCTCTCAGACTTGGTTAGAGGGTGCTCCTATGGGTGCCGGTTCAGCTGATTCCTCCCATGTTCAGAAGGAAATGGCTGTGATTTCATTAATCAAAGCATTTCGTTCTCGCGGACATTTGTTGTCAAAGACTAACCCAGTTCGTGAGCGCAAAGATCGTCAGCCTCGTTTAGGCTTAACGGATTATGCCTTATCAGATGCCGATTTAGATACGGTATTCCAAGCTGGTGTTTTCTTGGGTATTGGGCCAGCAACCTTGCGTCAAATTCAGGATGCCTTGCATAAAATCTATGCTGGGACAATTGGTTTTGAATATTCATACATCCGTGAAGTGACCACGAAGGAGTGGTTGCGTAATAAAATTGAAAAAGAAGCTTTGGCATTCAATCCTTCGATTGAAAAGAAAAAGCATATCCTTCAGAAATTAAACGAGGCAGTTGTTTTCGAGAATTTCTTGGGAACAAAATATTTAGGCCAAAAGCGTTTCGGTCTTGAAGGTGGTGAGTCGACCATCGCGGGATTGGATGCGATTATTAACACATCAGCTGATTTAGGTGTGAAGGAAGCCATGATTGGTATGGCACACCGCGGTCGTTTAAATGTGTTGGCCAACATCATGCACAAGTCTTACGAAGCAATCTTCGATGGTTTCGAAGGAAATGTGCCAGATGAAATACATGGGGATGGTGACGTGAAATATCACTTAGGCTATTCTTCGAAACACGTTTCACCGAACGGAAGTGAAATTTCCTTGAAATTAGCTCCCAATCCATCGCACTTAGAGGCGGTAAATCCGTTGGTGGAAGGTTTTTGTCGGGCCACCGCAGATGCGCACTACGCAGGTGATTCCTCGAAGGTATTGCCTATTTTAATTCATGGAGATGCCGCTGTCGCAGGACAAGGTATCGTTTATGAAGTTACGCAAATGGCGAAGTTAAAGGGTTACTCAACCGGAGGAACGATCCACTTTGTGATTAATAACCAAGTTGGTTTTACGACCGATTTCGAGGATGCGCGTTCGGCGATCTATTGTACTGACGTTGCAAAGATTATTGATGCACCCGTATTCCACGTGAATGGAGATGATCCAGAAGCGGTAGTATTCGTATCGCGTATCGCGGCAGAGTTCCGCCAGGAATTTGGTCGGGATGTGTTTGTGGATATGGTTTGCTACCGTCGGAATGGCCATAACGAGTCGGATGAGCCTCGTTTTACGCAGCCGACACTTTATGCAAACATTACCAATCACCCCAACCCGCGCGAAATCTACACGCAAAAGTTAATCAAGCAGGGAGAAATCGAAGCGAAATTAGCTGAGCAAATGGATGCGGAATTCAAGGCGGAATTGCAAGCTCGCTTGGATTTGGTGAAGCAAAAAGTTCGTCCTCCATATATCCCATTGAAATTGGATAATGCGTGGTCGGAGCTTCGTTATTCCAACGAGAAAGATTTCGACAAGTCGCCAAAGACTGCTATTACTCAGGCAGTAGTAGACCAAGTAGCGAAAGCGATTACGACACTTCCAAAAGGTTTCGTGGCCTTGAAGCAAATTGAAAAGGTGATTGCTGACCGTAAGGTATATTTTGAAAAAGGCGAATTAAACTGGGCTACCGCTGAGTTATTGGCTTATGGTTCCTTATTAGTGGAAGGCAAAGCCGTTCGTTTATCGGGACAAGATGTGCAACG
>JACCDV010557344.1_pt1 | contig 11282 bp, 2 predicted proteins | sample 7446131 | NCBI WGS metagenome assembly JACCDV01 (sample SAMN15323448, study PRJNA562643) | freshwater metagenome | isolation source: river surface water | place: USA:Blue River Watershed | collected 2017-08-17
AAATCACTAACTAAAGAATGATAATTTGATTTTCAAATATTCTCAGAAATCTATACTATGAAATGCATATTAAAACGATAATTTATGATTAGCAGAACAAGGATCATCTTTATTTTTGCCTTAGGGATTCCTCTTTTCGCAATTATAACTTTCTTAAATTTAGCTGATGCGCGACACTCTCACTCTTTCTCGTCCAATTTTCGATATTTTCCATTAGTTATTTATCAGTAATTTAGTCAAGTCTTTATAGTGACTGAAACATGCGTATCAGGCTGGTTTTCATACCGATTAACGAGTTTATTTCCATTAATATTATACACGAATTACAACAAATATCATTTTTTATCTATTCTGCGAGATTTTATCTTGGTCTTCCACTGATTCACGCGATTCCTAAAGTCAATTATTAGCTTTGCCATTTCCTCACTTTCTAGTTTGTCTCCATAAAATTATTTGACTTCTTTAAACATTATTGAAGCATATTAGAGTTGGTTTTTCATAGTAGAGACTTCTTCTCTGGCTTTCATATAGAAAGGTAGAAAATAAGGTGCGGATTCATCCAACGGATCTTATTAACTAAGTATTATGCATTGATTGACGAGTTCACATCTCTTTTAGAAATAGTTATAATCTTCGCAAAGCACAGAAAGAGGAACAATGCTATAAGATTTATTTGTGATTGACGGCCACTCAAATATTTCAGGATCTTTTTGATACATTTGTTATAAGATATAATCAAAAAGAGAAGTCTGCTTATCTTGGCTGATTAGCATATAGGATTTTTATATGTTTTCAATGCGGAAGGAACGTGCATTACCACGGTGTGTACCATTGTTCAAGAAATTACCAACTACAAGCATAAACTCGAGAAAGGTTTGAAAGAATTTATCATTTTTAACTTATTCATAAAACCTGACGAATATCTTAATTTTACTGAAGAAAGATTCTGAAATGGATTAAAACTATTGCTTAAAAAGAATACTCTTGATTTTTTATTAAATTGATTAGATTTTACTTAAAAATGCTAAAAATTTATCCGCAAGAGTCCAACTTTAGCCTTAAAAAATAACTTCCACATAATCTGCCTTTTATTTATTCGACGGTAGTAAATTGAGGATTCCAGAAAGAAATTATTCGTTTAAATACTGATCGTTGTATGAGCGAAAGGCGTCTTATATAAGAGGGAAAAGTGGTTAGCTTATTTTTAATTTCTTCATTACAATTTCAACATTCTTTACACGATCTGGTTTTAAGATTGATTTGATTTATGGAGCGACAGATTTAGTAGGTACAAAGTTCTTTTAGTTTTTTCCAAAGAAATTTACGAGCTCTGATGGATTTAATTCTATCTTTGGCTCACTTATTGTTTCCCAGAATGAATTTTTCAGCTTTGAATTCTATAGAGTGTTCCAGCCAATATTCTTCATTTCTACTTTGGGAGGACCAGGTTTCTCAGGTTACATCCCAAACATTGGAAGAAAAGGAGGAGGCTAAGGCATACTGAAGCCAGGAATGGACGGAAGGAGTGGAGGAAGATCAAGATTAAGCAATGGAGGCAATGGAAGCAAAAGAGATGGAGGTAGGTCAGGCAAAGGATTCGGATTCTGTGGAATCTGCATAAAGGGAGGTAGAGGAGGTGGTGGTGGAAGAATATTATGTTATAAATTGTTCTTTTATTGTTCTTTCATCTTTTTATTTATCATAGTTTTTCCTTATTGATAGATTAACGATGTTCTACTCATCTAAATTTGCCTTATACTTCCAATACTATTTTTCCGTTATCTAGGAACATCTATGCGTGGTATTTACAAAAGCACTTTTTCGCTATTTGGAGGAAGATTATATTTAATGTTTGTCTGTCTTGGTGTGATATCATTTGTTGGTCTAAGATCGTTTGCTTTTTATTAATGTCTTGCACTATGACGAAAAGGAATATCTTGACGACTGCCTCTTACTGGTTTTTATTCAAGAAGTTATCGGCTTTCAGTGCGTTTTAGATGAAAATCATTAATATTCTTTTAAGGGTTGGATTTTTTATTGCTTATTATATCGGAAAACCTGACTGAGTACTCAGTTCCCTCAACTTTATGAGATAAAATTTGAGGGCACTCTTTTAACTTGGCTCTAACATTATCCTTTTGATTAAGACTTAATAGCTCAGCAATAATAGCTTAATTTTTCTTAAGTTTCTCTTCGAGCCAACGATTAACTTTAATTAGTTATTCATTTTATCGAAATAATTCCATCGAAATGATTTCTTGTGATTTATAATGAAGGTGACTTTATTCAGCTAGTTTCTCAATATTGAGAATTTCTCGCTATTAGATCTATTATTCATATAGATTGCCTACTTTCTTTTTCTTCTTGAACAGAATCTTTCCTTTTTTGTATCGCTAGAAATCTTCAATTAATGAGGTTAAAGATTTGTGAATATCTCTCAGTGTAGTGTTAAAAGCTTTCTCAGGAGACTTTTGAATCTTAATCATTTCCTTCAATTTGAATGGTTCAATCGTCGATCTACCAAAAATCTAAGACAGATCGCATTGAAGATTATATTTAATCATACTATTACTCTTAAATTCTCGAATCTTGATTTTATGCGAAATCAGTGATAAACTTTTGGGCAGTTCAAACCGAATGGCTTCGGTAATAAGGAAGAGAAGCTCACCAAAGACACTGACCTATTGAAAGAGAGTATTGATGAATAAAATGCATTATTAGATAACTATAAGATTGTTTGTCTTAGCTAACAGTTTAGAAAGTAATTCAAATATTGTATGCTTATTAAGAGAGCTAAATAAGATATCAAACTTTGATCTAGGCTTAGGATTTGCGATAAAGTTTATTATCCAAAATATCAAAGAAGGGACGCTTTTCTTTCCCATAGTTTCTTGGTATTATGGATCTTTTTAATCAACTGGCAATCGTTCTTTAAGATAATTGATAAGTGACCTTGCAAAAACCAGGAGACTAAAGAGTGCCTGTTATTGTAAGAGAAGATTGCCAAGAGTAAGATATCCTTGAATAACACTGTCTTGAATTATTGCTATGACCTTTCTAAGAGGAATAGAGTAAGTTTTATCGTGAGTTATTATGAAATTAATGCTTTCAATTATGGCAGTGAGACCAACAAAGGCTTAAATCTGCTGATGGATTGCCTCTTTATCTGTAGCTATTAATTGGGCTGACATGAAATTGGTATGAAAGAGAATAATCAAATTAATCCACTATTAACATGAAAAATCGGCTTGATTGATTGTTGTACGTTGGATATAGTGATTGAGTTAAAGTATTTCTCTAACAGTAATGCGTGAACTACAATATTTTGAAAAAGAATTGTACTGATCGTTAGTGGTACTTCCAAGGAAATCAATTTGCTTACGTTAATTAAGTTTATTATTGTATTGTTTCACAAATTCCACCTTAAACACTATATTAATACTATTTTTACTGAGTGAGAGAGAGGAGAGTATTTTTTCCTACTCTTGAGATAGAATGATTTCCTTTCTTAAGGATTAAAGAGATTATTCGGCTGCTTTGCAACTTATTCTATCGACTTCGTTGACTGAAGGCGAGGTGATGTTGAGCTTAAAAGGATAGATAAAGGCTGGATGCTCAAAGCTTATTTTAATATTACGCATAATTATAATAAATCATAGATGCACACTATCTAAACTAAGGTAAATTATTCATATAGTATACTATTCAAATATACATTAAGTTGCAGAGATGAGTCCATTCATTCGAGATGGATTTAAAAGTTTATAATTTTTATTGAATGAATTTCTATAATATCAGTTAAGTTCCTGCTCGACAACAAACTGCCCAACACTTTCATTCTTCACTTGAAGAGCCAACGCTTTAGAATGTTTAGGCACAACTATTTGTAGCCAGACAAAGGAATTATGAGTTGTCATTATCCTACTTTCAAAATAAATTTGGTTCTGGCTAAGCCTACGAGCAATATGTCCAAAGCAATAGGCTTGAAGGACTAGGCGCACCAAAACAGCAATAATATGACCTTCGCAGAGAACTCGAAAAGCAAGCTGCGGAAATCCATTAACGATAGACTAGAAAAATCCAACAAAAAAAAGCTATGAAAGGACAATCTGTTGATGAGTATGAGGAAATACAGCATAAAGGAGGGAAAAACAAAAATCGTCCTAATATTTGGGAATAAACAAAAAAAGTTGAATAAAAGTATGAGCCACAATAGGAACAACATTAACCAATAGAAAATGAAAATGTTTATCGGATCAATGTATAAGGCGAGAAAAAGGGAGCATTTATCTCTTAGTTCAAAAACTATCTGTCAAATAAGAAAAAAATAAAATAATAAAGCCAAGTGTATAAAAATAAAACGTTAGACCAATCATTAAACATCAGCCAACTGAGAAATGCATCATCTTTATCCCAAAGTAAATCTAAAGGCAAGGATGGATAAGCACCAAAGTACTAGTAATAACTTGTAAAGAAGATGATAAAGGATATTGCTGGAAAGCATACCCCTTCTACAAAAATATAAAAGATGCAGTTGATTGAATATCTAACTGCAAACCAAAAGATAATTAAAGTTTTGAATCTCTCAATACATCAACTCTCAGATTCCGTCATAAACTTTCCATCTAAAGATACAAATTTACTCACTTTCAATGAGATTTTAATATTCGTTCTTGATTCTCTTGGAAAGGGAGAGGATGTAAAAAAGTTGAGAGCCCAGCAATAGTTTGAGCAAGTTCCCCAAGGTTGCATGCTAAGTAAAGATATGCTAAGCTTCTTCTAATAAACTTTCAGAGGAATAGATAGACATAACGACCTTATCATAAAAAGAATCCCATTCATCTCTCGGCTAACAAATGATCCAATGGTAAGAAAGAATCTTAACTTGCCTGCAGTATTCGAGCCTGAATACAATCGGCATGTTAGCTTACGTCGCATCTTTTAAAGAATATAAATAGAAACTTTGCTTTGTAGCTAATAATAAAAAAGATTGAATTAATACATATCGTGGAATCAATTTATTAAATACTTTGAGTCAGGACATAAACAAAGAGCCAAATACGATATTATTGTCCTCTTAGAATCTCTTAAGAATTAAGATAAGTTTGGTCTGAGCCACTTGCCCTAATCAGTGTTTGACATTATAAACTGGGCTATAAAGAGAGTTGATCATGGGTAAGAGTTACTTAGCACCATTGAAATCATTAACGAAATCAAAATGCATCGGGAGTATGAGATTGAGAAGTTTACTTTTATTAAGAGTATGGGAGATGATGGGGATTCTTAAACATTTTAAGATGTATTGGTTAGGATCAAAGAAAAAGCCATTAAGTTTGTAAGTCCCAAAGAATTCCTTTAATATTTTTCTGTCAAAGGGAAACCCATTGAATAATTTTAAAAAGAGCGAAATGAGCTTCAATCCAAGAATTTATCAGCTGTCAAAGTAACATTCGTTGAGAATTAACTCTTTGAGAAATCACCCTAACCCGATGGCTATGACTCCGATCCTGAGATATATAATAATTCTAAACTTCATGAAAATCCAAATGAAAAGATGAGGCAGAGTCAAAAATAATTCAAAAGATTTAAAGCCACTGCTCAATCATTTATGGAGCCTTAGCAAGTATAGCAGGATAATCAATAAAGCTTCAAAGAATTCAAACTAACTGTACCAAAGCCATTTTCTTTCGAAGAACGCTAAAAAGAAAGAAAAGCAAACAAACTGAAGGAATCACATAGCAGATCAGCATAAAAACAACAATTCAAAGCGATTCCTGTTCCTTCTAGTGTGACATAAGTTGGTCTTTTTTAGAAGATGATGAGGTAACAGCAGAAAAAGAATGAGTAACGTAAAAAATGTAGTATGATCATGACACTTGCAAATTAAAAACCATTCAGCTTCCTAAACAGAAGGACCAATAAGAAGACAAAAGAAGAAAGAGAGGAATTCGTGTTCAAAGCCAAGCCCATTCCGTGGTTTTGCTCTGTTGATCTACTAAAAAAGAAGTAGGAATAGTAAATTATAAGAAACGAAAGAATAGCCAAACTAGCTCAATAAAACCTTGCTAAGGCAAAATTGCCTCCGAGGATGGAAAAGGATTTCTTATAAAAATAAGCCAGAAAAGTATTTTAACAAAATTCAAATAAAAGGCCTGCCTCGAGTCAGCCTAAGGTCAAAGATCCTCCTAACTTTGATGTCCTTCATAAAAATTTCTAAGAGGCTCTTGAGAGAAAAAGAAAATAAAACAAAGCTACATAAATTAAAGAATTTAAATTTTCAAATGTAAGAGCTTCCTCCAAGGCTAAACCTTAAAAATATGAGTTATAATAACCAAAGAAAAGAGGATAAATCCCTGCTTCTTCACTTAGGTAACTATGAATTTATGTAGCTCGAATATTGATGTATTTGCCCAATCGACTTTGAAGTTCACCCAACAGGTTTAAAAAAGAAGGCAATAGATGTAGCAAAAACGCAAATAGTAGGTGAAAAAGAAGAAAGAGGAATAATAGAGACTAAAAATCGATGCGTAATTAAAGCAGCAGGTCCAAGAGGCAGCCCGCAAAAAGGAAAATAAAGATAAGCAAGAGGCTGATAGAAGACTAGAAGAACTGAATAGGCAAAATAATTAGACAATTAAAAGGTTGAAGTAAGGCTGTGCCAATCGCCGCAATCAACAACCTCTTTTGATGGATCGCGTCTCTAAAAGAGATGAAAGGATTGAAAAGATGAAGAAACTATATTAAATAAGCGTCACTCTTAAAAAGAATGGAATCACAGGAAAGGAACACGACCATTACTTTAAAAGGGAAGAGCTGCTCATGCTCGAAGATTATAAATAACTAATGAAGTCAAATAAACTTTGATCTAATTTTAACTATTATCATTTATTTTAAGAATCAATTAAACTTTCGGGGTTTGGGGTTATCTATTGAGACAGTCCTATTTTAGATAGTAATTTTATTTGATAAAGAAAGCGCTTTGTCCTTTTCGGTTTGGTTTAAGCATAGCAAGAAGGCGTAGCCTTGTCCATTTCCATTGATATCTCTTGGCATCTTCACTTGGATTACCTTAATATTATTATCCCTAAATAGTCGCACAAGCATATCTTCATCAACATCGAATCCAAATCCTCGCACGTAGATCTACCAATCTTTTTGATGATGAATTGCGTTTTCATACTCCTATGTGGTAAAGTCTACTAAATTCTCTGAGAAATTTTTGAGCATCTATTCATTTGTTACCTTTGTCAACCGATAAATACTTTATAAAATATTCTCTCTCTTCTATAAATCTACAATGATATCTTGCAAACGCTTCTTATAGTTTTAGGGCACATCAAAGGCTAAAGCTTTGTCTGATAAGAAGTTAACCTGGCAGATATCTTATTTTGAAAACCTCTCAATTCTGTTACTTAAAAACTATTGAAGATCCTTTACATTTATCTTTTAGCCTTATGTTGAAAATATGTAGCTAAGGAATCCAGGTGATCTGGTTTGCATTGAAATTTATTGAATCCTGCTTTTCATTCCTGTAAGCTAAGCAAGGGCTAAGGCTAGTGCTTTCTCTGCCCCTTTTTCGGAAATTAGTTAACGGGCCATATCTTCGAAGTAATCAGCAACCCCATCTTCAATTCCTCTAATTCGAGCTAATATTTCTTGGGTCTTAGCTTTGAGAAGATCAACCTTTGTGGGCTATCCGATGTTCCTAAAGCGAATCAGTGCAACTTTCTCAATTTCATTCATAAGATAGTTCTAGTTCCGTTAATAGAAAGTAACACAGACACCGTTTTTACCAGCCCGACCTGTCCGACCTGCTCGATGAACATACTAATCGGCTTTTTTGGGTGGCTGCATCTGTATGATCAAATCCACAGAAGGAATGTCAAGTCCTCTGGCTGCCACGCTAGTTGCAATCAAACATCTAAGACGTCCTTCCTTAAAGTCACGGAAGATAACCTAACGATTGCATTGAGGAATATCCCCATGAAGAGCATTTTTGGACTGGGAAAGCTCAAGTGTCCCATGTAAATGATTAACTTAACGCTTTGTTTAGCAAAATATGATGACACTTCCATGAGTACCTGCATATATATTGATAAGATTTCTTATTGTTTCGCTTATTTTACGTTGGTCTCTTCCCACGCATAAGCAAAGATGCTCTATGGTCTTTGAGGTCTTTATCTCAGTTCGCTTGACCAAGTCAACCATCTTTCTATTCTTGCTCATAAATGTGCTCGCCAATTATTCCACCCACTTCGGGACAGTTGCTGAAAACAGTAGTTTTTGAGTCTTCAAAGGGGAGCTTTGACTGATATACTTTAATATTCTCTATACGTCCTCTTGGAAACCTTGCTTAAGCATTTCATCTGCCTCGTCCAAGCAAATACTCTGCAATTATGCCAAATCAATATTCCCTCTTTGTAATAAATCTAGGAGTCTTCCTGGCGTGGCAGAAATTATATCTGCTCCTCGACTTATTGCATCTCTTTGCTGTCCAAAAGGACTTCCTCCATATACGTTTACACAATGGAATTCGTTTGGAGTGAGTTTCAAACTTTATATCTATTGCCTGACTTGAATAGCAAGCTATCTGGTGGGGAGGACAATAAGGAATTTAGGTTTTGCATTGGACCTATTCAGTAGTTGTTGATCTCTAAGCCTTTATAATATGGGAAGGGAGTAGGCGATAGTTTTGCCCGAACCCGTCCTATCCTTACCTATTAGATCACTGCCATAATTGATAGCGTCGAAGGTCTCATACTGGATGGGGAAGAAATATTATATCCCTTTCTTCTTGAGTATTTTGACCATTTCAGGCCTTCTGATGAAATAGGAAAGTTCTTCATAACTTTATCGATTATGAAGTTTATTGCTTGTGTTTGCGTCTTGCTTATTCATTTATAATTTGTTATTATGGATGATATTTGAACCATGCCTTTTATAAAAATGTATTTTGTATATCAATTATCCTTCAATTACTATTTATTCTCAATCCCCAGCCTCAACACTTATTTCTATGATTTTACGACAAATTTCAGTATAAACCTCTATTATCTAATAACCTACCCTTATAATTAAAATTATTTATATGCAAGCAAGACAATTACCAAACATTGACCTTTCTAGCCTACATTATTAGTGCTAGAGCTAGCTTTGCTCTCCTCGACTCAAACAGCGTCGGAGCTAAATCTCTAACCTAACTCCTCTCGTCCTTCAAAAAAGTTATTTCCTCAGCTAGTTCCAATATATGCATCTTGCAGAAATACTTCAAAAAGATTACAGTATTCGAACACACAATTAAAACTGGTACATCAACTAATTCATAAAAAAGAACGCAGGCCTAAAATAGCTTTGCTAAATAAATGGAAGATAGTTTTGTAAGGGAATAATGAGAACTGCAATAATTGAATAATACGAATAAAATTAAATCGTTTAATAAAAAGGTTCTTAGGCTGATACTGTGTACATTATTCTTGAAGGGAAGGTGGGAAGTATAAAGAATGAGAATGAGACTGATATGATCGCACATGTGTCAATGAGACAGACATATGAAATTCTTACTCATCTTGCGAGGAAATAGGCTAAAAAGATTAATAGACTGGCAAGGAAATTTTCATCCTTTAGAGAATTAGAGTTTAATTATCATAAAAGTATGATTTGAATGGAGAGGAACAGTTCTTATAAGACTTTGAGAAGGGACACATTTTTGGAGATAAAGTAAGATGCCTACAAACTAACTATACACATACATTTATTACCCTCGAAAAATGCCTACTACTAAGTTTCGATATAAAAAATGTAATGTTTTGGTTAAATCACGCTTTTTAGCGCAAATTATAAAAGCTTTTCAAATTATTAAAAAAGCATCCTTTCTTTTCAGCTTTGGAGAACGAGACACTTTAAGAGGTGATTAGCTATATGTCAGTGCACAAGCGCAAGAAAAATTAATTAGTCTATCAACAAGGAGAATAGTCTACTCGTATCTATTTCCTACAAGAAGGATAACTGAAAATTGAAAAAGAATGCAATCTGTTTGTAGATAATCCTAATGAGCTTTACATCGATCGTCGTAAGCTCATGAATAAAAATTAAATAGTTAATCAAGAATTCCTTGCATACGCCAACTTATAGCATCTTTATAATTATAGGCCAATCAACAAAGTCATTTAATTGGGCATTTTGACTCCTTTTTCTCTATTCGGAGAATAGTAAATAATCGAAAATAAAAGAAGATAAACTTCAATAAAAGTTTCAAGTCTTGAAGCAATTTATTATCGTATCGACCTTAATCGAATTTATTCAATACTTGGCGAAGGAATTAGTGTTTTTCTTGATGTTGTTAAAGCTTCAATCAAATAAAAGATTAAATACAGACAGGAAATCTATGCGAAAGCAATGCATATTTAAAACAAAAACAATCTTAAATATTTCTATTACGAAGGAGAAAAAGCATTACCAACTCCTCGTAAATTCAAGATTCAAAAGATCAATTAGAAAATCTGTTAAAACTCCAGCTCGATTGTAAAAGATAAGATTCAAGATAATATAGATGCTTAAAGTTAATCGAACTATGATATAGGGGAGGTGAATCCATAGGTAAAGTTTAAGATCTAAGGATTTTAAAAGTCATATCAACACTCAATACCACCTCTTTACAATACATTTAACTTCCACAAAATGATGAGGACTAAACTTATTAAACAGTCCATCAGTAAGCTGTCGTTAGAGTAGTAAGAAGAGGAACAGAGTGGCCCAAACAAGGACTTCAAGTTTAAGAATAAGGAACAATTGAAGAAATAGCATAAAATTATTGATGATAGTCATACTTGGCGATTGGTTAAATAAAAAGTCAAACAATAACAAAAACTTTGTAAAAGAAAAGGTTCCCTTAAACATAATATGTACTTAAATCAATATATAGAAATTTTCTTTCCCCGTTAATCGACAATCATTATTTCGATCAAATAGAATCCTAGATAAAGAAAATTTAAAGATCGTAAAAATCAGGAAAATTCAACGTGTCCACCCCAAGAAAGAGAGCTTAATCACTCAATGCAATTATGATCTATAAATGAGTATTTTTTCGGACAATAAAAAGTTATGAATTAATCATAGTTTATTTAAAAGTGACAGCTTTCTTTAGATATTTTGAATGATATTTGTATTGATTTAATTCTGCACATTCTCATATTATGATTTATCTGATAGCTTACATAAGTATCTTTGCTTCATTTCAACCATCCCATCCTTGCTTTTCAATAGGATTAATAAGTTGTTTATCT
>JACCDV010925966.1_pt1 | contig 11273 bp, 11 predicted proteins | sample 7446131 | NCBI WGS metagenome assembly JACCDV01 (sample SAMN15323448, study PRJNA562643) | freshwater metagenome | isolation source: river surface water | place: USA:Blue River Watershed | collected 2017-08-17
ACCAGCACCGCCACGCCCAGGTGCGCGACCTGCATGCCCCACCACGCCAGGCCCGGCGATCCGGGCAGGCGCCAGCGCTGCACGCTTTGCCAAGCACCCGACAGCACGATCCAGCCGCCCAGCGTGCCGCCCATCACCGTGAGCCAGCCGCCTGCGGTGGTCACGGCCCCAGCATCCTGCGGCGCAGCGCCCCAAGTGGCCCAGGCACTGGCCGCCAGCAGCGCCAGCGCCCCCGGCACCAGCACCGAGCGCACCGCCGCCCAGCGCGCCACATGCCAAGGCACCACCGTGCCCGGCACCATGGCCAAGAGCAGCGGCACCATCAGCGGCACGAACACGCGGTCGAAATACGGCGGGCCGACCGAGAGCTTGCCCAGGTTCAGCGCGTCGATGATCAGCGGGTACAAAGTGCCCAGCAACACCGCCGCCATGGCCACCACCAGCAGCACACTGTTGAGCAGCAAAAACGATTCGCGCGAACCGGCCACGGGTTGAGAAGCATGGGCCCACTGCGGCGCACGCCAGGCAAACAGCGCCAGCGACACGCCCACCACCACGACCAAAAACAGCAAGATGAACACGCCCCGACTGGGGTCGGTGGCGAAAGCATGCACCGAGGTCAGCACGCCTGAGCGCACCAGGAAAGTGCCCAGCAGGCTGAGCGAAAACGCGCCAATCGCCAACAGCACCGTCCAGGCTTTGAACTGGCCGCGCTTGTCGGTGACCATGAGCGAATGGATGAGCGCGGTGGCCACCAACCACGGCATGAGCGAGGCGTTTTCCACCGGGTCCCAAAACCACCAGCCGCCCCAGCCCAGTTCGTAATAAGCCCACCACGACCCCAAAGCGATGCCCAGCGTCAAAAAGCCCCACGCCGCCACGGTCCAGGGCCGCGCCCAACGCGCCCAAGCGGCGTCGAGCCGGCCCGACAGCAGCGCCGCCATGGCAAAAGCAAAGGCCACCGACAAACCCACATAGCCCATGTAGAGCATGGGCGGGTGGATCACCAGACCCGGGTCTTGCAACAACGGCGTCAAATCACGCCCCTCGGACGGTGCCGGAAACTGCCGCGCAAACGGGTTGGACAACGCCAGGATGAAGGCCAAAAAACCCACCGACACCGCGCCCATCACGCCCAGCACCTGCGCCACCAGGGCCTGCGGCAATCGCTTGGAAAACGTGGCCACCGCCACCGACCACAGCGCCAGCATCAACACCCACAAAAGCAGCGAGCCTTCGTGCCCGGCCCAGATGGCCGATAGGCGATAAGGCGCGGGCAGCAGGGTGTTGGAGTGGTGGGCCACGTACTTGACGCTGAAATCGTGCACAAAGAACGCGTGCCACAAGGCCCCGAAGGCCCACACGATCAGCGCCAGTTGCAAAACCGCCAAAGGCCGTGCCAGCGCTTGCCAGCCCGCGCGCCGCGTCGACAGGCTGCCCCACAGTGGCAGCACCGCTTGCAGCACGGCGACCCAGGCCGCCATGATCAAGGCCATGTGGCCCACTTCAGGCCACATGCTTGACTCCTGTGCAAACGGCGGCGGTCATCGCTGCACCGCCGCGCCCATGCGGGCCTTGGCCGCCTCGTCCAGCGCGTGCTGGGCTTCGGGCGGCATGTAGTTTTCGTCATGCTTGGCCAGCACCTCGCTGGCCACGAACTGCAGCCCCCCGTCCAGGCGGCCTTGCGCCACCACACCCTTGCCCTCTTTGAACAAATCGGGCAACAGGCCCACATAGCGCACCGGCACCTCGCGCTGCGTGTCGGTCACCACAAAGGCCACCGCCATGCCATCGCGCTGGATGCTGCCTTCCTTGACCAAACCCCCGACGCGAAAGTGCCCCTCCTTGGGTGCTTCACCCGCCACCACCTGCGTGGGCGTGAAGAAGAACACCAAATTGCTCTGAAAAGCGTTGAGCACGAAATACGCCGCACCGCACAGCAGCAGCAAGCCCAATCCGATGCCCAGACCTCGTTTGTGACGGCTTTTCATGAAGCTTCTCCGGCCGATGCATCCATGGCTTCACACACTTCGTCCAGCGCCTGCTGACGGCCCATGCGCGCCAGCCACACTTCGAGGGCCAGCAAAGCCGCGCTCACGCCCATGCTGCCCCACACATACACGCCATAGCCGCCCATGGCCCAAAACTCGGATGTACTGGACCAGATCATGCGGCACCTCGCCATGCACGGTGCGCTAGGACTTCAGGCAGCTGCTGCACCCAGGCCGCGTGGCTCTCGCGCACCAACATCAAACTGCGCACGCGCCACAAAGCGATGGCCACCGCGTAGAGCCAGATCGCCAGACTCATCAGCAGCATGCCGCTCAGCATGATGCTGGCCATGCGGGGAGATTGCGTGAGTGAGACCGACGCGCCTTGGTGCAAGGTGTTCCACCATTTGACCGAGAAATAAATGTTGGGCACATTCACCGCACCCACCACCGCCACCAAGGCCCCGGCGCGGTCCGATCGGCGCGGGTCTTCGATCGCCGAAGTCAGTGCGATGTAGCCCAAATACAAAAACAGCAGGATCAGCATCGAGGTCAAGCGCGCATCCCACACCCAATAGGTGCCCCACATCGGCTTGCCCCACAAAGCCCCGGTCCACAACGACAAAAACGCCAGCAAGGCCCCGGTGGGCGCGAGTGCCCGCGTCATCAGGCCCGACAAGCGCGTGTTGAACACCAGACCCAAGACACTCCAGAACGCCATGGCCAGGTAAATGACCATGGCCATCCACGACACGGGCACATGGATGTAAATGATGCGGTAGGCCTGGCCCTGCTGCGCGTCGGACGGCGCCACCATGAAGCCCACCCACAAACCCGCCAGTGCCAGCACCGTGGCCATCAGCGCCAACCAAGGCCAGATGCGCCCGGCCAAGGGGTAGAAGTGCTGCGGCGCGGCGTAATGGAAGAGCTTCATGGTCAATCCCTCATTCCATGGCCAAGCGCAAAGCCGCCGCACAGGCCCAGGGGCTGAAAGCCGCTGAGCCGAGCAAAAGCGCCAGCAAGACCGAGACATGCGCCTCTGCCCCCAGACCGCGCATCTGCGCATCCACCGCGCCCGTGCCGAACACCAGCACCGGCACATACAAGGGCAAAAGCAAGAGCGACTGCAGCACGCCACCGCCGCGCACGCCCAAAGTCAGCGCCGCACCGATCGCCCCAAGCATTGACAGCACCGGTGTGCCGATCAAGAGCGTGAGCGCCAGCATGCCCAAGGCCTCTGGCCCCAGGCCAAACTGCAGCCCCAACAGCGGTGACAGCAGCACCAAAGGCAAGCCCGAGATCAGCCAATGCGCCAGCAGCTTGGCCGCGACCAGCCAGGACAAGGGCGCGGCCGACAGCGCCAGCTGCTCCAGGCTGCCGTCTTGGTGGTCGGCTTCGAACAAACGGCCCAGGCTCAGCATGCTCGCCAGCAAGGCCGCCACCCACAGCACGCCCGGCCCGATCAGGCGCAGCGTGGCGGGTTCCGGGCCGATGGCCAGCGGAAACAAAGCCGCCACCAGTACAAAGAAAAACACCGCACCCAACCACTCAGCCTTGCGCCGCAGTGCCAGGCGCAGGTCGCGCCGCAGCGCGCCACCCATGGCCTGCCAAGGACTGGGCAGCGCGGGCGCAGACGTGTGGACCGGGACAGTGATGGCCGAGGCATTCATGTGCAACCCAACTGCAAGCGTGCGCCCGGGCCTTGCAGGCCCACATCGTGGTGGCTGGTCATGACCACAGCGCCGCCCGCGTCCACATGCGACTGCAGCAAGGCACGGGCCGTGGCGGTGGCCTGGGCATCCAGTCCCACCAGGGGCTCGTCCAGAATCCACAGCCGCGCCGGGCTGGTGCGCAAACGCGCCAAGGCCACGCCTTGCCGCTGGCCTTGCGACAAAACCCGCACGGGCAAATGCGCCCGGCTTTGCAAGCCCTGCGCGGCCAAGGCTTGCAGCGCCTGCGCGCGGCTGAGCGCCAAACCGCTGACCTGGGCATCGGCGCACAGGTTTTCACAAGCAGTCAAATCGGGCTTGAGGCCCAGCGCGTGGCCGATGTAATGCAACACCGAACGGTCAGGGCGTGAAAGCGAGGTTTGCAAAGGAGAAGACGGCCACTTGACCTGGCCGTGTGCGGCTGGGGACAAGCCGCACAGGATGCGCAACAAACTGGTCTTGCCGCAGCCGTTACCGCCTTCGATGTGCAACCAGCTGCCTGCGGGCACAGAAAAGCTGACGCCCTCGAACAGTGTCCGCTGGGCCTTTTGGCAGGCCAGGTCCATCGCTGTGAGCACCCAAGACGCCATTGAAAGGCTTTCCGGTCGGTTGAAGACAAGGCAAAGTGTAATGACAGATTGACACTTTGTGTGCGCTGTGACCTCGATATGTCTGGCAAATCAGGGTAATTACCAGGGAGGGACACCGCCCACAGGTCCTGCGTCAGGTCAGCAGGCATGAAAAAACCGCCCGAGGGCGGTTTTTTGCCGAGTGGACCGAAGCCCGCTCAGGAGGCTGGAAGGCTCAGGCCTTCTTGGCCCATGCGGAGCACCAGCCCTTGGCGGCCACTTGCTTGCCCGCAAACAAGGGGCACCCACCTGCTGCGGCACCGGCCTTGGCCTGGAACAAGGCGCAGTTGGCGCAGTTGTTGCCCGCGGCGTACTTGGGGTTCTTGGCCTTGTCGACCTTGGTGGCATCGGCTTTGTAAGCCAGGCCGACGGCTTGGGGATCTTTTTCATCCACCATGGCCTGGGCCGAAGCCTCACTCACGGCCATGACGGCGGTTGCGGCCGTGGCCACTTGCATCATGAACACTCGGCGGTTCGAAGTCATTGAAGTAAAACGGGACATGCAGGTCTCCTGTCAAAAAAGAGAGAGCCAGAAAATGCTGGACACTTGATTTTGCGTCAGATGGACCACGCTTGTCATGCGCGCCGCGATACCCGAGCAATTTTCACAAGAAACAGCATGTTTCAAATGTCAACCGCGATGGACATGCCCGTGTCAGAATGCGCCAAGCCTCCTGACACCCAAGACAAAGGTTTTCCATGCTGCAACTGCTGATCGGTCTCGTGCTCTTTTTGGGCATCCACTCGCTGCAAAGTCTGGCACCGCACATGCGCCAAAACGCCATCGCCCGCTGGGGCGCATTGGGCTTCAAGGGCCTTTACGCGGCCGTGGCCGTGTTGGGCCTGTATCTGGTGGTGCAGGGCTACGGGCAAGCGCGTCTGGACCCGGTGGTGCTGTGGACGCCGGCACGTGGCATGCAGCACGCCACGATTTTGCTGATGTGGTTGGCCATGGTTTTGCTTGTGGCCGCCTACGTGCCAGGCAACCAGATCAAAGCCAAATTGCGTCACCCCATGACCTTGTCGGTCAAGGTCTGGGCGCTGGGCCATTTGCTGTCCAACGGCAACCTGGCCGATGTGATCCTGTTCGGCAGTTTTCTGTTGTGGTCGGTGCTGGTCTTCCGCGCCGCTCGCCGACGAGACCGGTCCAGCCTCCACTCGGCACCCCAAGGCAAGATACTCAACACCTTGCTGGTTTTGGTCCTAGGCTCGGGCCTGTGGGCCGCCTTTTTGATGGGCGGTTTGCACGTCTGGCTGGTGGGTGTGATGCCCTTCACCCGCGGCGGCTGAGCCCCGGCTGACCGTGTTGCCAACGCCCCAGACGGCCGAACGCCTCGGTGCAGCCCCGGTGCGCAAACTGTGCACCGACTGCGGTCTGTCGCGCACGGCCGAACCCAAACGCTGCGGCCAGGCTTGCCAATTCATCCAGCCCGACTACCCGGGCCTGGAGCGCCGCGTGCATGGCCGCGTGCGCCAACAGGGCACCTCCGCGCAGCCAGCCCAGCCCGACGAGTTGTTTTTTGGGCCTTACCAACAGATCTTGAGTGCGCGCCTGGACCCACCAACTCAGGGCGCGCAGTGGACCGGCATCACCACCCGCCTGGCCGAGGTGCTGCTCGAACAAGGCCTGGTCGACGCCGTTATCGCCATGGCCGCCGACCCCAACGACCGCTGGCGGCCACGTCCCGTGCTGGTCACCCGCGCCCAGGACATGGCGCAGTGCCGGGGCATGCGCATGGGTTACGCCCCACTGCTGAGCCTGGTAGAGCCCGCGCTCGCGCAAGGTCACAAGCGCTTGGCGGTGATCGGCATCCCCTGCCAGATTTATGCCTTGCGCGCCATCCAGCCCCAGCTCGAACGCGAGCAAGGCCTGGAGCAGCTTTATGTCATTGGTACACCCTGCTCGGACAACACCACCACCGACAACTTCCACCAGTTTCTGGGCCTGATTTCGGACCGGCCGCAGGACATCAGCTACGTGGAGTTCCGCGCCGATTACAAGGTCGAGGTGCGCACCGACCAGGGCGAGCAGCGCCTGATCCCGTTTTTGAACCTGCCGCTGTCCACCTTGCCGCCGGACTTTTTCCCGCTGACCTGCCGCACCTGCGGGGACTACACCAATGTGCTGGCCGACATCACCGTGGGTTACATGGGCGGGCACGGCCAGCAGTGGCTGCTGGTGCGCAACGCACGCGGGCAGGCGGTGCTCGATGGTATCCAAGCGCAACTGGTCACCAGCGCCCCCATCAGCCGGGGCAAACGGGATGGCCCGGTGCGCGGCTTCATGGCCAACACCGAGCGCGCCGCCGGGGGCCTGCCGCTGCGGCGCATGCCCGCCTGGATCAAGCCCTTGGTCAACTGGCTCATGCCCCGGGTCGGGCCGCGGGGCTTGGAGTTTGCGCGCGCCCGGGTCGAGATGAAGGCCATCGAGTCCATCTTGCACCTGCGCCGCGAAGCCCCCGCGCGCATCAAAAACATGCTGCCGCAGCATGTTTGGGATTTGGCGGCGCGTTATGGGCTGAAGCCCGAGCCACCACGCGAATCTGAGCAAGTGGACACTTCAAAGCCTAAACTGTAAATTTAACTTGACACTTTGCCACGTCTTTTGGATGATGGGCCGAGAACAGTTTTGCGGAACGCCCCATGGCATTGACCTTCCCTTTTGCGGCCATCGTTGGTCAAGATGAAATGACCCTCGCCATCCAGGTGGTGGCGGTCGACCCCTCGATCGGTGGCGTGTTGGTCTTGGGCGACCGGGGCACCGGCAAATCCACCGCCGTGCGCGCCCTGGCCGACCTGTTGCCCCCGATTTCGGTCGTCAAAGGCTGCCCCTACCGCTGCGACCCGGCCAAGCCCGCAGGCGCCTGCCCGGTGTGCCAGGCCCGCGACCCCAAAGCCAAAACCCCAACCGAACGCCAACCCGTGGCCGTGGTCGACCTGCCTTTGGGCGCGACCGAAGACCGCGTGGTCGGCGCACTCGATCTGGAAAAAGCCCTGTCGCAAGGCGTCAAGTCTTTCGCGCCCGGCCTGCTGGCCCAGGCGCACCGGGGCTTTTTGTACATCGACGAGGTCAACCTGCTCGACGACCACCTGGTGGACCTGCTGATCGACGTGGCCGCCTCGGGCGAGAACCTGGTCGAGCGCGAAGGCCTGAGCGTGCGCCACCCCGCCCGCTTTGTGCTGGTGGGCAGCGGCAACCCCGAAGAAGGCGAGCTGCGCCCGCAACTGCTGGACCGCTTTGGCCTCTCGGTGCAGGTGCGCACACCGCAAGACCTGGCGCTGCGGGTGAGCATCATCAAACGCCGAGACGCCTTCGACAAAGACCCCGCCGCCTTCAAAGCGCTGTGGCACAAGGACAACCAGAAACTGCAAAAACGCATACTCAAAGCGCGTGAGCTGCTCGACGAGGTGCAAGTCAGCGACGACATGCTGATGCTGTGCGCCCGCCTGTGCCAGCAGCTGGGCACCGACGGCCTGCGCGCCGAACTGACGCTGCTGCGCGCCACCCGGGCGTATGCCGCGCTGCAAGGCCACAAAGCCGTGAGGGCCGAGCACCTGCAAAGCATGGCCCCGCTGGCCCTGCGCCACCGCTTGCGCCGCAACCCGCTGGACGACACCGACTCGGGCGCGCGCGTGCAGCGCAGCTTGCAAGAAGTGCTGGCCGCCTGAATTGGCTGCACGCATGGCCCGCGAAGCCCCATCACCGTCCACGCCTTCCGACCCGCTGGAGCGCTGGAACGATGTGCTCACCGCGCTGCAACTGCTGCAAATCGACCCCTTCGGTTTTGGCGGTGTGTGCCTGCGCGCGCCGCACGGCCCGGTGCGCGAGCGCTGGCTGCAAGCGCTGGCGGGCTTGGGGCTCGGCTTGGTGAAAGTGCCCGGCTCGGTGGACAGCGAGCGGCTGCTCGGCGGCATCGACCTGGCCCACACCCTGCAAACCGGCCAGCTGCACAGCCAAGCGGGCTTGCTGCAACAAGCCGACCAAGGCCTGGTGTGCCTGCCCATGGCCGAGCGCCTGTCGCCCGCCTTGCTCGCCCCTTTGGTGCAAGCCCTCGAACAAGGCCAGGTGCCGCCCACCCGCCACAACGCAGCCCCCACACCCACCCGCTTTGGCGTGGTGGCGCTCGACGAATCCTTGCCCGACGAGCCCGGCGTGGGCGCAGCCTTGCAAGAGCGCCTGGGCGTGTGGCTGGACCTGCACGAGCTCTCGCCCAGCGACATCCACGCGGCGTGGCAGGGCGACAGCGAATCGGACGGCCTGCAGATTCGCCTGAGCCCCGGCGCTTTGGCCCGCGCCCGCGAACAGCTCCCAAAAGTTCAAGCGAGCGATGAGCAAGTGCAAGCGTTGTGCGCCGCCGCTTGGGGACTGGGCATTGGCTCTTTGCGCGTGCCCAGCCTGGCGCTGCGCGTGGCCTGCGGCCATGCGGCGCTGAACGGGCGCAGCACGCTGGACGCCGACGACCTGGGCTTTGCTGCGCGCTGCGTGCTGGCCCCCCGCGCCACGCAATGGCCGGCCGAGCCGTCTGCGCAAGAGGCCGAGCCCGCGCCACAGGAAGACGTCACACCGCCGCCAGAGCCACCAGACAACACCGACCCAGCGCCCGAGAAAGACGCTGAAAAAAATCAGGATCAAGACCCCGGCCCACCGCCCGAACAGAACGCCGAACCCAGTGCCGAAGACCTGCAAGACATGATGGTCGCCGCTGCCTTGGCCAGCTTGCCGCCGCACATGCTCGACGCGCTGATGACGCGCCAAGGCGCGGCCAGCCACCACACCTCGGGCCGCAGCGGTCAAACCCGCGCAGGCTCGCAGCGCGGCCGCCCCTTGCCCCCGCGTCCGGGCCGCCCCGGCGGTCAGGCGCGCCTGCACGTGCTGGCCACCTTGCGCGCCGCCGCGCCCAAGCAGCGTTTGCGCCAAGCGCACAGCACCGGGCGCGTGGCGATTCGCGCTGAAGACTTCCACATCCAGCGCTACCAGCAACGCGCCTCCAGCTGCCTGATCCTCGCCCTTGACGCTTCGGGCTCGGCCGCTTTGCAGCGCTTGGCCGAGGCCAAAGGCGCGGTCGAGTTGCTGTTGCAGCAATCCTATGCCCGGCGCGACAGCGTGTGCATCGTGGCCTTTCGCGGCGCGCAGGCCCAGCTGTTGCTGCCCATGACCCGATCACTGGTGCGCGCCAAACGCGCCATGACCGGCCTGCCCGGTGGCGGCGGCACGCCCTTGGCCCTGGCCCTCAAAATGGCGCACGAACAAGCGGCGCAGCTGCAGCGCCAAGGCGTCACGCCGATTTTGGTGGTGCTGAGCGACGGCCGTGCCAACGTGACGCTGCAAGGCCTGGGCGGCCGCGCTCAAGCACAAACCGACGCGCAAAGCTGGGGCCAACAGTGGCGCGCCAGTGGCCACCGCGCCTTGTGGATCGACACCTCGATGCAGCCCGACGCGCAAGCGCAACAACTGGCCGCCACCATGGGTGCAAGTTACCTGCCCATGCCGCAGGTGCAGGCCCAGCGCATGGCCAGCGCCATGGAACGCCTGCGCAGCCCCAGCGCATGAGCCTGCCGAACGGCCTGGCGCCCTTCCACAACCCGACACACCGCTGCAACCACCATGTATGAGCGCTTCTACCCCGGCATGTCCTGGGCCGCACACCAAGCCCACTGGCCGCATGCGCAGCACAGCCGCTTTGTGCAGGCCGGCGGCATCCAGTGGCATGTGCAAACCCTGGGCCAAGGCCCCTGCATCCTGCTGTTGCATGGCACCGGTTCGGGCAATTTCAGCTGGCGCGGCATGTTGCCGGCACTGGCCGAGCACTTCACCGTGGTGGCGCCTGACCTGCCCGGCCACGCCTTCACCAGCCGGGGACCCGAAGGCGCCTTGTCCCTGCCCGGCATGAGCGAAGGTCTGCGCGCCTTGATGTTGCAACTGAACCTCACGCCCCGGGTCATCGTGGGCCATTCGGCCGGTGCGGCGATTGCCGCGCACATGAGCTTGCATGTGGACAGCCTGGCACGCAGCACACTCATCGGACTGAACCCGGCTTGGTTGCCACTGCCGGGCGTGGCCTCATGGCTGTTTGGCCCGGCGGCCAAGCTGGCCGCCATCAACCCGCTGTCGGCCTGGGCCACCGCCAAAATGGCGGCCAAACCCGGCGCTGTGGCCGAGTGGATCGCGCGCACAGGCTCCACACTCGACCAGGCGGGCCTGGACCTTTACACCCGCGTGCTCAGCGACTCGGGCCATGTGCACGGCGTGCTGTCGATGATGGCGGCCTGGCGCATCAAGCCTCTGGCCGCACGCCTGCACGAGATCCGCAACCCGGTGTTCATGGCGATCGGTGAACACGACAAAACGGTGCCGCCACGGCTGGCCGATCAGGCCTGCAAACGCTGGCCTCAAGCACACAAAGTGATGCAAACCGGGCTGGGCCATCTGGCACACGAGGAAGACCCGGCAGGCACCGTGCAACAGATCCTGCGCTGGTGCGCCCCGGTCTGAGGCTTCGCACAGGGGCACCGCGCGGAACGCCCATCAGGTGGACCGGATCAGGCGCTTGACGGCACCCACCGCCTCACGCGCATCCGTGAAGATCGCGTCAGCGCCCAGGGTCTGCGGGTTAAAGGTCTGCAAAAAGAAAATCGGCCCGCCCAGCACCACGCGCACTTTGGGGTTGCCCGAATGCGCCCGCAGGTGCTGGATCAAGGCGGGCAGGGTCTGCACCTGGGACTCCAGGGCCACAGAAATGCCAACCACATCGAACCACTCGTTGGCCACTGCACGCAACAACTCCGATTCGGTGGAAGAAATTTCAAGCACCACTTCGGCGCCCGCCTGGCGGAAAAAGTCCGCCACGATCGTCAAGCCCAGAAAATGCTGGGAACCCGGGGCACAAGCGAGCATGACGCGTTCACGCTCGCCTTCGTCATGAGGGCCGGCCGGCGACTCGTAA
>JACCDV010253834.1_pt1 | contig 11271 bp, 11 predicted proteins | sample 7446131 | NCBI WGS metagenome assembly JACCDV01 (sample SAMN15323448, study PRJNA562643) | freshwater metagenome | isolation source: river surface water | place: USA:Blue River Watershed | collected 2017-08-17
GCAAGTTGGTACCACTCCTTCCCATCCCGAACAGGACCGTGAAACGACTTAGCGCCGATGATAGTGCGGATTCCCGTGTGAAAGTAGGACATCGTCAGGCTCTTACAGCCTCAAAAACCCCCGCTCGATCGAGTGGGGGTTTTTGTTTTTGTGTCTTTGATTAATTGATATTGATGATGTGCTGCGCATCAAACTTACATGCGCCGCTTTTCTCTAAACTAGTGCACAAATCTTCAATCCAAGCTTTAAAAGTCGAGGACTTTGCGTAAGTGTTGTGCAGCATGCATAGATAGTCTACCTGTCGAGCCCAGTCAATAAATTGGGACAACTCGTATATTTGAAGCTCTAACAGCTTGAACTTTAAAAGCACCTTTGCTGCGTACTTGGCATGAATATCTGGTGAATTTCTGAACTGACCTAAACGACTTCTTGCTCGCGCAATAGAGCCGGAAATATCTGTGAATGGTGAGCCGTGCCCAGGTAATACGATTTTGGGCGCTAAAGCCTCGATTATCTGAATAGTAGATTCAACTTCATCAAATGCTGATGTGCCTTCAATTTCAGGAAATACAACGCCAAAACCATTTTCCCAAAGTGCATCCGCAGATATCAAAATGCCATTCTCTGGATTGAAGAGAACTACAGAATGAGGATCGTGTCCTGGTGCTGAGTGCACTTGCCAAGTTAAATTGGCAATGACAAATGTATCTCGATTGTTCAATAAGCCTGTGCGAATAAAACGCGGACAGTGTTGACCAGTAGGCGTGTACGTCAGCGCAAATGCATCCCAGTTGTCCACATAAGGGGCGTGCCCGGGCGGAATATAGGTCTTTAGTTGTGGATAACATGACTGTAAATACGCATTAGCACCGCAATGATCACTGTGCAAATGGGTGTTCCAAAGTGCAGTCAGTGGACGATCACCGATGACAGACTTCACTAAAGCATGTGTTTGCTCCGCATGTGTCCAATAACCTGTATCGACAAGAACAGCGCAATCAGCATCATGAATCAGCACATTGTTGGATGAAAGCCAGCCACGCTGAAAAAACTTGACGCCGTTAGGAAGTGAATGCATATGAATGGACTAAATCTTGACTGTTGCGCTCATTCTGACATCGACCAAACAGGTATACCGTGGCGGCAAGTAGCTCTTGTTACAAAAGTCAATTTTGTAGATTTAGAGTCTGACGCCTAATGGCTGTCAGAAATTAGAAAGAATGAGGGAAAACCCGTAGAATTCTTGCATGACGTTCGTACAAACACTCGCAAGAAATACCCTAGAGGGGGGATTGCATATGCTTCGTTTCACAGGTGTATCCGATGAACAACTGCGCAAGACTGAAAGCGTATTGGTACCTATCGTCTCAATGTCTCCAGAGCATGTGCCTGCAATTACAAAACATTTGCTTGACTTGTCAGAACACGACCGCTACTTGCGCTTCGGTTACACCGCAACAGATGAGCACATCATCCGTTACGTGGAAAGCCTAAATTTTGAGCGCGATGAGATATACAGTATCTTCAATACAGATCTGGAAGTCATCGCCATGGCTCATCTTGCACTGATGAAAAAGGAAGGCCTCGAATCCAGTGCGGAATTTGGCGTATCGGTGTCAGCACACGCCCGTGGGCGCGGCTATGGCGCTCGTTTGTTTGACCGCGCCGTCATACATGCGCGAAACGAAAAGGTGTACCAGATGTACATCCATGCACTCAGTGAAAACGCCCCAATGATCCGAATTGCACGTAAAGGTGGTGCACGGATCGAGCGTGATGGTTCAGAAACAGAGGCGTATTTGCGTCTTCCAAAGCGAGATTTAGACAGCCGAGTCACTGAGTTTGTGGCCGACCAATACGCTAAAACAAACTACAGCATCAAAGAAGATGCCAAGCGCTTTTGGAATTTCTTAGCTAAAGTTCAAGAAATTCGTGAAGGCGTGCGCGAAGCACGGCATCAGGCTGCGGAATAAAAGCAAGCCCATTCAGATGGGCTATGCTTAAGGCTTGTCTGACTCTAGCAGCAAGCCGCTGCATCACTGTGATACCCCCGCAATCTCGAGATACAGAAACACAAGATAAGCGCAGCTATTGGCAACGCTTGTTGGAGTTCATACACCCAGGTCCAGACTCCCGAGAAGAACTGCTGGATGCTTTGTCTGATGCGGAAAATAACCAAGTCATAGGCGCAGAAAGCCGAGTCATGCTCGAAGGCGTACTTCGCATGGCAGACCTCACAGCAGGGCAGGTCATGGTGGCCGCTCCGCGCATGGATCTGATCAATTTAGAAGCCCCCATTGAAGAGAGCTTGCATCAGGTCATTGACACAGGGCACTCAAGGTTTCCGGTCTATGAGGGTGAGCGAGATAACTTAGTTGGTATTCTGCTTGCCAAAGATTTGCTGAAGCTACAGCGGGCACCTTCTCTCAATATTCGTACCCTGCTTCGTCCTCCGGTTTTTGTGCCAGAAAGCAAAGGGCTCAATGATTTATTGCGTGAGTTTCGGAACACGCGCAATCACATGGCATTGGTGGTGGATGAGTTTGGCCGCATTGCAGGCCTCATCACCATTGAAGATGTACTCGAGCAAATCGTGGGTGATATTGAGGACGAGTTTGACAGTCAAGAAGATGTCGGAGACATCTTTGCGCTGGCAGATCGCACCTATCGGGTCAGTGGCGATGCGTCGCTAGACCGTGTGGGTGAAGCGTTTGGCACACAGCTCGAAGTCACGGCTGCGGAAGAGTCAGATGACACACACTTTGACACCATTGGCGGCTTTATTGCACACGCCATGGGGCATGTGCCACGACGCGGCGAGCATTTTGAAATCAATAGATTGCGCTTCGAAGTCTTGCACACACGTGGTGGTGCAGTGAAGTGGTTCAAGGTGTACCCAGCGCCTGAAGACAAGGCGCAGCAATAAGGCATGCAAGATCGCACGCAGGACTTAAACCAAGCGTCCATCAGGCCAGTTGTAGCGCTTTTGCTGTTCCTCGCCGGCATCGCGCAAGCCTTGTCGTTGGCATGGCCGTTTGAGGGTGTACTCAAGGGAGAGTCGCAAGGTTGGTTGCAGTGTGTGAGTTTGAGCCTGCTTGCATACCAACTCGACCGCAGTCAGTCAGGAAAGCAAGCATTTGTTAAAGCTTTGATTTTTGCTGCCGCATGGCTTGCTTGCAGCATCTGGTGGCTGTTCATTTCAATGCACCGTTATGGCGGCTTGCCAGCACCCATCGCCGGCTTAGCCGTTGGGTTAATGGCAGCAGGCTTAGCTCTGTTCTATGCCGCAGCGGCCTTTGTATATAGCGCAGTTTGTAAAACAGGCGTAGGGGTTTTGCCACGCGCCAGTGCCTTTGCGGCTGTTTGGGTGCTGGCTGAAATAGTTCGAGGCACACTTTGGACGGGCTTTCCATGGGGTGCTGTGGGCTACGCGCATGTCGACAGCTTATTGCAGCATTGGGCGCCTTGGGTTGGTGTGTATGGTTTGTGCGCTTTGTCGGCGTTCATTGCGATGGCCCTCGCTGCAGAAAGAAAAGATAGCCGCCCCGTGGCTCGCCAAACGCAGCTGTCCATCGCAGTCATCGCGATGGTGCTCGCCTACACATGGCAGATATCGCCGAGTCAGAGTGCCGACCAAGGTGTGCAGTCACCAAGCCCACTCCGTGTGACTTTATTGCAAGGCAACATCCCGCAAGATTTGAAGTTTGGTGAAGGGGTAAACCTCGCACTGCGCAACTACAGAGAGGCCCTGCTGGCTAGCGGTAGTGATTTGACGGTCACACCCGAAACTGCAATCCCGTTGATTCAGCAGCAAATGCCAGACCGTTATTGGACGCAACTTGAAAGTCATTTCAGTAAAGGCACACAAGCTGCGTTGATCGGCTTGCCGCTTGCAACTCGAAGCGAGCAAGGCCAGTTGCAATACAGCAACTCAGCAATCGCCCTGATGCCGCAAGCCACGCCAGCATCCACGGCCAGCTATCAATATGACAAGCACCACCTTGTGCCGTTTGGAGAGTTTGTGCCGCCACTGTTTCAGTGGTTTGTCCGCATGATGAACATCCCTCTCGGTGACTTTTCGCGCGGCGAAGTGGCGCAACCCAGTTTGGTGTTCAAGGGCGAGCGCATTGCCCCCAATATTTGTTATGAAGATTTGTTTGGTGAAGAGCTGGCTCGCAGCTTTGCAGATCCAGACAAGGCCCCGACCATGATGGTCAACCTCAGCAACATTGCTTGGTTTGGCGACACGGTGGCTATTGACCAGCATTTAAATATCTCGCGCATGCGGGCGTTAGAGCTAGGCCGCCCCATGCTGCGCGCCACTAATACAGGTGCTACCGCCATCATCAACGCGCAGGGGCAGGTCACGCACCGCTTGCCAAGTGCTGTCAAAGGGGCGCTCATCGCCGAGGTGTATGGGGTGCACGGTCCCGTCACTCCCTATGCCCGATGGGTATCAGTTTTGGGGCTTTGGCCATTAGCGTTGTTGGCTTTGCTCACCCTTGGCATCGTGGCCGCGATGGCCCATGCATCTAGGCACGGCCAGAGGCGTTTCGGCCCGTAAAATCAGTGGTTTGCGGGCGTATTGACCTGCAGCCTAATTTGCCAGCGTTTGCTGGTCACATTGCATGCTGACCTTTCAACAAATCATTCTTAAACTCCAGTCCTATTGGGCCGAACAAGGTTGTGCCTTGTTGCAACCCATCGACATGGAAGTCGGTGCGGGCACCTCGCACACTGCTACGTTTTTGCGCGCCCTAGGCCCAGAGCCTTGGAAGGCGGCTTATGTGCAACCGAGCCGCCGACCCAAAGATGGCCGCTACGGTGAGAACCCCAACCGCTTGCAGCACTACTACCAATACCAAGTGGTGTTGAAGCCCGCGCCCAGCAATATCTTGGAGTTATATCTAGGCTCGCTCGAAGCGCTCGGTTTTGACCTCAAGAAAAACGACATCCGTTTCGTTGAAGACGATTGGGAAAACCCAACCTTGGGCGCATGGGGCTTGGGCTGGGAAGTTTGGCTGAATGGCATGGAAGTCACGCAGTTCACCTACTTCCAACAAGTCGGCGGCATTGATTGCAAGCCCATCACAGGCGAAATAACCTACGGCCTCGAGCGCTCAGCCATGTACCTGCAAGGCGTTGACAACGTTTACAACTTGCAATGGACCGATGGACTCACCTACGGCGACGTGTACAAGCAAAACGAAGTAGAGCAATCCACCTACAACTTCGAACACTCTGATGCAGAGTTTTTGTTCACCGCATTTGGCGCGCACGAAAAGCAAGCGCAGCACCTCATGGGCGCACAGTTGGCCTTGCCTGCGTATGAGCAAGTGCTCAAAGCCGCACACACCTTCAACCTGCTCGATGCGCGTGGCGCCATTAGCGTGACCGAGCGTGCTGCCTACATCGGCCGCATCCGTAACTTGTCGCGTGAAGTTGCAAAGAGTTACAGGGAAAGCCGTAATAGATTGGGGTTCCCAATACTGACAGCAGAACAGGCTGCGCAGCGTATGAGCGCAGAGGAAATCGATAAAGTGGAGGACTTGCAGAGAAGATCGGAGATTGAGAGGTGCAAACTCGCTGATGAGGTCGAAACAAAGTTGAATGCAAAGGCTATTTAAGATGACCACTCAGAACCTACTCATCGAACTCTTCGTGGAAGAGCTACCCCCCAAGGCGCTGAACAAGCTTGGCCAGGCTTTTGCAAGAACTCTTGCAGAGCAACTTCATGATCAAGGATTGATCGATCAGGTAGTAGCCGCAGATAAGCCTCCATCAAATATTTCGAGCTCTACTTTTACTGCGTACGCAACACCTCGCAGGTTGGCGGTAGTTGTAACCAATGTTTTGTCCACAGCTGCTGACAAACCCTTGCAACAAAAACTCATGCCCGTCACCGTGGGAATAGACGCCAGTGGTAACGCGACTCCCGCCTTGTTGAAAAAATTGCAAGCTTTGGGTGCAGGCCCAGAGGCCGTGGCCCAACTCAAGCGTGCCCCTGACGGCAAAGCCGAAGCTTTGTTCTACGACAGCATTGTCAAAGGCGCGAGCTTGGCCGACGGTTTGCAAAAAGCCTTGAACGAAGCCATTGCCAAATTGCCGATTCCTAAAGTGATGAGCTATCAGCTCGAAACCGACTGCGAATTGCCCGGTTGGAGCAGCGTGAACTTTGTGCGTCCTGCACACAGCTTGGTCGCTTTGCATGGCAACAATGTGGTGCCTGTCAAAGCTTTGGGCTTGACCGCTGGCAACAGCACGCAAGGCCACCGCTTTGAAGCCAAGGTGTCACCCGTGGTGTTGGCCAATGCCGATGTGTATGCCGAGACGCTCGCCAAAGATGGCGCGGTCATTGCCAGCTTTACCGAGCGTCGCGCTGAGATTGCGCGCCAACTCGAAGCCGCTGCCGCTAAGGTTGGCGGTGGTGTGAAAGCCATTGACGACGCAGCGTTGCTCGACGAAGTGACTGCCTTGGTCGAACGTCCCAATGTGTTGGTGTGCGAATTTGAAAAACAATTCCTCGACGTGCCGCAAGAGTGCCTCATCCTCACGATGAAGGCCAACCAAAAATATTTCCCTTTGCTCGATGCAGCAGGCAAGTTGACCAACAAGTTCTTGGTGGTCAGCAACATCACACCTGACGATGCGTCTGCTGTGATTGGCGGCAACGAGCGCGTGGTGCGCCCGCGTTTGGCCGATGCCAAATTCTTCTTCGACCAAGACCGCAAAAAGACACTCGCCTCGCGCGTGGAAGGTTTGGCCAAGGTGGTGTATCACAACAAACTCGGCACACAAGGCGAGCGCACCGACCGCGTGCGCGCTATTGCCAAAGGCATTGCAGCTTTGCTGCCGCAAGCCAAAGACGCGGCCTTCGTGCAAGCTGTCGACACTGCTGCACAGTTGGCTAAAACCGATTTGCTGACCGACATGGTGGGTGAGTTCCCCGAGCTGCAAGGCATCATGGGTGGCTACTACGCACGTCACGATGGATTAGGCGAGGACGTGGCACAAGCCATTGAAGACCACTACAAACCGCGCTTTGCCGGCGACGAATTGCCACGCAACACCGTGGGCGTGGTGGTGGCCTTGGCCGACAAGCTCGAAACCTTGGTGGGCATGTTTGGCATTGGTAATTTGCCGACGGGCGACAAAGATCCGTTTGCTTTACGCCGTCACGCTTTGGGTGTGATTCGCATGTTGGTTGAGGCTGACCTGCCTGTTGGTTTAGATGACCTGTTGCTGCGTGCCTTTGAGGATGCGCAGTGGGGCGCAGCAATTCAAGCTGTTACTGCTACAGGCCACGCCACATCAACTGTGTATTTGAATTACGAAGCCGCAACACCGTTAGCTGCTTTTATCTACGACCGCCTCTCAGGTGGCCTGCGCGAGCAAGGCTATTCAGCTCAAGAAGTCGAAGCTGTATTGGCCCTGCGCCCGCAACGCTTGAGCGATGTGGCCAAGCGTCTCACCGCTGTGCGTGCCTTCGCCGCCTTGCCAGAAAGCCCAGCCTTGGCTGCTGCTAACAAACGCATCGGCAATGTGCTCAAAAAAGCCGGCGAAGTGGATGCACACGTCAACACTGCTTTGTTCAAAGAGGATGCGGAGCAAGCGCTGTACACCGTCATGCAAAAGCTGTTGCCCGAATCCGAGGCGCAGTTCAATGCGGGTGACTACACCGCATCACTGCAAACTTTGGCTGCCTTGCGCTCGCCCGTGGATGCGTTCTTTGACGACGTGATGGTCAACGCCGAAGAGATGGATTTGCGCTTGAGCCGCCAAGGCATGCTCAAGAAGCTGCACGAAGCCATGAACCGCGTGGCCGATTTGTCGGCCCTCGCGTCTTAACACCAGCGCCCAGCCATGCAAACCAAACTCGTCATCCTCGATCGCGACGGCACCATCAACTGCGACAGCGACGACTACGTCAAGTCGGCCGAAGAGTGGATTCCTCTGCCAGGCGCTCTCGAAGCGATTGCGCGTTTGAACCACGCGGGCTGGCGTGTTGTGGTGGCGTCTAACCAATCGGGTTTGGGCCGTGGCTTGTTTGATGTCGCGGCACTCAACGCCATGCACACCAAAATGCACAAGCTTTTGGCGGCAGCCGGCGGACGCATTGATGCTGTTTTTTATTGTCCGCACAGCCCCGAGGAAACTTGCAACTGTCGCAAGCCTTTGCCTGGCTTGTACGAGCAAATTGGCGAGCGTTACGGCATGGACCTCAAAGGTGTGCACACCGTGGGCGACTCGCTGCGCGACTTGCAAGCCGGTGCCGCTGTGGGATGTGCCACGCACTTGGTGCATACCGGTAAAGGCGAAAAGCTCAAAGGCCAGCCCTTGCCAGCAGACTTCCCGCTCAACACAGTGGCCCATGAAGACATCGGCGCGTTTGCCGATTGGTTGCTGGCGCAGCCTGAGCCCGTGTTTAAAACCAATAAAGCAGGAACGCCCACATGATGGCCATGCTCCGCTCAACGCTGCACATGGCGTTCATGTTTGTCACGATCATTCCGTACACACTGGCCATCTTGGTGGCCCGTTTGTTGGGCGCCAAAGGCGACGTGCGCTACGCGATTGCACAAAAGTGGCTCACCCTTAGTATCGATGCAGCGCGCGTCATTATGGGCATTCGTTACCAAGTGCAGGGCCAAGACAATTTGCCTGTGGGCGAAACCAGCCCCGCTATTCTGTTGGTCAAGCATCAATCGACGTACGAAACGTTTTTGATGCCCGCCATCATGCCGCACCCACTGGCCTATGTGTTCAAAAAAGAACTGCTCTATGTGCCATTCTTCGGTTGGTCAATTGGTAGCCTGGACATGATTCACATCGACCGCAGCCAACGCGCCAAAGCCTTTGCCAAAGTGGTGGAGCAGGGGCAGGCCTTGCTCGACAGAGGTGTGTGGGTCATCATGTTTCCAGAGGGGACGCGCATTCCACGCGGCGAGCGCGGTAGTTACAAGACAGGTGGCACACGTTTGGCCATTGCCACCGGTGCACCCGTCATTCCTGTCGCCGTGACCTCTGCCAAATGCTGGCCGCGCAGAGCCTTCATCAAAACCCCTGGTGTGGTGGATGTCTCCATCGGCAAACCCATCTCAAGTGTGGGGCGCGATGCAGAAGAGTTGATGCGCGAAGTCGAAACATGGATCGAAGCCGAAATGCAGCGCCTCGACCCTGAAGCCTACAGCGCACAACACTGAGTCTTCACGCATGAGCCGCTTTTTGCAACTCGTGCTCGACATGTTCGATGGGGCCACCACCAAAGCCCTGCAAGGTCTCGGCACGGACAAACGGCCCAGCCCTAAAAAACGCCAACCTCGCCAACCCAAACGTCTCAAGCCGCAAAGCTTGATGGGTGGCTTGCACCGTGATGCCAACGCATTGCCACCAACTCACGCATTGCATGGCCCGCACATGCCGCCAGAGCCCTTGGGTCAAGTGCTGCCCAAAGCGCATTACGTGCACCCACGCGCTACGCGTCGCATTCAGCTGGGTACTACCGATGTTGCTTATGCCTTTCGTCGCGGCAAGCGCCGCACCATTGGCATGGCCATTGGGCCCGATGGACTGGAAGTCAGTGCGCCTCGCTGGGTGACGATAGGCGAGGTGGAAGCCGCTCTGCACGAAAAAGCCGATTGGATTGCTCGCAAACTGGTGGAGATGCAAGAGCGCCAACAACAACTCGGTGCGGCGCGCATCGTGTGGGCCGATGGCGTGGTGTTGCCGTATTTGGGTGACCAGTTGCAAGTGGTGCTCGACTCGTCCAGCACGCTCAAGAAAAACAGCGCGCAGTTTGAGCTTGCGCTGCCAACTGCACCGCAAGCGCTGCACACCTTGCGCCTCGGCCTCCCTCTCAACGCCGAGCCCCAACAAATCCGCGATGCCGTGCAAGCGTGGCTCATGCGACAAGCCAAAGCCTTGTTTGTGGAGCGACTCAACCACTACGCCCCGCAACTGGGCGTGCAGTGGCAGCGCGTGTCGCTCAGCAGCGCGGCTACGCGTTGGGGCAGCGCCAGTGCCAATGGGGCCATTCGTCTCAATTGGCGGTTGGTGCATCACAAGCGTGATGTGATTGACTACGTGGTCGCCCACGAGCTCAGCCATTTACGGGTCATGGATCACAGCCCGCGCTTTTGGGAAACCGTGCAAAGCGTCATGCCCGACTACGCCCAGCGCAGGCGTGTTCTTAAGGATGAACCCTTACCTCCGTGGTCTTGACTTGGAATTTGGAAAAAAATCGCCATAATTGACGTTTACGTAAACGTAAACAGGGAAATCATGGCGACCACCTATTCCATCAGCGACCTAGCACGTGAGTTTGACCTCACCACGCGTGCCATTCGTTTTTACGAAGACATGGGCCTTTTGCAGCCCGAGCGCTCAGGCCCAGGTGGGCGCAACCGCGTGTACAGCCACCGTGACCGCACACGCTTGAAGCTCACCTTGCGCGCTAAGCGCTTGGGTTTGTCGCTCACCGAGGCCAAAGACCTGATCGACATGTACGACAGCCCACGTGACACGGGGCCGCAATTGCAAAAGTTTTTGGTGGTGTTGGATGCACATAAACGCGAGCTTGAAGCGCAGATGGCTGAAATTCAAGCCAACTTGGACGAAGTGAAAGCCCACGAAAAAGAAGCCCGTGCGCTACTGGCCAAGCAAGGTGAAAAACCAGCCAAAGCGATCAAACCAAGCAAGGTGGTCAAAGCATGAACCAACCCGCACACCCCGATTTGCATGCCCGCATCGAAGCCAGCTTTGTGCGCCAAGGCATGATGCAGCACCTCGGTGCACGCATCGTGTCTGTCGCGCCTGGTGAGGTTGAGATTGCCTTGCCTTATTCCGAGCGCGTCACCCAACAACAAGGCGGCTACCACGGTGGTGCCATGGGCGCACTGGCCGACATCGCGGCTGGCTACGCGGGCCTCACGATGGCCGCCGACGGCCAAGAGGTGACCACCGTCGAATACAAGATCAATTTTTTAGCAGCCTTCTCAGGCGGTGAATTGCGCGCGCGCGGCCATGTGGTGCGTGCGGGCAAACGCCTCATCATCACCACCGCCGAAGTGGTGCACCTCAACGACGATGGCGGCGAATCGCCCTGTGCTTTGATGCAGCAAACCCTCGCTACCGTGAACAAAACTTATTAACGCAAGACTTACTCAGACAACCCTCAGGAGACACACCATGCACAACATGCCCGGACTTAACTTTCAACTCGGTGAAGACATTGACGCCTTGCGTGATGCCGTGCGCGAATTTGCGCAAGCC
>JACCDV011201921.1_pt1 | contig 11271 bp, 10 predicted proteins | sample 7446131 | NCBI WGS metagenome assembly JACCDV01 (sample SAMN15323448, study PRJNA562643) | freshwater metagenome | isolation source: river surface water | place: USA:Blue River Watershed | collected 2017-08-17
AACGGTTTTTGCGTGCACCGCCTCTTCCAGCTCAACGTTCCACCGTTGCAGTTGCACTTGTGCCTCGCGTAGCGCCTCCTCGGTATGTCTCAGTTTTGTCGAATCAAAGAAGTAACAGATGCCCCATCTCGTCCGTCCGGCATGGTCACACGATGAAGTTGCCATTCATAGGCCTCCATCTGATGAACATCAGCCCGTGCATGAAGGAATTTGTTGGAGTAATAGGGCTCACCTGTCTCCAAGGTGTGCCGAACAATAGCCATAATCTCTGCGGCCATCGATTCCGGGCCACAGAATCCGCATGGCTTCGCCGAGATCCCGTCCCAGGATCGGATGGACGTTGCGAAAGGCGCCACGTTGGCTCGTCTCGTTCATGAGGAGGATGCGAAGATGTGAATCGACCACATAGATACCAAAGGGAGAGCGTTCCACGAGCGTATGGAACCGTGTCTCGCTGACGGTCAATTCATTTCTTCGTGGTTCAGCCTGCTCTATCTGCTTCTGTAAGACATTGGCTTGGACGATCTGGATTCATCACGTATTTTGAGACGGCGAGACTTGATGACTTCAACAATCTTGTGACCGGCTTATTGAAGGTCGAGGAGAACCATCACAATAAGCGGTTTGGCGATCCATTGCTGTTGGGTACTATCCGCCCGCTGGATGAGATCCTCGGAATCCTTTCGCGGTAGACGCCCCCGCCAGTTTGTTTAGCGAACCTTCTGGAGAGTCCATCTCAAACCAGGGGAGGATCGTTCAGGGTTAAATCTGCGTCACCGCATCTTCCGCTCCCTCGAGCAGCCGCTGGACCTCTTCGACATAAATCTCCGTGGTGGCATAGTGCTGATGCCGCATCATCTTCTGCACCCGCGTCGGATTGGCATCATTAAGCAAGGCAAAAGTCGGTGTCGAATGCCGAAGACTATGGACCACAATTCCGGGCTTCTTGACGCCAGCTAAGAGCAGCCCTTCTGTAATGATTCGGTGTATCGCTCGCGTCGACAGGGGCTTTCCAGCTGCCGTCACGACATCCCCTCCCCGATCATGACAGGCCGTCGTGGCAAACAGCGGATTACTCCCCTGCAGGGGTTCCGGTCGAAGCCGCAGATAGGCTTGGATCTTGTCATAAACCTCCCGCAACACCTGCACCGATTCATCGGCCGACGCTCTGCCCTTCCCATGCACCCACAACTTCCACTTCTCCCCCGGCACATGTTCTTGTAGATGCTCGATACAGGCTCGACTGACTTCAATCGTCCGCAATCCCGTCTTCAGCATGAGATACGCCATCGCGACGTTGCGCGCACGCTGCACCGCTGACTTTCGCGGATCAGCCTCCAGAGTTGCGAGTAACACCTTCGCATCTTCCACGGGTAAATGCCGCCGTGTGTGTTGCCGACTGCACGTCCAACCGTGGACAAAGTCGGCGGGATTCACCAAGCCCGGATGGAGCGGCACGAGCCAGGCGAGGAACTGCCGCACCGCCGTGAGATAGCCGTTCTTGGTGCGGAGATTCGGAAACCGTCGATCGAGCCACTCGCGATACGCCTCCAGACAGGCGCGATCGAGGCGACGCAGCTGTGGGTCCCTCCCCTGCTCCAGCCACGCGATGAAAAAGCGGCCGCGTTTCCAGTACGTCTTGGCCGTCGACGACTCTGGCTTTTGTTGAGTGAGCTGTCGGGCGAACTCATCGAGGTAGACACGGAGCCCAATGAGCGTGGAGGACGACAGCGCCAAACAGAGCGGCGACGGTTCTCCACCCGCTCGTCGAAGCCCGGTCGTGGCTAAGGGGACCAACGCCGTGGATGGACTCCGATCCGGCGGCGCGTGCTCAGGAGTCAACGGTACCAGCTCCATGGGTCTCTCCCTTCCGTCTCTCCGGTGTCTGTCTCTCTGTATATAAATGGAGAACTATTTCAGACGACGCGGTCCCTGGATCCCCCGTCCGGCCCGGCACTTTTCTATAAATGGTAGATGTAGGCGGAGCGTGCAGAGCTCGCAGCGCGTCCCTTCGGGCAGCAGGGTCTGCCACGAATACCATGAGAAGGTTTCTTCCCGGCCCAATTTCCCGGGTCTCTCCCCACCCGCCGCCACCCTACCCGCTTCCCTCCGAAAGATCAAGGCATCCGAGAAGGGTGCCATCCCGGATACCAATACTATCGTGTGCACCTTTTTGCTTGACGGAGTATCCCTCTAAGAGTAGACCTCTAATCTATGATGAAAAATGCCATTGCGTCCCCGCAGTCTCAACCAGTTGATGAAGAAGCGGAAGTTGCTGACTTCCTACCACCGGAACTCGCCCTCGAAGGGCGCGCGACGCTCTCTGCGGACTGGCGACTCGAGCATCTCGATAAGGTCCACCTGACGATGGAAGACCCTCGGTTTCTCACCATGCCGCCGACCGCGCAGCTGTTGTATCTCCATTTGCTCAAGAAGACGTATGGCGTTGGCGAGCGGGAGGTCGCAATCTCGATCGACCGGTTAGTCAAGGAGACGAAGCTGGCCTGGATGACCGTGCAAAAGCAACTCAAGGCGCTGACGGCCATCGGACTTGTGACGACAACCCAGCTAGCCAGGCAACGAGTCGCCCCAACCTACCTCGTACATTGGCTGCCGCAGCTGGAGAAACGAGAAGAGTTGAGAGACATCGTGACACGCTACGATCAGTTGGATCAGGAGGATCTCGCTGAACTAAAGCGCCTGACTCCCCTACTCTCTCCGCGAGAGCGAGACGAAATGACTGAGGATATTCAGGTCAGCTTTCAAGGTGATGGTATGATTCCTAGCCCCGATCTCGTGCGGAAGATTCTTAATTATCGGCTGCTCTCCAGCTACCCCTATCGGCGGAGATTACTCGCGAAACACCCTGAGTGGTTCGGTTCCCCGTCAGATGAGTAGCCCTGGATCTATTCAGTGTGGCAGTTATTGATGATTTCGGGTGCATTTCTTTGAGTGAAGACTCTCCCCTCCTCCATGTGTGAAATACGACGATCTTTCTTCAGGTCGCGGCTTGTTTTGTCTTTCAGCATTCGTCGTCATGGATTCTGATGGCTTTAGGGGTGTGGTTCTCCATATATTACGAGCCGGATTCGCCTTGCCTTGCAGGACCTTGCCTCACTCCAGGCTTTACAGACGTGGAACTCCCGCTGGAATTGATACGACAGTAAGAGAGTAGTTCTTATAGCTATCTATATAGTAGCTAATATATATCTGGTAGCCATCTAGAAGCTATAAGATAGCTTATAGATACTAGAAGGCTGACTGATATCCAATATTATTGTTCCTATTAATTGTTGCTACACGATATATCATGTCTATATAATATGGCTAGCTCTTAGATACTATTTAGACATCTGCTAGCTTTCCGATGTCTTCAAGCTATCTTTTTAGAATCTGATGGCCACCTGAAACTAATTCGGTAGACAACAGCTTTCAATTCCAGTAAGGTGCAATTTGTCCAATGCATACTGTTGCTGCTCGTTTCTGAGAAGGAGGGGAGGGGATGCCCGTTATTGCTCTGGCTAGTCCGAAGGGTGGCTGTGGAAAGACAACGGCGGCGCTCCTCCTCGCAACCGAGTTAGCCCAGAAGGGAATAGGGGTGACCGTCCTCGATGCGGATCCCGAAACCTATATCGACACCTGGGCCAAACTACCAGATAAGCCACCAAGCCTCACTGTCAAGAAATCCCCGACGGAACAGACAATCCTTGATGATATCGATAAAGCCAAACAAGAATCTCCTTTCGTGATCATCGATCTTGAAGGCACGGCCAATATGTTGGTCGCGTACGCCATTAGCAGAGCGGATCTCGTTATTATCCCGTTACAACCTTCTGATCTGGATGCCCGTGGCGCAGCGAAAGCCCTCCAATTAGTCCGACAGCAACAGAAAGCCTTCAATCGAACCATACCCCACGCTATTCTCTTCACGAGAACGAAGGCTGCAATTCGCACAAAGACCTTCACCCATATTTCTCAACAGCTGACTCAAAATAAGATCACAATCTTTAAGACCCACCTCATGGAGCGTGAGGTATACCGCGCCCTCTTTTCTTATGGCGGTTGTCTTGAGAACCTCGATCCTAAGGACGTTTATCACCTCCAAGATGCAATCAACAACGCTCGGGCATTTGCTGGAGAAGTCATTTCAATGGTTAATTCACCCCATACCCCTTCTACTCGACCGACTCAGGAACTTGAAGGAGTCTTGACATGAGTAAATCCAGAGCCGCAATTCCTTTTGACGAGGATTTTTCTCAGACTTCGGATTTCACTAAGACTTTTGAGAACGTTTCTCCACAGACCTTTCGCCCGGAAGCGGTCGCTACCACCGCTCCCGTTTCCGTGGCGAAATTGACGCAAGTGGCGGCCGCCAGTGGCTTTCAGAGTCGCGAACCTAACTCGGCGGCCCCGCACTTGAGCTCTGTGCCAGGGGAGGGGAGAAGCCGGCGACCACGACGCATTTATCGAACCGGCCGAAATACACCGCTCAATATCAAAGCGCGTCCACATGAAGTCGACAAGTTTAATTGGATCTGTACTCAGAAGAACTGGGTACAAGGAGTGACCCTCCAGAACGCATTACTAGCTTTAGAAGAGAAGTTAGGCCTTACGTATCCTGTCGAGGATCCTGGTCCACCATCATGATCTTCAGTTCTCCTCAAGAAAACGAATCTTGTGACAAACCAACTCTGCAGAATGATCTGTGCATGATAAAACTTTTTCTTCACGTTAAAGGACCAGAGGTGGTTACCCTTTCTCACGATTTCCGGTCACGATTGACTAGGTACGCATGACGAAGAAACCCAGCCTTCCTCAAACGGAAACCAGCGTCGCGATTACAACTAAACAATACGATCTTTTTACTACATTTTTTGGAAATCCCAATAACCTCTCAAATACAATTGAACTCTGGGATGCAATCCCGAAATATGCGGTCAACGAACGGGCACAGAGCCAGGTCCGGGATGAAAAAGGGAATTTGCCTGTCAGCACCCAAGAATTTCTCTATCGTCCTACCGTTCGAGGGTTGCCGAAGGAAATCACCTGCAAGCTGACCATTCAGCCAGCCAGCATTAAGAACACGGACGGCACCTATACGCAGTATTACCCTTCAAACGACGAAGAACTACTCGAGGAAGTCCTCAAGAAATTCTTCACCGATCAGAATTTTGGGCAACACAGGGCGAATGGCTCTGAAAGCTGGGTCCGGTTTACCCTGGGGATGGTTCAACAAGAGTTGAAACGAAGAGGTAAATCACGCAGTTTGGATGAAATCAAACACTCTTTAGAAATCCTTTCAAAGGCTGTCCTAACAGTAGAATTCGATAGTCAACAGCAACTCGGCGTTGCAAAGCGACTTGTATACACCAATCCGATTCTTTCCGAGGTAACGGGCGTCACGCGACTCCATTATCTTCAGGATCCCAAAGCGATGTGGTTGGCCAAACTCCCGTCTTTGATCAGCAAAAGTGTCAACGAACTCAGCTATCGACAATTCAATTATGGAACGTTGATGAGCCTATCCTCCCAACTGGCTCGATGGTTCCATAAACGATTGTCACACCAATATACCCAAGCAAGCATTACCGATCCCTATCATATTAAGTACTCATCGATCCGTCGTGACAGTGGATTGCTACGCCATTCTCGCCAATCGGTTCATGTCAAACAGATTGATGCGGCGCTCAATGAGCTCATCGATAAAAGTGTGTTGCTGTCCTTCAAGAAGGATGTTCGAAAAAGGGGCAACGCTATCACCGAGATCGTCTATAGTATGCTTCCAACGTCCACCTTCCAGGAAGAAATCAAAACTGCCAACGCTCGACAATCGGCCCACAATGTAGAACTTGGCATTTCCCGCCGGCACCCATCGTTGATAAGTAAACTTCAAGGATCCTTTGGAACTTCGCGTTCCGAAGAACCTTCCTAGATTTCAGCAAGCAACATATTCGATCCAGGGTTCTAGGTGGATCGTGCGTGTTCTCTAAGTCCTTCATTACTCCATGAGATACAGTTATAGGTGTTTCGTGCAGATGTCGCGGCCTGAAGCTTATCCTCTTGTTGTAAGTGCTCCAGACATCTGACTAGGAAGTGAGGAATATTTAAAGAGAACCATTATAGGTGAAGCGTGCAGTTTATCTTTTGGCCTACGGTCAAACTTATAGGCGGAATGTGCAGGGAGTTATAGGTGGACTGTGCGGCATCCTATTTCACACGGCTTTATCGCACGTGAACCTAGATAAGACCTTAAACTTTTTGCGATTTCTCGCGTTATAGGTCCGCGGTGCAATTGTCATTTCACGTTGTTCTTTAGGTATAGGCGGATCGTGCAGCTCCGTTTTCATAAATCTCTTCGGCAGGTTATAGGTTTACCGTGCATGTCATATTGGCGGACCGTGCAATACGTTATAGGCGGACGCAACTCTATGTTCTAGGTGGTCCGCGCAGTCCATGCTTTTTGCCTCTCTGTTCGCCTGAAGAGCAGGCCTGACACATGCCTCAAGACCTAGGTGGTCTGTGCAGACCACACTGAAACTTATAGGTAGACCATCCAATTGTTCTCTCGACATATAGGTGGATTGTGCAGCTCGGTACGGAAACTTCTAGGTGCATAATGCAACACTTGGTCTTCTTCTAGGTAGACCGTGCGGATGATTTTCACAACGCATTGTTTTTACAAGTCATTCTTCTCGGTTTTTCGCCTTATCCTTTTACCTTTATTAACCTTCTCTTATAAGAGTAACTCTTTTTCTCACGATCTCCGGAATATTCGGAAAACTGCATTCTAAGGACCGAAGCCCACATTCATATGACTAAAATCATATTGATAAGCCAACATTTCCCAAGGACCAGCCACATTTTTCCTGCACGATGCACCTACAGGGTAGAGCCGTCTCTGAGTAGCCATGTCCACACTTGAGGCCAAACCCAATTTGTGCCTCCCACATCCACGTGAATAGTTTTCACAAGTGATGCAACAGTTTTGTGCGGGTACCACAAAGGTGACCGAGCCTATGTGGCGAACTTCGCGGCGAAGCTGAAAGCTCAGCACATAAAAGGAACATCGATCGCGAAGTCAGAGAACCAGGTCACCGAAGAGGGTAAAGGCGGTGTGCTTCTCTTATAGCAATCAACCACGACGGCATCGCCTGTCAGGAGAAGGTGACGGAGTAGGCGTCGATACACGCAGAACAGTGATGCAAGCAGATGTGGATTTCTCACCGATGATTGAGGAGTCGCTCTTCCCTCCGCTCTCACGGTTTTCCTCGCCCTGTCAGATCCCTTTGATACAATAACCGACTGTCATGGGTGTGGTCCTCCTCCTCCTCTGCGCCGGCGTGTTTCTCAGCCTGTTTCAGTCCACGCGCGACGGGTTTCTCTGGCTGATTGCGGGTGCCCTGGTGCTGGGCATCGTGTTTCTGGTTTTTCCTATCTCTCCGTGACCGCCTTCTATCAAGCAGTGATTCGCCAGAGCATGCCGTCGGAAACTTTATTGCTACTCTTGTAGTCACAAGAAGCGGGGCCTACATACGGAGGACGGAGATCACCTCATTGGCGATCCCGCAGATTCAGCAGATCCGGCATGGATCCACGCGGCTTCCTCTGCGATCACGAGTCTACATCGAGTCCACAGAGTCAGAGCCCCCCCGTGAGCTCGGCTCATTTTTGGGGATGGAGCTTGGCCAACTCCTGTGTAGGCTATCATTGGATAGGTCGGTGGCCTCGAGGTGGATTCGTCGCCAGCCACATCCATGGAAAAAGAACGTGGGGCATCTGGGGGGATTGCGCCAGCAACGTGCTAAGGCAGTGGGACTCATGGATCATCCAACCGTGCACGTGGTCGTGACCGGACAACCACAGGTCAGTGTCACTGCGAGCGAAGACGGTACGCCGGAGGAACGGAACGGCTACGCGTTCCACACTCATTTTGGGTTGCCGTTGGGTAGATCACATGGCTGTTTTTCAATCCTGAATCGCGGGAAATCGATCTCAATGATAACGCAGCCAGGTTTGCTCGATAGAACACTGATTGTGGCCAATGTCACAAGCATAAAAAGAAACAGTATAAGAGGAAGAAGTATCAGATACCTTGAAGGCGGACACGCTTGGTAGGTGAGGCAGACTGTCTCAGTTCGACCCACAGCCGACGTCCACGACCGACGGCTATCCGGTAGTTCAATCGAATGACGGCACCAACCGAGATCCCTAGGGGGAGGTAAACTTCCAGAAAATCCCCCTGTCAGAATCCTCATGTGAAACGCTAGCCCAAAGTCGGTCGATTTCCCCGGGAATTTGACTTATGCTAATTTTGTTCCAAATACAAATGGTTTGGTCTTTTGCGGTGGGATTGCCGGTCTCACGGCGAAGGACGCCGAGATGGTGTTGGGGAGACAAAGGTAGAGCCGGGCTTTCTTTTGGAAGACGTAACCTTACTCCAAGCCCTTCGCAAAGGCGACGAAACCGCCTTTGCCCAGCTGATAGACCACTATCATGCCTCGCTCCTTCGTCTTGCAATGACCTTTGTCGCTAGTCCTGCAGTGGCGGAGGAGGTGGTCCAGGAAACGTGGATCGGTATACTGGAAGGCATCGGTCGATTTGAGGGACGTTCATCCCTCAAGACCTGGATCTTCCGAATCCTAACCAATCAGGCAAAGACCAGGGGCGTGCGAGAACGCCGAAATGCCGCGTTCTCACCTCTAGGGCATTCGACGGAAGAGCCCGAGGTCCCAGCCGTGGACCCCTCTCGATTTCATACTTCAGGATATTGGGTCGACCATTGGAATTCTCTCCCCCGCTACTGGGATGATGAGACTCCTGAAAGGATCTTTTTATCCAAAGAAGGGCTTGCACAGATCGAGAAGGCTATGAGTGCCCTTCCCCCGACACAGCGGCAGGTCATCACGCTACGGGACGTGGAGGGGTTAACCGCAGTGGAAGTCTGTAACATTCTGTCGATCGGTGAGACAAATCAGCGAGTGCTGCTACACCGTGCGCGGTCCCATGTCCGACGTGCCCTAGAGAAGTACCTCGATAAAGGTGACTCGCAGTCATGACCCACGACCACTTCAAGAACCGCATGATTGACTATCTCGCGGGGCAGTTAACCTGTAAGGCAGTAACCGAAGCCATCACTGACTACCTCGAAGGTAACTTGGGCTTGATGGAACGCATACGGTTCCAGATGCACCTGGGTTTTTGCCGGGGATGCCGACGGTATCTTCGTCAGATGCGACTGACGCTTCGCACCGTGGGCACACTGCCGAGAGACCCTATCCCGCCTGCTGTCCGCGATGAACTCCTGCAGCGATTCCGGACCTGGAAAGTCCGATCACAAACTTAGCCTGTAACGAAATCGAACCTCGGAAGACTGTAGGTTATAGAGCTCTGGTCTACGTCCGGCAAAAAGGAGGAATCAATGAAGAGGAGGGGTATTCTCACAATTGTCATGGTCGGGCTGCTGGCTTGGTCTTGTGCGGATACAGCACAGGCTGCAGCAGATCGAGAGAAGCTGCTCAAAGATCCTGGAGTCTATGGGAGTTTCGCAGTGTTCAAGGTAGATGGAGATTGGTGGAAGCTGGACAAGGCGGCGAGAGGTTCGGCCGCAGAGGAAGTGAAGGCCATCTTCCAGAAGCATGCCGACACTGTCACGACCGATACCTATCTCCTTCGTGGGCTTTCCGAGAAAGCTGACTTCTTCGTCCGCGTTCATTCTATGGAAATGCTGAACAATCAGAACTTCCTCGTAGACCTGATGGGAACAACGTTCGGGAAGTATTTACAAAACACCAATACGTTTAACGGCATTACCAAAATGGCCAATTATGTGCCGGCCTTTCCCGACGACCTGAAAGAGGCGATGAAGACCCCGCCTGATCCGGCCCCTAAGTCCTATGTGATCGTCGTACCGATCCGAAAGGACGCGGAATGGTGGATCACGGCACAGGAGGGACGGGGCACTATGATGAAAGAGCACGCGGACGCTACCGTTACCTACCTCAAGACAGTCAAGCGCAAGCTCTATCACTCGAGCGGGCTAGACGATTTCGACTTCATCACGTATTTCGAGACCACCAAGCTGGACGATTTTAACAACCTAGTTATCGGGCTGGAGCGGGTCAATGAGAACCGCCACAACAAGCAGTTCGGGGGCCCGACGCTGCTGGGCACCATCCATTCGCTGGATGAAATCCTGGAGATTTTTTCACGGTAAGCATAGCGCTTGGCCTTGGGCAGTGGGGACGACCGTACGAGAGATAGGCGCATTTGCTGCGGTCTTGCCTCGCTGATTCCTCCCATCTGCTATGCTTTACTACATATCGCCTGCTTTCTTGGAGGGTCCTCCTGTACTTGTGATTGCTGATGCTCGCGCCGAATGCCGATTGTTGGTTGTTCGCATTGTACGTCGTAGCCGTGAGGACAGGAGGTAGATTAGTTCGCGCTAACGTCCCGCCGCTCGTGAGACGATTCCCGGCGAGATCGTAGGTGTAGGTCATGGGGAAGGCTCCGCGTCGGAGAGGTCGGAACTGGTCACACGAGGTGCGCGGGCACATGAGGGCATGCAGCCTGTGCCGGCTTCTGACGGCGACACTCCAGGTCATCTCCGGGAAAGGGCACGCCTGACCGGGGAGTGGGTCTTTCACGGTGTGCAGTCAGCCCACGGAAACACCAGACGGGGGCGTAGTTATGAACGACCGCTTTCCAGCCCGGAATGTGCCGTAACGACTGTCGCCAAGTGGCCGCTAGCGGACGGTGGGTGTGGGTGACGACAATCAACACCCAACATGATCCTTGGTGGTCGTTCATGCCCCACACCAAGCCGCACGGCATCAACGTCGAGGCACCCTTCTGCCGCAGTCCGTTAAGGTCGTTTTGGCGACTCGCCTCAGGCGACTGCGCGGCTCCTGGATCGCGTCGCTCATCCCGCCAGACGGCGGGACTCATGCCCTGCCCATGACCCCAATCACACAGACCGATGGACGGCACCGCACACGCGCCGTGCCGCACCCGTAGTCGATTGGCACCGTCCATCCGTGCCGTGCAGATGGACCGTGCGAAGACGCCTCCTCAATCCGGTCTCGTCCCTCGCATCGGTGGGGAAGAAAGAGCGCTGACAGACAGGAGGGGAGAGGGCGTGCGTGCCTGTGTGTCGTGAGGCTACCACACCGGTCTCGACGTCAAGGCCTGCGCCCGCGGCTGCGCCTCGTGCTCGCAAGCGTGTGTCACACGGCCCTGACTCCTTCGCTTTCGGTGTGCTGGAGACCCTCCACC
>JACCDV010794043.1_pt1 | contig 11270 bp, 8 predicted proteins | sample 7446131 | NCBI WGS metagenome assembly JACCDV01 (sample SAMN15323448, study PRJNA562643) | freshwater metagenome | isolation source: river surface water | place: USA:Blue River Watershed | collected 2017-08-17
ATTACATCGAGATGTTCTACAACCCAAAGCGTCGCCACAATACATCTGGCGGCGTCTCTCCGGTAGAGTTCGAGAAACGCCAATCCCAACGGCTCGGAAGTGTCTAGTAGATCCGGGTCGATTCAATCCGAGTGGTTAACCAAACTTTCTCGTAGTCCTGGCCTTCATAGACCTTGAGTCGCTCGCTGACCACGGCAGCGCCCACTGCACCCAGTAATTTCTGCGGATTGGTTTTCGCGGCTTCTTCCCATTCCGTCACCTTGGCATCAGCGGCCAGATAAGCTTGCGTGCTCTCATCCAGTTGACGGTTCAAGCGGAGCAACTCTCCCCGTTCAAGGTTGTAGAGCAACTCTTTCTTGGCGTCCTCGGATTTGTTACGCTCATCTAATTGTCGAAGCGCGGCCTGAAAATCCCCCTGTTGACTGGCGCCTTGCATTTGGACAGCAGTTTCGTTGTGGCTCTGCATGCTTGCACAGCCCGACAAGAAGACTATTGCCATTAAAGAACTGGCCAATCCTGTTTTTTTAAACATTTAATTTTCTCTCTGTTTCTAATTTCACTTAATTTTTCGATTCTATATGCGACTCTTTGACGCCACGCTGACCGGCACCCTGTCTTTGACCACCCGCATCGTGATGGCCCCACTGACACGCAACCGCGCCCCCGGCGCCTTGGCCACCGCCCGCATGGCGGCCTATTACCGCCAGCGCGCCAACCCCGCGACCGGTGCCGGTCTCATCATCACCGAGGCCACCGCCATCAGCCATCAAGGGCAGGGCTATGCCGATGTGCCGGGCATCTGGAGCGCCGAGCAGGTGGCGGCCTGGAAACAGGTCACCGACGCGGTGCATGCCGAAGACGGCAAGATCGTCATGCAGCTGTGGCATGTGGGTCGTGTCTCGCACACCAGCCTGCAGCCCGATGGTGCTGCGCCGGTGGCCCCTTCGGCCATCACCGCCAAAACCAAGACCGTCCTGCTGGTCGATGGCCAGCCGCAATTCGTCGAAACTTCCGCACCACGGGCGCTGGACGCGAGCGAACTGCCGGGCATCGTGCAGGACTACCGCCGCGCCGCCGCCAACGCCATCGCGGCAGGTTTCGACGGTGTGGAAGTGCACGCCGCCAACGGTTACCTGATTGACCAGTTCCTGCGCAGCGGCAGCAACCAGCGCAGCGACGCCTACGGCGGCTCGATCGACAACCGCACTCGCTTTCTGAACGAGGTCATGCAGGCGGTCGTGGCCGAGATTGGTGGCGGCCGCACCGGCATCCGCTTGTCACCCGTGACCCCGGCCAACGACGCCAGCGACGATGCCCCTCAGCCGCTGTTCGAGCATGTGGTGCGCCAGCTCGCCCCATTGGGCCTTGCCTATGTGCATGTGATCGAAGGCTCAACCGGCGGCCCACGCGACCACCAGCAGGGCCCCGTACCGTTTGACTACGCTGCACTGCGCAACACCTACCGCGCCGCGGGCGGGAAAGGAGCCTGGATGGTCAACAACGGCTACGACCTGGCATTGGCCAAGCAGTCACTGGCCGTAGGCGCCGACCTCGTCGACTTTGGTCGCCCCTTCATCGCCAACCCCGACCTGGGTGCGCGCCTGAAGCAAGGCGGCCCGTTCAACACGCTCGACCGCGCCACGCTGTACGGTGGTGGGGACGCGGGGTATCTGGACTATCCGACGCTCAGCTGAAAACGCAGGCCCACCCGCAAGCCGCAACCCTCTTCGCCCGCTTCCAGACTCAAGGTCGCACCGAGGATGCGGGCGTACTCGGCCACGATGGCCAGGCCCAGGCCAGAACCTTGTCCCAGCGCTTGCCCTGCATGTCCCTGTGACCAGCGCTGGAGCAAGCGCTGACGCTCCGTCGCACCAATGCCCGGCCCGTTGTCGAGCACGGACAGACTGACGACGCCGGACTTGTCGGCAGAGATGTCCACCGTGACCCGCGCAGGCGTGCCGTCGGTCGGGCGGCCGTAACGCAAGGCATTGTCGATCAGGTTGTCGAGCACGCCTTCGATCAGGGCACGCTGCGCGGGCACAGTGACGGCCGCGTCGAGGCCGCGTCCGCCCAGGTCCACGCCAAGCTGATCGGCCCGCGGCAAATGGCGCAACAGGGCATCGCGTGCAACTTCATCCAGACGCAGTGGCTGAGGCTGCAACACCTCGCGCGCTTCCTGCGCCAAGGCCAGGGCCAGCAACTGGTCAATCAGGTGACTGGCCCGCTCCTGGCTGTGCGCAATGCTGGCGAGCTGCTCACGCCAGACCTGGGGGTCAGGGTGTGCCAGGCCGTATTCGGTCAGTGCCCGGATGCCCGCCAGCGGTGTGCGCAACTCGTGCGCCACATTGCCGGCAAATTCTTTCTGGCTGCGCACGGTGCGATCCACCCGCGCCAGCAGGGCGTTGATGGCCTGGCCGAGCTGGTGCACGTCTCGCGTGCGCGAGGAGACGGTCACAGGGGTGAGGTCGCGGGCATCGCGTTGGGCCACCGCCTGCTCCAGATCCATCAGCGGCTGTACATCGTCCTGGATGGCGCGGCGCAACCACAAGGCCAATAAACCGAGCAGCAGGATCTGCGGGGCAATGGAGAAAAACAGCAAGCGGTCGAACTGGCTGTTGCGACTGCGCGTCGTCTGACCCACCAGCACCTTGAAAGGCGCAGGCTGCGTGCGTGCAATCACCACCGCACGCAGGTTCTGGTTCTGAAAATCCAGTTCGGTGAAGTAGGGCGCGTGCAACTCTGGCAGAGATGGCAAGCGCAGCCCGGGGTGACCTGCAAGCAAGCGGCCATCGTCCAGATAAACGGCGAAATACATCGACTCGTTCTGGTCAAACAGCAGCGTGCTCATTTCGGCCGCCGTCAGGCCCAGGGTCAGACCGCCATCTTCGGCATGGCGCACATGGGTGGCCACGGCATAGGCATCGTCCACCAGCGCGCGGTCAAAGGCCTGCTGGGTGAAGTGACGCGCCACAGCCAGCGCGATCAGCACCCCCAGCAACCAGGTCAAGGCCAGCGGAATGATCACGTGCCGCAGCAAACGATGGCGCAGGGGCACCAGTGGTTTCATTCGCTGGCCTCTTCTTCGATGCGGTAGCCCAGGCCCCGAAGCGTGCGGATGGACGCGCCTGAGCCCGCCAGTTTCTTGCGCAGGCGGGAGATGAAGGCTTCAAGCGCGTTGTCGGCCAGCGTGTCCTGCAGGTACGACAGTTTTTCGGACAGGTCCTTTTTGCTGACGGTGCGCCCGGGTGGCGAAAGCAATTCGGCCAGCACTTCGTATTCGCGCGCCGGCAAGCTCAACTCCTGGCCACCGACCGACACCCGGCGCGCCTGTCGCTCCAGTTGCAGACGACCCATTTGCACGAGGTCGTCGGCGCCCTGGCTGCGACGCACCAATGCGCGCAGCCGGGCCTCGACCTCGGCCAGCTCGAAGGGCTTGCCCAGATAGTCATCGGCCCCGGCATCCAGTCCGGCAATGCGTTCGTCGGTGCGGTTGCGCGCAGTCAGCACCAGTACTGGGGTCTTGTCGCCGCGACCCCGCATGTCACGCAGGAGCGTGAGGCCACTGCCCATCCCACTGCCTGCGCGCGCGTCAAGCGGCAGGTTCAGGTCCAGCAACACTGCATCAAAGGGCTGCACCCGCCACCAATGGGCTGCAGCCGCCAGATCTGCTGCGGCATCCACCCGGTGACCGTTGTCGGTCAGGCTGCGCTGAACAACAGCCTGGAGCACGGGATCGTCTTCGACGAGGAGGATGCGCATCGGGGGAAAACAGGTGTCGGGCTCGGGACAAGCAGTCAGGTGCTGGTCAGGCCGCGCCAAGGATAAACAGGCCATGAGCATACGACACTTGTTTCTTTCGGGCTGCCTGCTCGGCCTGGGCGCCGGGGCACTGCCCTTGCCGCTCTGGGCGCAGACAACCTCCGCCCCCTTGGGCCCCGTGCTGAATCTGCAGAGCGTGCTGGAAGCCGCACGGCAAAACCCCGACGCGCTGGCGGCCCGGCGCGCCGCCGATGCGGCACGCGCCGACGTGCGCGCAGCAGACCGGGCACCCGCCCCGGTGCTGTCGGCCGGGGTCTCGTCGATTGACCTGCGCAATGGCAATGGCACGGGTTCGTTCTGGACACAAAAGCGTCTGGACAAATCTTTGAGCCTGGACTGGACCTGGGAGCGCGGCAACAAGCGCGGACTGCGCACCGAAGCGGCCGAACGCGCGGCGCAAGCAGCCAGCGCCGACAGCAGGGAGATGCTGGTACAACAGCAGATCGGCGCACTGGGGGCCTTCTACGATTTGCTGGCCGCCCAGGAACGCCTTCAGACGCTGCAGGCGTTGGCCGACAGCGCACGCAGCCTGGCCAACACCGCCGATCTGCGCCTGAAGGCAGGTGACCTGTCTGCGCAGGATGCCGCCCGCACCCGCATCGAAGCCGAACGCACCGAAGCCGAGCTGCAGTCCACTCGACTGGCCCACCAGCAGGCGATGCAGGCCCTTGCGGCCTGGACCGGACAGAATGTGCCAGAAGCCGGCTGGCGCGCCGAAGGCGCCTGGCCCCAAGCGGGGAAAAGCGTCAGCACGGTGGACGTGGACGCGCTGATCGAGCAACGCCCGGATGTGACTGCGGCCCGCGAGCGCCTGGCCGCTGCCGATGCGGCAGTGCAAGGTGCCCAGGCCCTGAACCGGGCAGACCCCACGCTGGGCGCGACATTCGACCACTATCCCACGGGCGAAAAAACCGACCGCCTGATGGCCGTTCGCATCTCGATCCCGATCAACGGCTTCTCGCGCTTTGAGGGGGAGATCGGGCGTGCCCTGGCCCAAAAGGATCTGGCACAAGACCTGCTGGACAAAACCCGCATCCAGGCACGCGCTGAAATGCTGAGCTTGCAGCAGGCCTGGCAGACGCAAAGCAGCCGTCTGCAGACCTATGAGACACGCATCCTGCCGCAGGCGCAGCAGGTGGCCGCGCAGGCCGAACTGGCCTACAGCAAGGGCGGCCTGAGCCTGACCGACCTGCTGGACGCGCGCCGCACCCTGCGCGCCACCCAGCTCGAAGCCACCGGCGTGCGCAACGACCACGCCCGGGCGCTGGGTGCCTGGCAACTGCGCACCGCCCCCTGAACTTATTCATCACGAGTCGAACATGGCCTTCACATTCACACGCCCCCTGCTGCTGGCTTCCTGCCTGAGCGCCCTGGCCTTTCTCAGCGCCTGCCAGGACAAGACGGGGCCCGCGGCAACCATTCCACAGCCCATCATCGAAAGCAACCGCCTGCGCTACCCTGCAGAACATCCACAGCTGAAGTTGCTGGTCAGTGTCGCCGCCAAATCGGCCCAGAGCCTGACGGTCGAGCTGCCGGCACGTCTGGTCTGGAACGAGGAAAAAACCCAACGCATCTATCCTGCCTTTGCCGGGCGGGTCGGCCGCATCACGGCCGACGTCGGGCAAAACGTGGTGGCCGGGCAAGTGCTGGCACAGCTGGCCTCGCCCGAATTTGGCGCCGCACAGGCGGACACCACACGGGCGCAGGCCGATGCACGTCTGGCCCAGCAGAATCTGCAACGCCAGCGCGAACTGTTTGAGGCCGGGGTCGTCGCACGCAAGGATCTGGAGTCGGCTGAAGCCGAGTCAGCACGCACCCTGGCTGAAGTGGCCCGCGCCCAGGCCCGCACGCACTTGTACGGCAGCAGCGCAGGGGTGAACCAGCAACTGGGCTTGCGCACCGACATCGCGGGCACGGTGGTCGAACGCAACCTCAACCCGGGCCAGGAAGTGCGTCCGGACAATGTGACAACGCCACTCTTTACCGTTTCCGATCCAGGCAGCCTGTGGGTTCTGATCGACGCGCAGGAAGCCGATTTGCGCGACCTGCGGCCAGGCGCGCACATCGCGCTGGTGGTTCCCTCGCTTGACGCGCAAAGCGTGCAAGCGACCGTACAAGCCGTCACCGACCAGATCGATCCGTCTTCTCGAACCATCAAGGTGCGTGCGGTCGTGGCCAACCCCAAACGCTTGCTCAAAAACGAGATGCTCGCTCGCGCACGCTACGAGCGCCAGGTGGCGCAGAGTCTGGAAGTTCCTGCCTCAGCCGTTTTTCTGCGGGGCAATCAGCACTATGTCTTTGTGCAGGGCTCACCCGGGCTGTTCGAGCCGCGAGATGTCACCGTTTTGCACGAAGGCCCGCAGCGTGTGCTGGTGAGCGCCGGTCTCAAGGAAGGCGAGCAGGTCGTCAGCGAAAACGGTCTGCTGCTGGCACGTGAACTGCGTCTGACTCAGGAAGCCGCCCACATCGGGGGCCAGGCCAAGTGAAAAAGCTCATCCATTACGCGCTCAACCAGCCGCTGTTCATCGTGCTGGGCACGCTGCTGTTTGCGATGGCTGGCGTGATCGCCTTCAAGAACCTCTCTGTCGAGGCTTTTCCGGACGTGACCGACACCCAGGTGACGGTGATTGCACTGCACCCGGGCCGAGCCGCCGAGGAAGTGGAAAAACAGGTCACGTTGCCGATCGAGGTGGCGCTGGCCGGGTTGCCCAATTCGATCCGCGTGTTTTCGCACACGCAGTTCGGCCTGTCGTTCACTGTGGTCACCTACAACGACAACGCCGATGTGAACATCGCACGCCAGCAAGTCAACGAACGCCTGCGCGGGGTAGACCTGCCGCCGGGCGTGGAAGCGAACATTGCCCCCAATGCCACGCCGGTGGGCGAGATCATGCGTTATCGCCTGCGCGGTGACGGCAAAACCACAACAGAACTGCGCACACTCGAAGACTGGGTGGTGGAGCGTGCGCTGCGCCAGGTGCCGGGCGTGGCCGATGTGGTGGCCATGGGCGGCTACATCAAGCAATACGAAGTGCAGCCCGATCTGGAAAAGCTGCGCGCGCACCGGCTGACGCTGCAAAACCTGCTCGATGCCCTGGGCAGGGGCAATTCGAATGCGGGCGGCAGCTATGTGGCCCAGGGTCTGCAGCAGTTTGCGATCCGTGGCATCGGCCTGCTGCAATCGCCCGAAGAGATCGGCCAGATCGTGCTGGCCTCGCGCAACGGGACCCCGATCCTGATCCGCGATGTGGCGCAGGTCAAAGTCGGGGCGGTGCCACGTCTGGGCACCGTGGGACAGGATAAGGACAACGATGTGGTGACCGGCATCGTGGTCATGCGCAAAGGGGAGAACCCCAACGTAGTCCTCAAGGGTGTCAAGGACAAAATTCTTGAGCTCAATGAACGGGCCCTGCCGCCCGGCGTGCAGGTCGTGCCTTTTTATGACCGCACCTGGTTGATGGACAAGACGCTGTCAACGGTCTTTCGCAATCTGGTCGAGGGCGCACTGCTGGTGTCGCTGGTGCTCTATGTGTTTCTGTCGAACCTGCGCGCCAGCCTGGCCGTGGTGGCCGTCATTCCGCTGGCCCTGCTATCGACCTTCATGGGTCTGAAAATCATGGGCGTGCCCGCCAACCTGCTGAGTCTGGGCGCCATGGATTTCGGGATCATCGTCGACGGGGCGGTGATCGTGGTGGAAAACATCATGCACCGCCTGGCTGAACGCGGCGAGGGCATGAACGAGAAGGAGCGCAAGACACTCATCACCGAGGCTGCCAACGAGGTGGGGCGGCCCACCTTGTTCTCGATGCTGATCATCATCGCGGCCCACATCCCGATCTTTGCGCTGCAGCGCCACGAGGGCCGCATTTTCCAGCCCATGGCTCTGTCCGTGACCGCAGCATTGATTGGTTCGCTGGTATTTTCGCTCACGCTGGTTCCATTGATGAGCTACTGGATGCTGCGCAAGGGCCTGCCCCACTCGGACAACCGTGTGGTCAGCCGTGCCAAGCAAATCTACTCACCCCTGCTGGAGTGGGGCCTGAACCACCGTCGTCATGTGGTCGCCATTGCCATCGGCTGTTTTGTGCTGGCCATGGGCGCGGCCTCCCGCCTGGGTTCGGAATTTCTGCCTGAACTCAACGAAGGCACGATCTGGGTCAACGTCCGCCTGCCCGCCAGCGTGTCCAACGATGAAGCCACCCGCATCCTCCGGCAGGTGCGCCAAACCTTGCTGACCGTACCCGAAGTGCGCACCACGGTGTCCAAAGCCGGTCAGCCCGAAGACGGCACGGACCCCAAAACGATCAGCATGGCCGAGGTGTTTGTCGACCTGAAACCGCCAGAGCAGTGGCGCAAAGGCCTGACACGCGAACATCTGATCGATGAAATGGAGCAGGCCGTCTCGGCCTTGCCAGGCATGGAGCCGACTTTTTCCATGCCCATCCGGGACAACGTCCTCGAATCGATTTCGCAAATTGACGGCCAGATCGTGATCAAGGTGGCGGGCGATGACCTCACCACCCTGCGGCAAACCACCGAAGCCATTGAGCGGGAAATCAAGCAGGTGCGGGGCGTCAACCGGGCCGAGATTGACCGACAGGGCGATCTGCCGCAGCTGCTGATCAACATCCAGCGCGAACAGGCCGCGCGCTATGGCCTGAATGTAGGCGATGTGCAGGACGTGATCGAAGCCGCACTGGCGGGCAAGGGGGCTACCACGCTGTGGGAAGGCGAGCGCCGCTTTGACGTGGCCGTGCGTCTGCCCGGAGACCGCCGCGCCATTTCAGAATTGCAGTCCATCCCGATCCCTCGACCTGAGGGGGGCTACGTCAACCTGGGTGCGGTCAGCAAGATCGAACAGGTCAGCGGCGCCATGAACATTGCCCGCGAGTCGGGTCGACGCACCATGGCCATTGGCATTTTCATCAAGGGGCGCGACATGGGCTCGGTGGTGGCCGACATGAAAAAACGCGTCGAGGCCCATGTGAAAGTGCCGCCCAACTACGTGGTCAACTGGTCCGGCGAGTTCGAGAACCAGGAACGCGCCATGCAGCGTCTGTCGGTGGTGGTGCCCATCTCCTTGCTGCTGATTTTTGTGTTGCTGTTTGACGCCTTCAGCTCCTTCAAGGCGGCAGCGCTCATCCTGATCAACGTGCCACTGGCGCTGATCGGCGGCTTTGTCGGTCTGTGGGTGTTCAGCATCCCGTTGTCGGTGTCGGCAGCGATTGGTTTCATCGCACTGTCAGGCCAGGCCGTCCTCAACGGCGTAGTGATGCTGTCGGTCTTCCAGCAGCTGCGCAATGCCGGTTACAGCGTGCTCGATGCCGTGAAAGAAGGTGCCATGCAGCGCCTGCGCACCGTGCTCATGACCGCCATGTTGGCCGCGCTGGGCCTGCTGCCCATGGCCATCAGCCACGACATCGGCTCCGAAACCCAGCGTCCGCTGGCGATCGTGGTGATCGGCGGCCTGATCACGGCCACGCTGCTCACCCTGGTGGTGCTGCCGGTGCTCTATGTGGTGTGGTTTTCCAAAGACAAGCTGAAAGACCCGAACGCCTGATGAACAAATCCCCGCCTCGGCGGGGATTGTTTTTGGGGCTGTCCGCTTTCAGCCCAGGCCGATGGGCGCCGGTGCACGCTGCACGATCAGGCTGAACAGGTTTTCGTATTCGGCCGTGGGCGGGTATTTGCCGGTCAGGGGGTCCGCATTCTTTTCAAAGGCGGCGTCGATCTCGGTCCAATCGCTGGCGCCCAGGGTCTTTTCGGCTTCGGGCAGGATGACTTCTTCTTCGAGCTTCATGTGGTCGAGGTAGAAGTCGATGTACTTGGTGAAGGCCTCCTGAAATGCGGCGCGGCGTGTCGGGCCCAGCAGTTCCCAGGCCATCAGCAGGTGCTGCAGCTCGCGTGCGGCTTTCTCGCTGTACATGTGGTCGCGTTCGAGCCGGTCGATGGCACCCAGCACCTTGGGCGAGGCCTTGACCACCCTGGGAAACAGCAGGTTCGATTCTTTGGGGTGGTGCAGACGCTCGGGGTATTCGTCGATGTAGAAGAGCATGGCGCGCACCACATCGAAAAAGTTCTTGCGGCTCTCGTAGGGCCCACGCCCGCACAGCCTGCGCCTGGACTGGAGCATGGCCGCCAGGCTGGCGTGTTCGTCGCGGATGATTTGCAGGCTGCGGGGCAAGGCCATGGTGTCTCTCCTCAATAACTGGACACCAGTGTGCAGGGCCTGCGCCCTGCCGTTCCTGATTCAGGTCAAGAAACAGGCCATTAACCGACCGATCGGTCGGGAAATTTCCAGCGCTTGAGCATGAGGGCGTTGGTCATCACGCTGACCGAGCTGAGCGCCATGGCGCCACCGGCGATGACCGGGCTCAGGTAGCCCAAGGCCGCCAGCGGGATGCCCGCTGTGTTGTAGGCGAAGGCCCAGAACAGGTTCTGGCGGATCTTGGCGACTGTGCGCGCCGAGATGTCGAGCGCCGCGCCCACCAGCGCCACATCCCCACGCATGAGGGTGATGCCCGCGGCGTGCATGGCCACGTCGGTGCCATTGCCCATGGCCAGGCCCACATCGGCCGCCGCCAGCGCCGGGGCGTCGTTCACGCCGTCGCCCACCATGGCCACCACGCGGCCGCCTTCGCACAATCGGGTCACAGCCTGTGCCTTGTCGCCGGGCAGCACCTCGGCCAGGACCTCGCCGTTTTCGGGCCGCAGGCCCAGGCGACGGGCCATGGCTTCGGCAGCGGCGCGGTTGTCGCCCGAAATCATGACCAACTGCAGGCCCCGCGCACGCAGCGCGTCCAGCGCCTGCCGGGCACCTGCTTTCGGCTCGTCGCCAAACGCCATGAGCAACAGGCCTTGCACGCCCGCAGGTGTGCGTTCGGCCAGCGCAGACAAGCTGGCGCCTTGCTGCTGGAACTGCGCGACCTCGGCTTGCCAAAGCTGGGTGTCCAGCCCCTCTTCGCGGAGCCAGCGCAGGCTGCCCAGCAGCAGCTCGCGCCCATCCACATGGGCCGTGACGCCGCGCCCCGGCACGGCCTGCACATCGCTCGCCACGGGCAGCGTCATGCCTTGCGCGGCGGCCACGACCGCGCGCGCCAGCGGGTGTTCACTGCCGCTTTGCACGGCAGCGGCCAGCGCCAGCACGGTCGCGGCATCGTGGCCGGGTGCAGCCGCCTGGCCCACCAGGCGCGGCTGGCCCACGGTCAATGTGCCGGTCTTGTCAAAAGCGACGGTCTGCACCTTGTGCGCCATCTCCAGCGCCTGTGCGTCCTTGATCAGGATGCCGTGCTTGGCCGCCACACCGGTGCCCGCCATGATGGCCGCCGGTGTGGCCAGGCCCAGCGCGCAGGGGCAGGCGATCACCAGCACCGCCACCGCGTGGATCAGCGCGTGCTCATAACCCGCACCCAGCCAAAGCCAGGCCAGACCGGTGACGAGCGCGATCAGCA
>JACCDV010339091.1_pt1 | contig 11268 bp, 12 predicted proteins | sample 7446131 | NCBI WGS metagenome assembly JACCDV01 (sample SAMN15323448, study PRJNA562643) | freshwater metagenome | isolation source: river surface water | place: USA:Blue River Watershed | collected 2017-08-17
AGTTCTGGGCTGCGGGTTGAATCGGCATAACGTCGATGCTCCATTAGCTAGATCTTGTCTCATCCCTCTTGGAAAAGACTTTCTTAGGAGTGAATTACACGCTTGTAACTCGCTCATGTCAAGCCCGTGATGGGGAAATTGAGCCTGATCTACTGAGGAATCGGCAGAATTTCGCCCTTTGTGACAAAAGATGAGCCTATTTTGGCGCCATTTTCAACAACAGCCCCTGCAGCAACAAATGAGTTTGTAACCATCACTTGGCTTCCAATAACCGCGCCCGCTTCGATAATCGAGCCTTGGATCAGGCTGCCCGCCCCTACCGAACAGCCCCGTCCGACACAGCTGCCTGCGGTGATCTGGGCGGTTGGATCAACTGTTGCACCTGGCATAACTATACCAGCACCGGTGCGAAGAACAATATCTGTCGAGGCCTTCAGCAAAGCCTTTGGTGTTCCGATATCTAACCAGTAAGCGTTTTCAAGGTATCCAAAGATCTTGGCACCTTGTGCAACCAACTGCGGAAAGGTTTCGCGTTCGACAGAAACCACAGTGTCTAATGGAATTGATGAAATAACTCGTGGGTTGAATACATAACAGCCCGCATTAATTTGATTGGTAACAGGGTTATCCATTTTTTCAAGAAATGCGGTAACTCGACCATCGGCATCAGTCGGAACACATCCAAATGCACGAGCATCTTCTACTTGAGTCAGATGCAAAGTTACATCGGCATCATGTGCTTCATGTTGTCTTATTTGTTCTGAAAGATCATGTGCACTTAAAACATCGCCATTTAAAATTACGACCGACTCTTGGGTATCTAGCAACTGCGCAGCATTTCGAATTGCACCACCTGTTCCAAGTGGCTCCTTTTCAACCGCGTATTTAATGCTCATCCCCCACTGCGATCCATCACCAAAATATGGGGTGAAAACATCTGAAAGATATGAGGTTGCTAAAACAATCTCCTTGATTCCTGCAGCTTTAGCCATCATTAACTGGTGCTCGGTCACTGGTAATCCTGCAACTGTAAGCATTGGCTTAGGAGTATTGCGAGTTAACGGCATTAAACGTGTGCCAAAGCCTCCAACAAGCAAAATTGCTACAGCCACTTTTACGCCTTCAAACGTTGAACTGCATCTGCAATTTGCGCATCGGTTGCGGTCATTGCAATACGAATATGGTTTTGACCAAGTTCGCCATAAAAACTTCCGGGGGTTGCAAGGATTCCGCGCTCAGCTAGCCAATCAACACTTGTCCAGGCATCCTCATTGCGTGTGCACCACAAGTACAGCCCAGAATCACTGAACTCGACCTTGAAGCCTGCAACAATGAGCGCTGGTCGCAAAGCTTCTTTGCGAGCGTTATAACGAGCACGCTGTTGTGCTACATGTTGATCATCTGAAAGCGCAACTGTCATCGCCTTTTGCACCGGAAGTGGAACCATCATTCCGCCATGCTTTCGAATCTCACGGATTCGAGCGATTAATGAACTATCACCAACCATGAATGCTGCGCGATAACCAGCCATTGATGATCGCTTTGATAGTGAATGAACCGCCAAGATATTTGTGTTATCTCCCCCAGTTTGAGACAAAACTGAAACAGAGTGCGCGGTGTGATCAAACTCCAAATAACATTCATCAGAGATCAATACTGATTTGTTCTTGCGAGACCAATCAATACATGCCTTAACTTCATCAACGCTATGAACTCTTCCAGTTGGATTTGATGGCGAGTTCAACCAAGCTAAATCTGCTTGCGGCCAATTGTTGGCATCGATTGCCACCGGAACTGAGTTTGCACCTGCTAACACCGCTCCAACGTGATACGTCGGATAAGCAATTTCAGGAATCAAAACTGTTGTTGATTCAAGATAAGTCGGAAGCCAAGCAACTAACTCTTTAGAACCAATGAGTGGAAGCACATCAAAATCACCTGTTGCACCTAAACGTTCAGTTGCCCATTTCTTTATAGCTTCGCGAAGCTCTGGAGTTCCGGCGGTTACTGGATAACTTGGAGAGTTTGATGCATCGCGTAAAGCTTGCTGAATAAAGTCAGGGGTTGGATCTACAGGTGTCCCCTGCGAGAGATCAATGATCCCTTGTGGATGTGAACGAGCCTTTTGGCCGTATGGCGCTAACGCATCCCATGGAAAATCAGGGAGCTGGGCACGCAATGGTTACTCGCTCTTTGGTGGTCGCGCTGCGATTGAGGCGTGGTCGGTTCCTGTTGGACCTACCTTGCTTGCACCGCCTGGTGAGCCGATTTCAATAAAGAACTCTGTGTTGACCTTGCCAAACTCTTTCCACTGACCAGGAACATCATCCTCGTAATAGATAGCTTCTACTGGGCAGACAGGCTCACATGCACCGCAATCAACACACTCATCTGGCTGGATGTACAGCATGCGATCGCCTTCGTAAATGCAATCCACCGGACATTCTTCGATGCAGGACTTATCTTTTACATCGACGCATGGGTCTGCGATCACATAGGTCACGAGCGGCCTCCAAAGTTTTGAACAAGTGTCTTGGCGGGAATTCTAATGCCAAGTTAGGCCGCTGCGCGATATTTACCGCTAGTCGATGCTTAAGGGTGGGTTTATCGTTGTCACATGCCAACAGAGCTCGAATCTCAATTCTCCGAACTCATCGGCCAACGGGTATCGATCAGGCTTCATGAAGCCCAAGGAGGCTTCCGTGACATTTTGGGGCATTTGGTTACCCCTCACTCTTTGAGAAATAAGCGTGGAGAAGTGATTGAGTTCTCTCATAATGAGATTTTTGTATGGAAGCGGGTGATTGAGAAGCAATGAAGTTATATGACACTCAATCCCGAGCATTAAAGGATGTTGATGTACACAAAGAGCAGATTGCTATGTACTGCTGTGGGCCAACGGTTTATCGAGATGCACATGTTGGAAATCTACGAACCTTTTTACTTTCAGATCTAATCGCTCGCGTCGTTCGGCTCAATGGCTCTACTCCTGTCTTGATTCAAAACATTACCGATGTTGGCCACATGTCTGAAGATTTCATCAATGATGACAAGATGTTAAGCCAAGCCAAGTTAGAAAAAACTGATCCATTTGAAATTGCACGAAAGTATGAAGAGAGATTTCACACCGATTTAGCATCACTTAACATCCAAGATGCAGCTGCGTATCCACGTGCTAGCGAAAGCATCGACATGATGTTAGCTCTGATTGCAAAGTTAATCGAAGCAGATTTTGCTTATGTTGGTGCGGACTCATCTGTCTACTTCAGCGCTCAAAAATTTGCCGGCTATGGCGCAATTAGCGGAAACAAACTTGATTCATTAAAGCCAGGACACCGATATGAATACACCGAAGATGGAGCAAAGAGGTTTCATGCGGATTGGGCGCTCTGGAAGGCTGCAGGCGATCGCACCGAGATGGTCTGGGATTCACCATGGGGTAAGGGGTTTCCGGGTTGGCATATTGAATGCTCTGCAATGTCCCTAGAACTTTTAAATGGCAGTGTTGATATTCATGTTGGTGGAATCGATCTTCGCTTTCCGCATCATGAAAATGAAAGAGCCCAATCAAACGCTTTGATCAACAAGGAAGCGGTCGATCTTTGGGTGCATGGCGAACACCTGCTTTTTGAGGGAAAAAAGATGTCAAAGAGCTCTGGAAATGTTGTTTTGCTCAGTGATGTCATCGCACGAGGAATTGATCCTCTTGCAATTCGGTTGTGCTTTCTGGAAAACAAGTATCGCTCGCAAATGGATCTCACCTGGAGCTCGATTGAAGCGGCGCATGAAACCCTAAAGCGCTGGCGAATGAAGATGGCTCGATGGTCAACAGATAAGGCAATAAGCATTGATGCTGAAATTGAACACGCTTTCAATACTGACTTAGATACCCCTAAGGTAATTATTCGATTGCGAGAAATTGAAAAGGATTCATCAGATAACAAGGCTGCGGTGTTTCGTTATGCAGACCAGGTCCTGGGATTAGATCTTGAAAGACCTATTGAGCAAAAGGTAATAACAGCTCAAATGCAATCACTTCTTGATCAACGTTCAACTGCACGTACTGAAAAACGTTGGGCAGATAGCGATCGCCTTCGCATTGATTTAGAGAGCCTTGGTTTGGAGATTAAGGACACCCCTGAAGGTCAGGTCTGGAGTTAAAGCGGAGTAATAATCGCTATAACAATTGCGATAAAACCAAAATTTATAAGTGAAACACCGATTGCATCACCTTGTACTAAATACTCTTCATTTACTCCAGGAAAACCTGCGCGTAGAACTACTAAAGCCCAAGCAATTGCTGCGATGAACTTGTAAGAACGCTTGCCCCACATTCGCCCCGTTGCCCAAATACCCATCCCTGTAGCGATGAGTGAAAGAATCAATCCCGCTGGTGGATAAAAACTATGTATAAAGATTGCGCTAGCCCCGAGTGCTGCACCAAAGAAAAGTGAATAGATTGCCTTCATTAGAGAGTTATTCCAGAGGTTAAATCTGTTTCACGTCCCTGAGCATCAAAAGGTTCACTCTTTGCGCCCTTCACCAAGGTGTAGTACTCATCGCCCCAGATCTGTAAACCTAAGTTATTTGAAAGAGCAAAGAATGGACCATCTAAAGAGATCTGAGTTTCATGGGCTTTCATCGCTGCCATCTTTGCATCTACATAGTCGCTGCCATCAATTAAGGTTGTTACAAACTCATCATCTTTAGCAAAGGGAAGATCATCCACACTTTCTGCTCCAAAGAAATCTGAACCAATCTCCTTCATCTTTGCAATTCCATCAGCCAAAACTGATTTTGGCATTGTGTTCCAGTAGATCTTTTGGATCTGCCACTTGGATAACTCTGAAGCACGCATTGCTACTCGATGTGCCTGAATATGATCTGGGTGGCCATAGCCACCAATCTCGTCATAGGTAATGAGGATGTGTGGCTTAATCTCTTCAATTATCTGAACCAAAATTTGTGCCGCTGTATCAACATCTGCTTGCCAGAATACATCTGGGCGTTGGTTTGGTTCTGTCCCCATCATTCCGCTATCTCGATACTTAATTGTTGGTGCGCCCAAGAAACGATGATCTGTAATACCAAGAGATTTCATTGCATCAGCAAGTTCTATCTCGCGGTGTGCGCCGAGCTGATCCTGCTGATCGCTGGCTAAATGCGAGAGTGATGGAACCAAGACTTCGCCTTCTTCACCACGTGTGCAGGTCACAAGCGTGACTTGAGCCCCACGATCTGCGTACAAAGCCATTGTCGCCCCGTTATTGATGGTTTCATCATCAGGATGTGCATGCACGAGCAGGATGCGGAATCCTTCATAGGAGCGGTTCATGTTTGGTAATTCTGCCGTACGATTAGACCAATGAGTAACGTAGACACAACAAACAAGGCTCGCTTGCCTCGAGATGAGCGCCGAGCATTGTTGCTATCTGCCGCCCTTGAAGTTTTTACCGCCGCTGGATACCACTCAGCTGCAATGGATGAGATCGCAGATCGTGCAAATGTCTCAAAGCCGGTTTTGTATCAGCACTTTCCTTCAAAGTTAGAGCTCTACTTGGCTGTATTAGATCTACACATTGACTCATTGGTTTTTGAAATTCAAAAGGCAATTGCATCAACTCCAGATAACAAGGATCGTGTAATTGCAACAGTGGATGCGTACTTTGCATTCATTGAAAAGGAGGGTGAAGCCTTCCGTTTGCTTTTTGAGAGCGATATGAGCGTTGAGCCTCAGGTTCATGAGCGTTTAAATCGCATGACTTATGACTGTGCAGCTGCCGTAAGTGCGGTAATTGCCATAGACACTGGCCTATCAAAAGAGGCATCAATGCTTTTGGGTGTTGGAATGATTGGTTATGCACAAGTAACCGCTCGTCACTGGCTCGAACGAGATAGCAAGTTGACTCGACAGGAAGCTGTGGCCTTAGTTCACAACCTCATGTGGCGAGGCATTTCAGGTTTTCCACGCAATTAAAATCGTTAGGATTAAATAAACATGTCACCAACATTTGCAGAGTTGCCCCTGCGCAGCCAAACTATTGAGGCACTTCACGCGCACGGCTTTCTCGCACCATTTGCGATTCAAGAGATGGTTTTACCTATCGCTCTTGCCGATGGAGATGTAATTGGCCAAGCCAAGACTGGAACAGGAAAAACCTTGGCTTTTGGTATTCCAGTAATCGAACGTGTTATTGCTCCTAACGATGTCGAGTGGGCAGATTTTGCTAACAAGGGCATGCCACAAGTTTTAATCGTTGTTCCAACCCGCGAGCTTTGTACTCAGGTAACCCGTGACATTGAAGAGCTTGCCTCAAACCGTGGAATTCGCACAGTTGCTGTTTATGGTGGACGTGCATTTGAACCTCAAATTGAGGCTTTGCAAGCAGGCGTAGAGATTGTTGTTGGAACCCCTGGTCGATTACTCGATCTTTCACGTCAAGGTCAGCTCAAGCTAAAAGAGGTCTCTCGTTTAGTTCTCGATGAAGCAGATGAGATGTTGGATCTTGGATTCTTGCCAGATGTCGAAAAGATTTTATCTAGCACTCCCAATCGTGCTCAAACAATGCTGTTTTCAGCAACTATGCCGGGAGACATTATCGCCCTTGCTCGTCGCTTCATGAATCAGCCAATTCATATTCGCACTCAAGACAGCGAAGATGAAGGTTCTGTAGTCACGCGCATCAAGCAACATGTTTTACGTGCACATGCGTTAGACAAAATCGAAATGCTTGCACGAATCCTGCAGGCTGAAGGTCGTGGACCAACCATGGTTTTCTGCCGCACAAAGCGAACCGCTCAAAAGACCGCTGAAGATTTGCTAGAACGTGGCTTTAAGGCAGCTCCTATTCATGGTGATCTTGGTCAAGGCGCGCGCGAAAAGGCTTTAGGTGATTTCAAGGCAGGAAAGTCAGATGTGCTGGTTGCAACAGATGTTGCAGCTCGCGGAATTGATATTGATGGAATTACACACGTAATCAACTATCAATGCCCAGAGGATGAAAAGACTTATGTTCACCGCGTAGGTCGTACCGCTCGTGCAGGTGCGCATGGAATTGCTGTCACCTTTGTTGATTGGGATGAGCTTGCACGTTGGAAGATGATTGATCAGGCTTTAGAACTTGGCCTCGGTGAGCCAGAAGAGACTTACTCTTCTTCAGAACATCTCTACGAAATGCTCAATATTCCCGCCGGTTCAACTGGCCGAATGGTTAAGGCAAAGCCTGTTGCAAAGGTCGAGAGCAAAGAAGCCCGTCCTGCAAAGACAAAGCAGGAAGCCCCTAAGCCTCGTACGGAACGAACTCGTACGCGTACTAAAAAGTTTAAAGAGAGCTAAGCGGCAACAAAGACGCGAATCGCATCTACAAGCATTTGTACTGCGATGGCTGCAAGCAACAAACCTGCGATTCGAGCAACAAGGGTTACACCAGACTCTTTGATGACCTTCAAAATTGTTGTTGAAGCCATAAGAGCTATTGCAATCGCGATATGTACCGCCACAACCGCTGCAGTAAGACCAATAGCCATTGCTGTGGTGTCTACCTGCTGAACGAAGATCATCGTCGCCACGATTGCGCCAGGTCCAGCCAAAATAGGAGTTCCTAGCGGTACCAATGCAACGTTGGAGTCTGCATCATCTCCATGAGATTTCGAATTACCGGTCAGAAGTTCAAGTGCAACCAAAAGTAGAAGCAAAGCACCAGCTGCCTGAAGTGCTTCCATGGAAATATTGAGATAGTTCAAAATTGCGCGACCGAAGAGCGCAAAGATAGAAATCACAAGAAGCGAGACGGCTGCAGCCTGAATCGCAAGAATACGACGTACTTTAGGAGACTTATCGGCAACTAATCCCAAAAAGATAGGAGTAGCACCTGGCGGATCCATAATCACAAAGAGTGTGACAAAAGATTGAACCGCAAAAGTAATTGCGCTGATGTCTTTCACGCAGATACCACCCTTCGAGCATTGGCTTGTGACTCTAACTTCTCCCATTGTTCCCTATGGGTATGGTTTTCAGCTAATGAATTTAACTTACCTGTACCGTGATAATCACTACTTCCGGTAACAACTAGATCTAATTCGTGTGCAATATTTCTTAACATAGCTCGTTCATCAGGGTTTTGATCCCGATGATCTACCTCAATTCCATTTAAGCCTGCAGCAACTAAATCTGCAAAATCATCTGCCTTCAAAATCTGCCCGCGCAAGGATGCAAATGGGTGGGCAATAACTGCAACTCCCCCTGCACGCTTGATAAGCGCGATTGCTTCGACTGGGGTTGGAGCAGCATGAGAGACATAAAATCTGGATTCATTGTGCAATAAATCCACAAAGGCTTCATCCCGTGATTTAACAATCTTCTTTGCAACTAATGCATCTGCTAAGTGTGGTCTGCCCATAGTTGCTCCAGCTGGCATCGCATTTTGAACATCCTCGATAGAGATATCCATACCTTCGGCCCGCATCTTTTCAATCATTTTGCGCATACGCGGAAGTCGACCATCTCGAGTTTCTTCTAAAACCTGTTGCATCTCTTGATGCTCCGCATCAAACAACAACCCCAACATGTGCACACTGATTCCATCTGATGTTAAGCAGGAAATCTCAGAGCCCAGCGCTAGTTTTAAGGAACCTCGCAGAGACTCTGTTGCTTCTTGCCACCCAGATGTTGTGTCATGGTCTGCAATTCCAAGAACCTCGAGTCCTTGAACAATCGCTTTGTTTACAAGTTCTCTTGGTGAATCCGTTCCATCACTGCAATTGGTATGGGTATGAAGATCAATCATTCTTTGACTCCCGAGTTCTGGTGACGACAAGAATGCAACCTGCAAGGATCAGCACGATACCCGGAATAACTCCTATTGGCGGAGTTTGATCTAGCCACCAAGCCGCAAGAACCGCGCTAACTGGAACCTCAAAAAATACAATAAGAGAAACAATTGCTGGGGATACTCGCTTGAGCGCAGAGTTAAACATGGTGTGCCCCAACAGCTGGGCACCTAAAATCAATCCCAAAACAATCAGCCATTCCTTAGCGCTGAAGGAAAAAATCTCATTGCCTAGCAATAACGCCATCGGCAAAGCGGTTATGGAGCAGACAAAATAAGCAATCGTTGTGTAGGTGCTTGTCTCCAAGGTTTGCTGTGCCTTAGATCCAGCCATCATGTAAGCGGCAGCAAGTGCTGCAGAAATGATTGCGGCGATATCGCCAACAAATGATCTAAAGGAGATTGTTAGATCGACACCAGAAACCATGACCACACCAACAAAGCTAACGATCATTCCGAGCCAAGCCGTCGACGGGATATGACCACCGCTGCGCTTTACAAACAAAGCAGCAAAGATTGGTTGTAATGCCACCAAAGCGGTACCAGCGGCCACTGTCGTCATTCTCATTGCCAAGAAAAATCCAATGAAGTGAAGTGCCAACAAAACGCCAGCAATTACCGCCCATTTGACACCAACACGATCTCTGGCGTGACGAAGCGCAAAAGGCAGCGTCAGTAGTGATCCACCTAAGTTTCTCCAGAAGATCAAGGTCAAAACTGGCATCGCACTCATTGCAATCAAAGGTCCAGATGTTCCGATTCCGATGATTCCCACACCTAGGCGTATCAGATCTGGCTTTGCAGGGATCGCCGTATGTTCATTAATGCGTTCACCTGAGTTCATAAGAGAAAGGTACCCTTATCTCATGAGCGGCAATCTCTTAAACCGAGTATTTCTCGCCCGTCTTGCAGGAACCGCGGTCTTTGACCCAAATGGTGATCCTGTAGGAAAGGTGCGAGATGCTGTTGCGACCCTTCGTTCAAATAATCAGCAGCCTCGTATTTTGGGGTTAGTTGTTGAAGTTCCATTGCGCCGACGAGTTTTTGTACCCATCACTCGTGTTACATCCATTGAAAGTGGAGCGGTGGTAATCACCGGCCTGCTCAATATGCGACGTTTTGATACCCGTCCTGGAGAAGTTTTGGTTTTGGGCGAAATGCTAGATCGATCCATAACTTTGCTAGAAACAAATGAAGTAGTAGTTGTTGAAGATATGGGCATGGAGCAAAATCGAAATGGAGATTGGTTGATCTCCAAGGTTCACATCATGCGCAAAGGCCGTGGCCTTCGTCGTAAAGGTGCAACATCTACCGTTGCTTGGGAAGAGGTCATTGGTTTTGCAAATACCGAACAAAATCAAGGTGTTGCAAACCTGCTTTCAACTCTAGCCAATTTACGTGCAGCAGATCTTGCCGCTGTATTACAGGATCTTGCACCGAAGCGTCGTATCGAAGTTGCTAGCGCACTTGAAGATGAGCGTCTTGCCGATGTCCTTGAAGAGATGGATGAGGAAAATCGAGTTGCGCTTCTTGCTGAACTTGAAGGAGAGCGTGCGGCAGATGTCTTAGGTGAGATGGATCCTGATGATGCCGCTGATTTGTTGCGAGAAGTTGGTGAAGAACGAGCTAACGCGCTGCTTGATCTTATGGAGCCAGAGGATGCGGAAGATGTATTGCGCTTAATGACCTACGAGGATTACTCGGCTGGCGGAATGATGACTACCGAGCCAATCGTCCTTACCGCAGATTCAACTGTTGCTGATGCTCTAGCCTCTGTTCGCCAAAAGGAAATCTCACCTGCATTGGCTTCACAGATTTATATCTGTCGCCAGCCAACAGAAACTCCAACGGGACGTTTCATTGGTGTTGTTCATTATCAACGTTTGCTTCGCGAACCACCTTCAACATTGCTGGGATCGATCGTTGATACCGATACAAAGGGAACAAATCCTGATGCAACTTTGCATGAGGTTTCCTCGCATTTAGCAAGCTACAACCTGCTTTCTTTGCCGGTTGTTGATGCTAATGAGCGATTGCTGGGTGCGGTAACTGTGGATGATGTGCTGGATCACTTGTTACCTGAAAACTGGCGACATGATCACCGCGAAAATTCACCAATCTCATTTGAACCAGAAGAAGCTTAAGGAGGTGCAGAAATGGCACGTAACTATGGATTAGATACTCCACGCGAGACTAGACGTTCTCTGCGACCAAATTATGACCCTGAAGCATTTGGTCGGATGTCAGAACGTTTTGCACGTTTCTTGGGCACTGCACGCTTTTTGGTCTACATGACATTCTTTATTAGTTTTTGGATTATCTGGAACTTTTTAGCACCAGCTGAGCTACGTTTTGATGATTACCCATTTATCTTCTTAACTCTGATCCTGTCGATGCAGGCCTCGTATGCTGCGCCTTTGATTCTGCTTGCGCAAAATCG
>JACCDV010945287.1_pt1 | contig 11266 bp, 12 predicted proteins | sample 7446131 | NCBI WGS metagenome assembly JACCDV01 (sample SAMN15323448, study PRJNA562643) | freshwater metagenome | isolation source: river surface water | place: USA:Blue River Watershed | collected 2017-08-17
CCGGTCTCCACCCCCATGATGCGTTCGGCGGGCAGGGCGCCGCTGATGGTCAGCAGCCGCTGGTCTTCCTTGGTGTAGATGTCGTTGGTGATGGCGACCAGGTCCCATTTCTCGCGCATCTGTTTGCACAGCATCTCGAGCAGGGTGGTCTTGCCCGAGCCGACGGGTCCGCCAATGCCCACGCGCAGAGGTGGCAGTTTCTTGGAGCGGCGGGGGATGTGGTGAAGGGGGGTCATGCGGTTCTCTCTGGAGGGGCTTCGACGGGCTTAGCCTGAGCGGGAAGTGGAAGGACTTTGGACAGCACGCTAGGAACGGAACAATCTTGAGTATTGGGTTTCGTGTCGGCACGAGAGTATCGCCAGCATTGGGCTGAAAGCCTGACGGGTGTCGTCGGTGCGCGAGAGGGCGATCTGCACCGCCTGTGGAATGGTGCGGGCCAGACTGGCGAGCATGCGCTGGCCGCTGCCCTGACCGAGCGGCACCGCTTTGAGGGCCGCCTGTGTCATGTTCTCAGCCCAGCCAAAGGCACAGGCCTGCAGGGCCTGGTCGATTGGAGCCTGCGTGCAGGACAGCGCCAGCCCGTAGGCCAGCGGCCAGGTGGGTGGCAAGCTGGCCAGGCACTGCAGCGCCTCGGCGCTGGCGGGGCTTTGCCCCTGCAGGCTGCGCAGCCATTCGAGCAGCGATTTGCCCATCTGCAGTGTCTGCAGACGCATTTCGGCACTTTCGCGGGTGGTGAGCACCCAGGTGTTGAGATCCTGCAGCCGCGCGGTGTCCATGGCTTGCCACGCAGGAATGGCCTGCGCGATGGCCGCCAGGTCGCCGCGCGCTTGCGTGAGCAGCAGCTGGTCCGTCAGCCAGTCGGTGCAGCTCGCTTCGTCATGCACCAGGCCGTGGTCGATGGCCGCTTCGAGGCCCTCGGAATAGGAAAACCCGCCCACCGGCAGCGCAGGCGATGCCAGCCAGATCAGCTGCAGCAGTGTCGCTGGGGGATCAATGCGCATGTGGATGCCCGTGGCCGTGAGAGTGCCCATGCCCATGGTCGTGGCCCATCATGGCGTTGTCGCCATAGGCTCCGCCTTCGGGTTCAAAGGGCTCCACCACTTCGGTCACCGTCATGTGCATGCTGCGCAGCAGATCGGCCAGCACATGGTCGGGCTCGATCTTGAGGTGGTCGGGCTGGAGCTCGATGGGCACATGGCGGTTGCCCAGGTGGTAGGCCGCACGCATCAGGTCGAAGCTGCTGCCATGTTCGGCACAAAAAGTGATGCGCAGCACAGGCTGGGGTGCCGCCTCGACACGCACCAGCGAGCCATCCTCGGCCACCAGCACATCGCCACCGCGCACCACGGTGCCGCGCGGCAGAAACACCCCGAGTGCCCGCCCCATGCTGTCGGTGGCGTCAAAGCGGCTTTTCTGTCGGGTGTCCCAGTCCAGGATGACGCCAGCGGCCCGCTGGACGAGGACTTTGGCCAGGCCCTGACCCCGGGGCATGCGTTTGGAACAGATGATCATGTCGCTGGGCGCGGCCACTGGCCGCGATGAAGGCGGTTGTCAAAAAAGAAAATAGCGCTGCGCCATTGGCAGACTGGTCGCAGGCTCGCAGGTCAGCAACACCCCGTCTGCACGCACCGCATAGGTCTGTGGGTCGACCTCCATGCGGGGCAGGTAGGCATTGTGGACCATGTGCTGCTTGCGCACACCTCGGATGTTGTGGGCTGCACTCAGCGTTTTGGCCAGGCCGTAGCGCTGGCCAATGCCTGCTTGCAGGGCCGATGTCGACACGAAGGTCAGCGAGCCTTTGGCCAGTGCACCGCCAAAACTGCCGAACATCGGACGGTAATGCACCGGCTGCGGCGTCGGGATGGAAGCGTTCGGGTCGCCCATGGCCGCCAGAGCGATCAGGCCGCCCTTGAGCACCAGCGCGGGCTTGACGCCAAAGAAAGCCGGTTTCCATATCACCAGGTCGGCCCACTTGCCCACTTCGATGCTGCCCACCTCGTGGCTGATGCCGTGGGCGATGGCGGGGTTGATGGTGTATTTGGCGATGTAGCGCTTGACGCGGAAATTGTCGTTGCTGGAAAGGGCTTCGACAGGCTCAGCCCGAACGGATGTTGGCATGGTTTCGCCATGCTCAGCTCTAACGGTATGGGAGAGTGCGTCCAGTGGCCCGGATGCAACGGTGTGGGCTGCATGCGTTGATTCCGTTCGTCCTGAGCCTGTCGAAGGACCTGCGAGCCAGCCGCGCTGCATCTTCATCTTGTGCGCCGTCTGCCAGGTGCGCAGGATGACTTCACCCACTCTGCCCATGGCCTGGCTGTCGCTGCTCATCATGCTGATGGCGCCCAGGTCGTGCAGGATGTCCTCGGCGGCGATGGTTTCCTTGCGGATGCGGCTTTCGGCAAAAGCCAGGTCTTCGGCAATGCCTGCATCGAGGTGGTGGCAGACCATGAGCATGTCCACATGTTCATCGAGTGTGTTGTGGGTGAACGGCATGGTCGGGTTGGTCGAGCTGGGCAGGAAGTTCTCCTGGCCCACCACCTTGAGGATGTCGGGGGCATGTCCGCCGCCTGCGCCTTCGGTGTGGAAGGCGCACAGCCCTCGGCCCTGCGTGGCCTCGATGGTGTTTTCCACATAGCCAGACTCGTTGAGGGTGTCTGAATGCAGGGCTACCTGGATGTCGGTCGCGTCGGCCACATCGAGGCAATTGCGGATGGCCGATGGCGTGCTGCCCCAGTCTTCGTGGAGCTTGAGCCCGATCACGCCCGCATCGATCTGCTCATGCAGCGCAGCGGGCAGGCTGGCATTGCCCTTGCCAAAAAAGCCCAGATTCATCGGAAAGGCATCGGCCGCCTGCAGCATGCGCTCGATGTTGGCGGGGCCGGGGGTGCAGGTGGTGGCGAAGGTGCCGGTGGCCGGGCCGGTGCCGCCGCCCATCATGGTGGTCACGCCACTGGCCAGTGCTTCGTCGATCTGCTGGGGGCAGATGAAGTGGATGTGGCAGTCGATGCCGCCTGCCGTGACGATCATGCCTTCGCAGCTGATGATTTCGGTACCGGGGCCGATCACGATGTCCACGCCTGGCTGTGTGTCGGGGTTGCCTGCCTTGCCGATGGCGGCGATGCGGTGGCCCCGCAGGCCGATGTCGGCCTTGACGATGCCCCAGTGGTCGATGATGAGCGCGTTGGTCAGCACGCAATCCATCGCGCCTTCGGCGTTGGTCCTCTGCGATTGCGCCATGCCGTCGCGGATGGTCTTGCCACCGCCGAACTTGACCTCCTCGCCGTAGCCACCGGCTTGCAGCGTGAGGTCTTTTTCAACCGCGATGACCAAGGCCGTGTCCGCCAGCCGCACGCGGTCGCCCACAGTGGGGCCGTAGGTTTCTGCATATGCCCGTTTGCCCATGGTTGCCATGTCAGACCCCTCCCTTGACGCCCGCGCCAAGCTTGCCATTCACCAGACCGCGAAAGCCATGCACCACGCGCTCGCCCGCATAGTCGACCAGTTCCACCGTGCGCTGCTGGCCCGGCTCGAATCGCACCGCCATGCCCGAGGCGATGTTCAGCCGCATGCCGCGTGCGGCCTCGCGATCGAAGTTCAGACTCCCGTTGGTCTCCGCAAAGTGGTAATGCGAGCCGACCTGGATCGGCCGGTCGCTCGCGTTTTGCACCACCAGCGTGAGCGTCCGTCGTCCCGGGTTGAGGGCATGTTCGCCGTCTTCAATGAGCAGTTCGCCGGGCACCATGTCATTTGCCCCTGCCGATGAACCACACGGCAGCAGCCACCAGGCCCAAGCCGATGAAGCCCAGCACGTCGGTGGCATGCCAGTGCGCGTTACCCAGCAGGCCATGGCCCTCGTGGGCGGATGCACCCCAATGGGTCAGCGCACCAGAAAGAAGAATGAAGAGGCTTTTGGTGTTCATGCGGAGGCTCCGGTGGGGTCAGACGATGGGTTGGTGCACGGTCACGAGCTTGGTGCCATCGGGAAAGGTGGCTTCGACCTGGATGTCCGGGATCATTTCAGCGATGCCGTCCATCACATCGGCGCGCGTGAGCACCGCACGGCCCTCGCTCATGAGCTGTGCGACGGTCTTGCCTTCGCGCGCTCCCTCCATCACGGCGGCGCTGATCAGGGCCACCGCTTCGGGGTAATTCAGCTTGAGCCCACGGGCCTTGCGCCTTTCAGCCAACAGGGCCGCCGTGAAGATCAGCAGCTTGTCTTTTTCGCGGGGGGTGAGTTCCATATTGGTGCGTTGGGGGTGGTGTTGGTGCGTTGTCTCGAAACCCATGCAAGGACCATGCCCCTATATAGGAAAGGCCTTTTTTGCTGGGGAAAGCCTGTTGTCTGCAAGGTCCGATCGGTTGCTTGTTGCGGTGCACAAAAGCTGGCACAGGGTTTGCGAGAGGGTCTGCGGTTGGCAAATCCGCCTGCTGTTGTTTCCCTTTCCACATCCTACCGGAGTGCACTCATGATGAACCGTCGTGGCAACCTCAAGACACTGGCCCTGGCTGCAGCATTGGCAGCAGGCTCGATTTCCTTTTCAGCGCAGGCCCAGCAGGGCAACACCATCAAGGTCGGTGTGCTGCACAGCCTCTCGGGCACCATGGCCATTTCCGAGACGGTGCTCAAGGACACCGTGCTGATGGCCATCGACGAAATCAATGCCAAGGGTGGCGTGCTGGGCAAGAAGCTCGAGCCCGTGGTGGTGGACCCGGCCTCCAACTGGCCACTGTTCGCCGAAAAGACCAAACAGCTGCTCACGCAGGACAAGGTCGCCGTGATCTTCGGTTGCTGGACTTCGGTCTCGCGCAAATCGGTGCTGCCGGTGGTGGAAGAGCTCAACGGCCTGTTGTTCTACCCCGTTCAGTACGAAGGCGAGGAGCTCTCCAAGAACGTGTTCTACACCGGCGCGGCACCCAACCAGCAGGCCATTCCCGCGGTGGACTACCTGATGAGCAAGGACGGTGGTTCGGCCAAGCGTTGGGTGCTGCTGGGCACCGACTACGTGTACCCCCGTACCACCAACAAAATCCTGCGCGCCTACCTCAAGAGCAAGGGCGTCAAGGACAGCGACATTGACGAGAAGTACACCCCCTTTGGTCACTCCGACTACCAGACCATCGTGGCCGATATCAAAAAATTCTCTGCCGGTGGCAAGACAGCGGTGGTCTCCACCATCAACGGGGACTCCAACGTGCCTTTCTACAAGGAACTGGGCAACGCGGGCCTGAAAGCCAAAGACGTGCCAGTGGTCGCCTTCTCGGTGGGTGAAGAAGAGTTGCGCGGTGTGGACACCAAGCCGCTGGTCGGTCACCTGGCCGCCTGGAACTACTTCATGAGCATCAAGAACCCGGCCAACGACGAGTTCACCAAGAAGTGGGCCGCTTACGCCAAGGCCAAGAACATCGCCGGTCACAAGGACAAGCCATTGACCAACGACCCGATGGAAGCGACCTACATCGGCATCAACATGTGGAAGCAGGCCGTCGAGAAGGCCAAGACCACCGATGTGGACAAGGTCATCGCTGCCATGGCCGGTCAGACATTCAAGGCCCCGAGCGGCATCACCTCCAAGATGGACGAGAAAAACCACCACCTGCACAAGTCGGTTTTCATCGGTGAGATCAAGGCCGACGGTCAGTTCAACGTGGTCTGGAAGACCCCGGGTCCCGTCAAGGCCAAGCCCTGGAGTCCCTTCATTGAAGGCAACGACAAGAAGCCCGACGAACCTGTGAAGAAGTGAGCTGCATGACGGCGCTCTGCAAAGGGGAGGGCGCGTGCCTTCCCCTTTTTCTTGGGTGATTTCACCCGCAACCGGATCGACACGATGAGACGATGGATGAAAAAATGGTTGCTGCCCGTCGGCCTGATGCTGGCCTGTTCGGCCCATGCGCTCACCGCTGACGAAGCCCTGGGCATGGCCGTGGGCGATAGCGATGCCCGCATCCAAGCCCTGGGCCGGGCCGTGGCGCAGGGCGATGACAGGACCGCGGCCTACCTGCAAGCCCTGGCCGACGATGCCGTCAAGGTGGCTGCTGGCAAGGTGCTGGTGGTGCGGGACGGCAAGGGCCTGGACCCGGTCACCGGAGAAGGGGTGGCCGTGCCCGCAGACGCCGAAGACGTGATGCTCAACAACCGGCTGCGCGGCGAGATCGACACCGCGCTGGCAGTGCTCAAGTTGTTCAGCAGCGATGTGAGGCTGCGCAGGCAGGCCGCGCTGGCCCTGCTCAAGGAACCCGATGCCAGCCGCAAGCCTGTCCTGGACAAGGCCCTGGCCTCCGAGAAAGACCCCGGGGTGCTGGACCTGGTGCGTCAGGCCCATGCGGCCGTGATGCTGGGCAGCGAGCTGGCCAATGACCGCATCGTGGCGGCCAGGGCGCTGGCCGAAAGCCGTCAGCCTGAAGTGCTGCTCCTGCTCAATCAGCAACTGACGGCAGAGACCGACCCCGCCGTGCAGTCGGTGCTCAAGATTGCACTGCGCCAAGTTCAGGAAGGGTTGCGCTGGGGCGAACGTCTGGGCCAGCTCTTTACCGGTGCCAGTCTGGGTTCCATCCTGTTGCTGGTGGCCCTGGGCCTGGCCATCACCTACGGCCTGATGGGCGTCATCAACATGGCCCATGGCGAACTGATGATGATCGGCGCCTATGCCACCTATGTGGTGCAGTTGCTGTTTCGACAGTACCTGCCGGGCGCCTTTGACTGGTACCTGCTGGCCGCGTTGCCAGTGGCCTTTGCCAGCGCGGCCCTGGTGGGCGCTGCTCTCGAGCGCAGCATCCTCAAGCATCTGTACGGTCGACCGCTGGAAACGCTGCGGGCGACCTGGGGCATCAGCCTGATCCTGATGCAGGCGGTGCGCAGCCTGTTCGGTGCGCAGAACGTGGGCGTGGAAAACCCTTCGTGGATGAGCGGTTCGATCCAGCTCATGCCCAACCTGCAACTCCCCTGGAACCGGGTGCTCATCATCGGCTTTGCCGCTGCGGTGCTGCTGGGCATGGCGCTGCTGATTGGCAGGACGCGCCTGGGCCTGTTCGTTCGCGGCGTCACGCAGAACCGCCCCATGGCCTCGTGCATGGGGGTCAACACCGCCCGCATCGACACCTCGGCCTTTGCGCTGGGTTCGGGCATTGCCGGGCTGGCGGGTTGTGCCCTCAGCCAGATCGGCAACGTGGGCCCAGACCTCGGCCAGAGCTACATCGTCGATGCGTTCATGGTGGTGGTTCTCGGCGGCGTGGGCCAGCTGGCCGGCACCGTCTATGCGGCGCTGGGCCTGGGCCTGGTCAACAAGCTGCTGGAAGGCTGGACCGGTGCAGTGCTGGCCAAGATCGCGGTGCTGGTCTTCATCATCGTGTTCATCCAGAAGCGCCCGCAAGGGATCTTCGCGATGAAAGGACGGAGTGCAGAAGCATGAGCCAAACGCCCCATTCCCCCTCCGTTCGCCCTGGGCCTGTCGAGGGGCAAAACCTCCATGCCGTTCGCCCTGAGCCCGTCGAAGGGCAAAAGCCCCATGCCGTTCACCCTGAGCTTGTCGAAGGCCAAAACCTCCATGCCGTTCACCCTGAGATTGTCGAAGGCCAAAACCTCCATGCCGTTCGCCCTGAGCCTGTCGAAGGGCAAAACCCGGCTTCGACAAGCTCAGCCCGAACGGCAAAGGGTCTGGCGATGACCTCCTCAGCCTTGCTGACCCGACAGGCCTGGTCCGTCTTCCTGGTTTGCCTGCTCGCCGTGGGCTTGGTGGCGCCGGTGCTCAACCTGCTGGTCCCTGCAGGCAGCGCGCTGCACCTGAGCGACTACGCCATTGCATTGATTGGCAAGATCATGTGCTACGCCATCTGCGCGTTGGCCATGGACCTGATCTGGGGCTATACGGGCATCCTCTCGCTGGGCCACGGCCTGTTCTTTGCGCTGGGTGGTTACATGATGGGCATGTACCTCATGCGTCAGATCGGGCGTGACGGCCAGTACCAGAGCGATTTGCCCGACTTCATGGTCTTTCTGGACTGGAAGGAACTGCCCTGGCATTGGCTGCTTTCCGACAGTTTTGCAGCCTCCATACTGCTGGTGGTGCTGGTGCCGGGGTTGATCGCCGGGGTGTTCGGTTACTTTGCATTCCGCTCGCGCATCAAGGGGGTGTACTTTTCCATCATCACCCAGGCCATGACTTTTGCGGCCATGTTGCTGTTCTTCCGCAACGAGACCGGCTTTGGCGGCAACAACGGCTTCACCGACTTCAAACGCATCCTGGGCATGCCGCTGGCCACGCCCGGCATGCGCATGGCGCTGTTCGTTCTCACTGGACTCACGTTGCTGGGCTTCTTTCTGTTCGCACGCTGGCTGGTCACCAGCAAGTACGGCCGCGTGCTGCAGGCGATCCGCGACGCCGAGAGCCGCGTCATGTTCTCGGGCTATTCGCCGCTGCCCTACAAGCTGAGCATCTGGGTCATCTCGGCCGTGATGTGCGCGGTGGCCGGGGCCCTGTATGTGCCGCAGGTCGGCATCATCAACCCGGGCGAGATGAGTGCGGCCAACTCCATCGAGATCGCTGTCTGGGCGGCTGTGGGTGGGCGCGCCACGCTGGTCGGACCCATCGTCGGGGCCTTTCTGGTCAACGGGGCCAAGAGCTGGCTCACGGTGACGGCGCCCGAGTTCTGGCTTTACTTTCTCGGCGCCCTGTTCATCGTCGTGACGCTGTACCTGCCGAATGGGGTGGTCGGCTTGCTCGACAAATTCAAGCGCAAGGGAGGTGCCGCATGACGCCCGACCTCATGAAACGCGGCGCAGAGCGCATTCAGCACCATGCCGAACTGGTGGCCAGTGCGACCGCATCGGGTGGACGCGATGCGGGCTACGGTCGCGTGCTGCTGGACCGCACCGAGGTGGACGTGAGCCACGGCCGCATCCTGTACCTGGAAGACGTCAGCGTGAGCTTCGACGGCTTCAAGGCCATCAACCAGCTGTCGCTCGACATTGCGCCGGGCGAGTTGCGTTGCATCATCGGGCCCAACGGGGCAGGCAAGACCACGATGATGGACATCATCACCGGCAAGACCCGGCCCGACGAGGGTACGGTGTTTTTTGGCAGCACGATTGATCTGCTGCGCCACACCGAGCCCGAGATCGCCCAGCTGGGCATTGGCCGCAAGTTCCAGAAGCCCACGGTCTTTGAGCGGCTCACCGTGTTTGAAAACCTCGAACTCGCGCTCAAGACCCACAAGGGCGTCCTGGCTTCGATGCTCTTAAAACTCGACTCAAGCCAGAGCGACCGCCTGGCCGAGGTGCTGCACACCATCCACCTGGCCGGGCAGGTGGGCACGGAGGCCGGGGTGCTGAGCCACGGTCAGAAGCAGTGGCTGGAGATCGGCATGCTGCTGATGCAGGACCCCAAGCTGCTGCTGCTGGACGAGCCCGTGGCGGGCATGACCGACCACGAGACCGAGCGTACGGCCGAACTCTTTCTGAGCCTCAAGGGCAAGCACTCGCTGATGGTGGTGGAGCACGACATGGGCTTCATCCGCACCCTCGGCGGCACCGTCACCGTGCTGTGCGATGGCGCGGTGCTGGCCCAGGGCACGCTCGACCAGGTCCAGGCCGACGAGCGGGTGATCGAGGTGTATCTGGGACGATGACCGCAGCCCCCTTTCGCACTGTGCTGGTCGAAGTGCGTCGAGGGTCTTTGACACGCGCAGACTCAATGGAAATGCACATGCTGGAAGCCAAAAACATTCATCAGTACTACGGTGGCTCGCACATCCTGCGCGACGTGAGCCTGAACGCCGCCCCCGGCCGCGTGACCGTTTTACTCGGCCGCAACGGTGTGGGCAAGACGACGCTGCTCAAATGCCTGATGGGCCTGCTGCCGATTCGCAGCGGAAGCATCGCTTTGGCGGGCCAGGACATCACCCAGGCCAAACCCTATGAACGTGCCGTTGCAGGCATGGGTTATGTGCCCCAGGGCCGCGAAATCTTTGCGCGCCTGACGGTGGAAGACAACCTGCGCATGGGTCTGGCCACGCAACCGGGCGGCACGTCCATTCCACCGGAGCTGTTTGGACTTTTTCCGGTGCTCAAGCAGATGCTGCAGCGCCGGGGCGGCGACCTTTCCGGCGGGCAACAGCAACAGCTGGCCATCGCGCGGGCTCTGGCCACCAAGCCCCGCCTCTTGATCCTGGACGAACCCACGGAAGGCATCCAGCCCAGCATCATCAAAGACATTGGTCGCGTGATCCGCCAACTGGCCGACGAGGGCATGCAGGGTCAGCCCATGGCCATCTTGCTGTGCGAGCAGTACTACGACTTCGCAGAACAACTCGCCGACGATTACCTGGTCATGGAGCGCGGGGAGGTGATCGCCAGCGGGCCGGGGAGCGAGATGAAGGCCAGGAACATTCAGCAGTTGGTGGCGATTTGATCAGGGAGGTTGGGGGTCAACCCGCGCAGGAGCTCCATCAGCCCCATTCAACGCGACCAGAGGCCGCGTCTACAGGCTCCACAACCGGGGCAGCGTCCCCGGCAATGCCCACAAGGTTTGCCGCCAGGCTGCCCACACCGGCCGCAGCAGCTGCATGGCAGGCTCCACCACCGGGGCGAGCACGCGCAGCACGATCACCTGCGGGTGGGCTTGCGTGGTGCCTGCCTGTAGCCGCAAGGGGCTGGCTTCGATGGCGGCGCGGGCGGCTTCGAGAGCGGCTTCTGCGCGGTCTGGGGCAATGCCGCTGCCTGCTGCAAACACCAGCGTGGCCACGCAGCGCTGATCGGCCAGACCCAGCGGGCTGTTCATCAGGCGCTCGTCTTCAGCTGCAATCGTGCCGCGCTCCAGCCACACCCCCGGGATTTCCAGGTGCTGCCTGAAAGTGCCGCGCTTGAACGGTTGCTGCGCATGCGGCAGGCCCAAGGCGGTGAGGTCCCAGGCCATCAGCTCGGCCGTGGGGGCAAGTTCAAAGCGCGCCAGGTTGAGCGCGTCGCAGCCGCTGTAGGCCAGGGCTTCGAGGGGCAGCCATTCGAGCCTGGCACCGTCGTGCAGTTGCACCTGTACCTGCTGGGTAGCCAAACCCGCTTCGCTTCTGTAAAAGCGCGTGGCACCCGGCGTGGTCACCAGGCCATGCGCGTCTTTGCCCACCGTGACGCGCATGTCCAGCACGTCGCCGCCCACCAGGCCGCTGGGCGGGTGCACCAGCACGTTGTGGCAGACGGCATCGCCCTCGGGGTAGAGGCTTTGCAGGATGCGCAGCGGCCCCTGGTGTTCAAAGCGCGCCACGCTGCGGCCTGCTTCCA
>JACCDV010427590.1_pt1 | contig 11260 bp, 13 predicted proteins | sample 7446131 | NCBI WGS metagenome assembly JACCDV01 (sample SAMN15323448, study PRJNA562643) | freshwater metagenome | isolation source: river surface water | place: USA:Blue River Watershed | collected 2017-08-17
ATCAACGCACCAATTCGGGGCCTTTTTGCAGATTGAAGGCCTCAAGGCCCTCCAGCAAGGCGGCGTAGGCCTTGTCCACGGCCTCGGGCACGCCCTTGACCCCCAGCTCGATGTGCCGCCCCCACTGGGGATGGTCCACGCTGGGCAGGCTGAACACCTTGATCTCCGGGTGGGCCGCCTCGATGGCCTCCATCAGGGGGGTGAGCGTGGACTCCATCGCCCCCATGAGGATGAGCGATTTCTCGATGTGGGCCTGGCGGCGGAAGAAGGCCGCGTAATGCGTGTCCAGCACCCACTCGGCCATCGGCCACGCCATGACCGGGAAGCCGGGCAGGAAATGGATGGCGGCCCCCGGCGCCAGCGCATCGGGCGCTGGGGCACCCGGCTGGGGCCTCGCACCCTGCCCAGGGGTGCAGGTGAAGCCGGGGATCTTGTTGTACGGGTTGGGAATGATCTCGGCCCCCACGGGAAACTTCCCCATATTGAGCCGGTGCAGGTTGTCGGGTCGCTCGGGCTCGTAAGGCACGCCCTGCTCGCGGGCCGTGTCGGCGATGCGCTCGAGGATCAGCCGGTGGGCTTGCGGGTGCAACTCCAGCGGCTGGCCAAGCGCCTGGCCGGCACACTGGCGGGTGTGGTCATCCGGGGTGGCGCCAATGCCGCCACAGGAGAACACCACATCACCCGAAGCGAAGGCGCGTCGCAGGCTCTCGGTGATGCGCCCGGGGTCATCGCCCAGGTATTCGGCCCAGGCCAGTTGCAGTCCGCGGGCGGCCAGTATCTCGATGAATTTGGGCAGGTGCTTGTCGGCGCGTTTGCCCGAGAGGATCTCGTCGCCGATGATGATCAGGCCAAAGCGGGGCGCGCGTTCAGGACTGGCGCGGGTGGGCAGGACGGTCGTTGAGGGGTTCATGCAGCGATGCTAAACGCTCCCCCACATGGGGCGAAGCGCCCGCCGTCGTGGCCGGGACATCGATCACGTCTTGGCGGGCACGCTCGCGCTGCGCAGCCAGTGCCGCCAGCGCAAAGTGGGCGAACCAGAGGGAAGAAAACGAGAACACCAGCATGTAGATCCAGACCGCCACCGGGATCAGCACCACAAAGGCCGCGGCAAACAAGGCGCCCGAGGCCCAGACCACGCTGGGCGCGGCCCCCATCAGGCCGGTGATCACGCCGATGGCCAACAGACTCAGGCGGTGTTCAGCGAGCAAGGTCGCCCGCTCCCCTCGGCTGGCGAACTCGGCCAGCACATCAAAGGCCATGACCCGGTACGTCAGCCAGCCCCAGATCACGGCGGGCAGCACCAGGGGCAGCGGCGGCAGCAGCCACAGAGGCAAGGTCAAGACCATGGCGCCGAGCGCGAGCAGCACCGACAGCAGGCTCCAGCCCAGGCCCTGCCAGAAGCCCCCCCCGTGCTTGCGTTCCATGTGGGCAAAGCGCCGCTCGGCCACCAGGCGCGCCAGGCTGGGCGTCATGAAAAGCGAGACCGCCAGCAGGGCCGCCACCACCACCAGCGGGGTGGCGGTGAAGATCACCACCAGCGGAGCCACCACCGTCTTGAGGTTGGGCACCCCCACCCCCTCGAACCAGCGCCAGACCATGGCCAGCAAGCTCGACGCCTCGAGCCAGCCCTGCACCTGGGCCACCGCGTCATCCCAGAACCAGTATCCCCAGGCCGCCGAGAGCACCACCATGAGGCCCAGCGGCAACAGGGACAGGACGATGACGCGCGGGCTCAGGCAGTAAAAGCCGGCACGCCAGAAAGAATCGAGCAACAAACGCATGGGGGAAAGCTTAGCATCCGCTGGCCAGCGGGCCAGGCTTCTGACTGGCCCATGACCGGCCTATGACCGGCCTATGACCGGCCCATGATCGGCCCATCGGTGCGGTGCGGGGGGCAGGACGCGGGCATGCGCAGCAGGCGAGGCCAGAAAGACAAAAGCCGCTCGAGAGCGGCTTTTGAAAGATGGCGCGGCTGGCAGGATTCGAACCCACGACCCCTTGGTTCGTAGCCAAGTACTCTATCCAACTGAGCTACAGCCGCGCAAGACCGCCAGTATAGCACAGCTTTGACGCCTTCTGGCGATGCGTCCAGACAAGGTCTGGTAGGCCGTGAGGGACTTGAACCCCCGACCAAGGGATTATGAGCAGCTTGCAGAAATAAAAACTCTTATAGATCAAGAGGTTACGTGCGCTTTGCTGCGGTGTAGAAGCAAATGTGGAAGTGAGCGTTGAGCATTTTTGCTATGCCTGTCTTTGGCACATGCTGGAATCTGCATGCTTACTGAGGCGGCCGATTGTTCGTGATTTCGACTCAAAAACGCGAATTAGTTGGTACTGGAAGCACGCCACCACTTTGAATCTGTTGGCCAAGACCATGCACATCGGCTTGGGTAAAACTACTTGTGTGGGTGGGCCTGATCACGGGTTGCGAGCTAGGTAGTGGCGAGGGCCTGCTGGGGCTCAAATATCTTGGCTGCTGGGGTATCGGACTTTTCGCTTGGGGTGGCTTGGGGGTTGGTGGTTTTGGCTTGGGGGTTGGTGGCTTTTTCGGCACGATCTTTTTTGGCTTTACCCTTTTGGGCTTGGGTGTGGCCGCTGCCTGAGCCTTGAGCCTCTCTTGTTCTTTAGCTTGAGCCATGACAGACGACCATACTGTGTCCGAAATCAGCCTCCACAGTGCGAGCTGATCTTCAGCGTCTGCAATCTCAGTAAATCTCATCTTTTGCCTCCATTTCGTGTATTTATGCCAAAAAGAAAGCCGACACGAATGTCGGCTTGATGAGATTTGATCAGCTCAATTTTGTTTTACTGGCAACTTCAATGTAGGACGGGAACTGGTGGAAGTTTCTGCAGCAATGCCTGATTTGACCTTACCCATTAAAGCGTCAATACGTTTATCCAACTCGCCTCCATCAACGGCTGAACGGATCACTTGCAGGGATGTGATCACGTCAGCAATGCTGTCCGCTTCTATAGCGTTTTTACCGTCCATGATCTCAAGAGTCCTTGCACCGTAACGCACAGTGATGCACAGCTTGCCCTTGTCATCTTTCCACCACCAGGGTTTAAGCTTCTTGGGTGTTTCTACTTTGCTAGTCTCCCCAGTGGCTTGATCCTTGATTGTTCGCAGCTTGGTAGGAGCGAACTGAGTTCCTGACTGCTCGGCTTTTGCCAACATGATCTGCTCATCCAATTTGCTGCAAAGCTTTTGACGACGTGCATGCTGCGGGTTATTGCTCTGTTGACGCTTGCTGTTGGTGAATTTCAACGCACTTAGACCTGACATAGTTACTCCTTGTGTGTGATGCAGGAATAACAAATTTAGTTTCGGCCATTCGGTCCGAGCAACCGAATTTAGCGGTAACCCGATAGATTGAACGGACTCATGAAATCTCTAGATTTCTAGTCGGATGCCTAGCTTGAGAAGTATTCAATTGCACGCCGCTCCTCTGCTGCGATGCGCTGTTTGTGCTCGTACTCGTCCATAGCTGCGTCAATGGACACAGGCGTATAACGCTTGAGCTGCTTGGCACTCAAATACCAGTACTTGTTGCCCGTAGCTTCTTGCAGCACTAGCTCAATTTCTTGCTTGAGATCTGTACCCAGTCGGCTGCGAAAGAACACAGCATCGTGCACACGAGCAATCGGTTCATGCCCATACTCGCGGGCAACTGCACAAACCGAATTCATTGCGTCAGTTTCTGCATGCTGGTAAAGATAGGAAAGGACTTTTGACTTGCTTGGTCTACCACTAGCGGTATGCACACAAGCTTCAGCCATCAGGTTGGGCAAGTAAAACTTCGCCTGTAAGTAGATGAAATCATCCAGCGCACGTTGTTCTTCGATATAGGCTCTGACTGTTGGGTCAGAGAGAAACCTCTCTCGCTCAACCTTATTCATGAGAATGTTTACCAATGCTGGGTTCTGCCACTGCCCACTACCATCTACCCACCCTGACCCAGTGCTCTTCGCTCCAAAGCCAATAGCGGTCAGGGCTTGCTTGATCAGCCCACTTTGGAACTCCGGAGTAAGTACGGAGTCTGCACCAAAGGTAAAGTAGCGCACAGTGGACATGAAATCAGCTTTGTCCTCAAGAAACAGCGTAGTGGCTGGAAAATACGTGCGCACATCTGGCTGTACCTTCGCGCTGAGAAGCAAGGGTTTGGCATAGCCCATCTTCCAAGCCACTACGCTACTGCGCATGTCGTACTCCCAGCAGTTGCCAAGTACAGCGCGTCTTAATTCCTTGTGCACGCTCTGGATGCTCACACCTTGATAGTACGTTCGCCCAAATGGACTTGGCTTGATGCGTTGGGGGAAAAAATTGCCATTAATCCAAGCTACAGCCAAGACTAGCTTGGCGTTACTCAAAACATGCTGGCGCTTCTCCTTGGAACCAAACTGGATGTCGTCACTGAGCCACACTAAGAAAGCCTTCAGAGATTCCACATCCACGGGAACCAGATCGAATCCTGCATGCTGTTCAGGCTGCAAACTAGGTTCGAGCTCTGGATACAGGTGCTTGAAAACGGCATAACTGTCGTCAGGCTCACCCGTTAGGTAATGATCCAACTCACGATCTGACTTGATCTCCGATACGACTGCACTGCTCACAGTTACCTTGTCTTGAAGCGTTACAAGCCTAGTTAACTTGACAGTGGAGAACTCTCCGCTAAATTTGCTGCCATTTTCCACCGTTTGTATTAATTCCAATTGATTATCCTTAAGCCACTTGTGCACTCGAAGCTTTTTGGGACCAATCCGTCCTCCCTTATTGGCCAAGTCATGCAGCGGAATTGGGTAAAGACCAAGTTTTTGCTGCAATGGTGACAAGCCCCGTTGAACTGAACTTAACAACATACCTTCGAGTGCCCGTGAATATTTAGCAAGCGCTCTGAATGCCGAATTTGCTGGTGCTGGAAACGCTTGCTGCAGCTTAATTAGCACCTGAGGGTCGATAGTCAGCTTAATCATGGTTCGGCTCGAAGAATCAGTGTTTTCCGTTGTATTTAGCTGGCTTCTGTGGATTTAAAAAAAGTAACACACATATAGTAGAAATCTAGGCAGGCAATTAAGCCATAAAGGTAGGCAGGGGCATAAGCCCCCACCTATTAATTTCCTTGCACATTCATTTAGATCTAATCATTAACTTCATGCAATGTGCTGCCAATCGATGACTAATGATGAATACGAAGATTCAGAGAATTTACAATACTAATTTGATAACCTTCACAGTATCTGTGACGTGAAATTTTCAGCTAGGGCTTCTGCGGTCTTATAGAAATGAATTCATTGAGACCAGAGGAATCAAGGATAGAGTTGGCATATTCCTCTAACTCATCTGCGTCTTTGGAAAGGCTACTCATGAAATGAGTTTGATCAGGACTATTCCAATACGACCACATTACAAAGTATCCACCTTCTTCTGCAAAATTTTCTCGAATACTTGCCAAATTCTGAAACCAAAATTGCTCATCAAGGTCATAAAGCATAGCTATTACGCACATAGTAGAACCATATTCAGAGGAATTAGTTGAACCCCGAAAAATCACATTTTTATTTTGTAATGAACAGCAATTCTCACCAGATGACTCGTTGAGCGACTCAAGAATCAATTTTGACTTTCCCACATTAATCACTTTCATACTTCATCCTTTAAAATTTAACGAGTCCGAGAACGCACGCCTCAAATCTCTCTTGCAAGTATTTCACTTAAGCTTGTTTTCTGATATCCTGAAAACAATTCAAGCCAATAACTTGTTAAGAAATGAAAGTCCACTTCCTAGCTCCCCACCCACTCTTTGGTCGCAAATCAGCCCCCCGATCTATTGAGGACCAACAGCAGAGCCCCTACTACTGGTGGTGGGCGTATCTGCGGCGTTCAGAGGCATATCTGAAATGCTGTGAACAAGGTGGCAAAGGCAAGCTTGCCAAGCTCTATGCTGACTTTGGGGATGTGCGAGAAGACAACTTCCACAAGTGGTGGACGGCCAATGACCAGGGAGCCAAGCTTTTTGGGGAACAGCGTCAGCAGGTCAAATTCGGCCCAATGTCCGATCCCAGCGAATGGCACCCAGACTGGACCCCCGATGTAGCCCTAGTGATTGCCATTCCCCTGTCCATGAATAAGCGCGGAATTCAATCGGGTATTGCCAAACTGTTAGATGAGCGCATCAAATCTCGTAGGGGTCGTAAAGCACTCAAGGATGCGGAGAGCACTGCCCAGTACCCATTGGCTAGGAACTACTCAGCTAGGAATCTCGGCAAGGCCCTTGAAGTCTATGACCTATGGATCCAAAGCAAAAAAGGGCCAAAAGAGGACAAGCTGTACCTCTGGGAAATTGGTGTTGCTGCAAAGCTAAACAAGTTGTTTGTCAAGAACGCCACATCAAAGGACAAGCATGATCGATACATTGCCCGGAACAACTTGAATGCCTCGGTGCTCAGATACGTCAAAGAAGCCCAAAAGCACATTGCTGGAGTTGAAAAAGGCATTTTTCCATCTGTATAAATTTTTAAAACCAGTGCGAGCCTCATAAATAGATCACAGGCACCAGGCCCACTACAAAGGAAAAAATTTATGGCAATCATCAAGCTAGATCAAAAGAACAAGGCTATCAACATCTCAGACTGCTCCATCGAGCATCCACTCATCTTCAAGTACTTCGATGACCTCCCAGAGAAGCAACGAGATGATGAATTCAAGCGTGCACTTCAGATTGGTGTGATTGCACTCATGGAAGATCGCTTCGCTGCTTTCCTCAGCAGAACGGAGAGTGAACTTGGCACTCAACTTGAATCACTGAAGCTGATTTATGAGCGCAACGTCAAGGCCAAAGAAAAGACCACTGAGTCTGGCACCAGCGCAGAAACAGAAATCTTTAATGAAATTCGCACATACCTAGAACGCGTCGGACATGCTGATGATGAAGTGCAAATGACGGGCTCTTCAGTCGGTGCAATCAAACGCAACAAGACTGGTGACATTGTTCTCACCGTTAACGGCGATGCAGCCAAAAAGATCGCTGTTGAAATCAAGTTCGATCAATCTCTTGCTTTGGGTGAGATTGAAGGCACTGATAGCTTGGGACGTCCACGCGACACGGCTATCAGTCAGATGATTGAATCTATGGCTAATCGAGACGCCAAACTGGCAATCATTGTTTTTGATCAAAACCGATCTTCCGAAGGCTTAAAGAACTCCGTCAACGGAATTTCATGGGTACCTGGTGTTGGTTTCGTTGTCATCATTGACGACGTTCGCATGGACTACTCCAACTTGTTCATCGCTATTGACCTTGCTCGCAGTATGCTCTTAAGCACACTACGCATCGTTGATCAGGACATCTTTGAAAGCCTGCTCGGCCGCTTGACCAATGACTTGTCATCGATTCTCGAAACCGAAAAACTCCTTAAAGACAATCATTCAAATCTGAAAAAGATCGCCACTTCCATCCGAAAACATGCCTTGTTGGTCGGGTTCACCCAAAGAATATTGAAGGATTTCATTTCAACAGGTACAGTTAGCAATCAAGCTCTTCTTCAACTTTATCGTGGCGATGGGCTTAAAGAGCAGTTCAACGAAATAACTAATGAAATTGAAGCAATCTTCCCATCACTCACATCCAACTGAGGAAAAATATGGTTAATGTACAAATTTTTTGTTCAGAAATATTTTCAGGAAATGGAAATATTATTGGAAATGGAGATTTCGAGAATTTTGAAGATTTTCAGAATTTCGCAAAAGAGAAATGGGTCAGACGGAATATCTCATCAGAAACTCATGAATGCTCTGCATTGGCTTCAGTGCCTAACGCTCCCGAAGGATTTTCGAACCAATTTTGCTTAGGTATTTTTGTATTTCACTACAATAAGCGCAAAGGTACACATCAAATATACATTTCGCACACTGGCAATGATGACTTCATTGAAGCATTTGAAAATGTAGGCATGACCGCTGAATTTCAGAATCATTTATCTGAAGAACATTTGTTTCGCCGCAGGTTCGATTTCCTCCAAAATTTAAACAACCCCCACAGACTACTAGGTAGTTGGATTAAAAGGTTGGACGATGATTTAGATGTTTATGACCTGATAAAAGAAGAAAATGGATTATCAGAAGTTTCCAATGAGATCGTAGAGAACTCTTTACTTAGTACAGTTTTGAGATTCGCAAAGCGCCATCAGAAGGAAATAGAGATGCTATCTTGGCTTGGCTCAAAGGAAGGTCAAAAATTTTTAAACTACTTTGATGCAAGCTATTCAGTGGGCCCCAAATTAGCGAAGGCCGCAACCTACTTACTGAAAATTGTCAAAGGCATAGAAAAATCTGAGCTTGAAATTGATGCATTTATTTCCCATTTTAAATCATCATCAATTCCTGAACCCGTTCTTTTCTGACTCAATACTCACTGGGTAGCATGATCACCCAGTGCTCCCCGTCCCAGCAGGCGTAGAGCGTTTGTTCGGTCAAGGGAAAGTCGGTGAACGGGATCTCCTGACGGGCATGCTCATGCCCGTTGCCGTCCTCGTACACCATGGTGGCTCGGGTACCTTTCACTGTGAGGCGAATCAGCACAAACCAATCAGCTGTACCAATCTCAGCTAGATGACTGGCGATAGCGTCCATCATCCAAAAGCACTCCGCCTCCTCTGCCAAGTATTTGGTTCCATCTGTGAGCAAGTGCCTGCGGCTGATTCGGTAGTAGCCCGTGGTGCCAATGAATTGCGTAAGTTGGGTTGCATCAAATCTTTTCATCTGTAGTCCTGTTTGTGTGACTACAGTTTGTTTTCAGACTAGCAGATGGACAACCGAACTTTGGTAACCCGCCAATTTGGACGGATACCAGCTAAAACAAGATGACTGCTTTAGGCTGGAAGCGGCCGTCCGACGATAGTCAATGACGGGCAGTAGCCGGCCCTTGGTAGCCAATCGGTATCTGCATATCAATGGCTGATTCAGACAGCACCACCGAAAAGCGCATGGCCTATCAACCTTGAAGGAAGCAGCGTAAACAGCCCAGTGACCAGCAAGGCACCAACATAAATACCTTTCATTGTTTTACCGTGCTGGCTTGCATTGTGTCTTCGGGCTAGTCGAATGCCGACAAATAGCATGACAAGGGTGAATACCGACAATCCGTGAATCCAGCTGAAGCTCTCACGTTTGATGCCGAATGAGATCAGCGCAACAATGGCCATGAGCAGTACCCAAACCCAGCCCAATGTACGGTGGCTGAAATTACCTTTGCGTTTGAACAACAAAATGCATCCTAAGATCAAAGCGGAAATCGCTGCGACTGTATGGACGATGATGATGGAGGTCCACTGGTAAGCTGTTTGCATTGGATATTTTTTAACACAGATTGTCAGAGGATAACCAAGCCATCATGGTTGTGATCAGAAGGTCGGGATACGTCATCAATTGAAACGCGAGGGACCTGTGTCACAAGTCATTGCACATTGGTTTCTCTGCCACCAATCAAGTAGCTTTCACTTGACGGCGCATGACCGATCCTGCCCGATGGCTGCAGTGCGGCTAGCAATGGGCGATGGCTGCTCACGCTGCAAAGTAGTCATCGACCATAAATCCTAACGTCGAGGTGCTGGCGCAGCTGTCAGTTCAGGCATGTATGCCCAAGTCATAAGTTTGGCGGCTTGCACAGAATCGGCGCTAAGCCAAGCTTCATGTATGTCGGGAGGAATGATCACGGGGGTTCGCTTCTCGTCCCCTGGTTTGTGAAATTGGCGCATGACAGGGTGTTCGTCAGCATTGACAGTCAACATAGAAAAGCTGACCACCAACTCACCCGATGCAGGGTTTGTCCAGCGATCCCAGAGACAGGCAATGCCAAACGGGTCGCCCGATGCAAGACCAATCTTCCAACGTACCGCCTTGCCAGATTCGTAGCTGGGTTCGTAAAAGTTATCGACGAGCACCAGTCCGTACTGTCGGTGACGCCATGCAGCGCGGTAACTGGGCTTCTCTGCCGCTGTCTCACTCCTAGCGTTGTAGGTGTGGCGACTGATCTTGTCGTCCTTTGCCCATGATGGGATCAAGCCAAACCTTGCTAACCCACAAGCTACACGGCTAGTCTGGTGACTTTTAACCACAACAGGTGCGGTGAATCCTGGATATGACTCATCGGGGAAACCTGTTGGAAGATCAACACCGAACTTCGCCCTTACCCATGGAGCCTGCTTGGTTGGCGTGAAGTTTGTGCACACGCTGGAAGTTTATCGCTGAGCAATGAAAACGGCACTGAAGGGCTGCAGCATTAGAGGGTCGTGCCGGTCAAGACTCAGAGTGTTCGCCCAGCTTAGCAGCGACCTCGCGCTTGCCCATCTTTCGAATTGCAGAGATCGCTGTTAACTGACTGGCGCGAGGCTTGGTCTTGCCCGTTTCCCAGTGATAGACACTCTGCGCGGAAACGCCCAGCAGCTTGCCCATCTCTGCGGCGCTGATACCCAGTTTTTTACGCAGCGCCGCAAAGCCAGCGACGCGAAAACGCAGTGCTGGGCCGCCCTCTTCTTCGGGGGCTTCTGCAGCTTTCTTTCGGCCAGCATCCTTGCCCAACTTCTTGATCTGAGTCTCCAGCCCAGTAATGCGGCGCTTGAGAGCGGCAATTTCGCCACGATATGCCGCAGATGCCTTTTTCAGGGCTTGCGTTTCTGCACGCACTTCTTTCTTGGCAAGACGAGCAATTTCCCTCTTGAGTTGATTGGCAAAGGTGGACATGTACGAAACTCCTTTGCCTAGATGGTACCGTCTAATATTCGCTGGGCAGCATGATCACCCAATGCTCTCCATCCCAGCAGGCATACAAGGTCTGCTGTGGCATTGGGAAATCTGTGTAGGGAATTTCTTGCCGTGCACGTACATTGCCATTCCCGTCCTCCAGCGTCAGCACGGCCCTTGAGCCAGTGACGACCAGCACGATCTGGACAAACCAGTCATCTGTGCCAAGCTCAATGAGGTAGCTGGCAGCTGCATCCATGAGCCAAAATGCCCCCGCGCCCTCCGCAAGGTATTTGGTGCCATCGGTCAACAAGCATTTGCGGTTGATTCGGTAGTAGTGCTCTGTTCCGGTGAACAGGGACAGCTGGGAAAGATCGAAATCCTTGTCCATGTGCATTCCTTTCTTAATGCGTATGGACACAGTGTTGTTTCAGACATGGCGCTGGACAACCGATTTCCAGTGTCCTGGCGAAATGAACGGATACCGAAGAAATTTCACACGCAGAACTGTAGATCGGGACC
>JACCDV010610824.1_pt1 | contig 11259 bp, 10 predicted proteins | sample 7446131 | NCBI WGS metagenome assembly JACCDV01 (sample SAMN15323448, study PRJNA562643) | freshwater metagenome | isolation source: river surface water | place: USA:Blue River Watershed | collected 2017-08-17
GTGGGGGCGCTGGGTTCGCGCCACAACAATGCGCGTCGCCGCGAGCGCCTGCTGGAGTTTGACGTGACCCCCGAAGAAGCGGCGCGCCTGCGCGGCCCGGTGGGTCTGAACCTGGGTGGTTTGACCCCGCCCGAGATCGCCATGAGCATCGTGGCCGAGATGACCGCGCTGCGCCGGGGGGTGGACCTGACGCAGCCGCTGGGCAACTGGGAGAACTCCAAAACCGTCTGCCTCACCGCCTGAGCAGCCTGAGGGAGGGCCTGGGTTTCCCGCTCAGCGGTACTTCTGCATCCAGCCCAGGCCGCGCGAGGTGCCGCCGCTGCTGGTGTCGGCCGGGATGTACTCGCAGCCGACCCAGCCGTCCCAGCCGGTGTCGGCGCTGATGCGGTCGATCAGCGCGAACAGGTGGTCCCAGTTGAGCTCGCCCGAGCCCGGCTCGTGGCGTGCGGGCACATCGGCAAACTGGAAGTGGCCCACCCGGCCCGTGGGCAGGTACTGGGCGATCTTGGTCGAGAGGTCGCCTTCGACGATCTGGCAGTGGAACAGGTCCATCTGCACTTTCACGTTGTCGGCCCCCACGGCTTCGAGGATGGCGTGTGCATGGTCCTGCCGCTGCAGGTGAAAGCCCGGGATGTTGCGTGTGTTGATGGGTTCGAGCATCAGGTCGCGGCCTGCCTGGGCGGCTAGCTGCGCGGCCCACTTCAGGTTGGCCACCAGCGTCTGGTCGGCCTGCTGTGCGCTCACGCCTTCGGGGCGCACGCCCACCACCGTGTGGATGCGTGGACAGTCCAGGGCTTGCGCGTATTCCAGCGCCCAGGCAAAGCCAGCGCGAAACTCGGCTTCGCTCCCGGGCAGGCAGGCCGTGCCTCGCAGGCCCCGGTCCCAGCCGGTGGTCATTTCGTCTTTGGTCAGGCCGCCCGGCGGCATGTTGAACAGCACCTGCTGCAGACCGTTGCCTTTCAGGCGTGCGGCCAGCTCGGCTGCCGGGTAGGCGTACGGAAAGAGGTACTCCACGGCTTTAAAGCCATCCTTCGCGGCCGCCTCAAAGCGGTCGAGAAAAGGCATGTCCGGGTACATCATGGTCAGGTTGGCGGCAAAGCGGGGCATGGTGTTTCCTTGGGGTGTTACCAGCGTGCGCCGAAAGTGGCGCGCAGTTCGTCGATGTCGGTGGCGTGCAGCGGCGGGGTGTGGGGCGCGAGCAGCATGAGGCGCGCGGTCTCTTCCAGCTCTTCGAGCGTGGCCATGGCCGCCGTCGGGCTGTCGTGCCAGACGTTGGGCCCCAGGCGCGGCAGCATGACGGCGCGGATCGGCGTGCCGCGCGCAGCGTAGGTGCGGATCAGCGCCGCCACCTCGTCGGCCGTTACCGGGCTGCCGGGGCGGTGGTAGGGCACCACCGGCACATGGCCTACCTTCATTACGAAGTAGGGCGTGATGGGCGGCAGCAACTCCAGGCCTGTGGTGTTCAGGCTCAGTGCCACCAGATGCGTGCTGTGGGTGTGGATCACGCAGCGTGTGTCGGCATCGGTTTCGCAGGCGGCTTCGTAGATGCGGCGGTGCAGGGCCAGCGTCTTGCTGGCGCGATCGCCACTGATTTGCTGGCCGTTCAGGTCGACCTTGGCCAGTTGCCCGGGCTGCAGAAAGCCCAGGCAGGCGTCGGTCGGCGTGATGAGAAAGCCATCATCGAGCCGCACACTGATGTTGCCCGCCGTGGCGTGCACATAGCCGCGCTCGAACAGGCTGCGGCCGACACGGCAAATCTCTTCGCGGGCTTGAGATTCAGTTTTCACTTATTGCGGTGCTTTCGAAAACGCTCGGTGCAAGATGACGGCCCGGCAGGCCAGACTTTCGCGCACGGGGGTGCGCTCCTACAAAGCAAACTCATGCCAGCACTGTAAAGGCTTTGCTGAAAAAGTCGTCGGTGCCGAAGTTGCCCGACTTGAGCGTGATGTGCAGCGGCCCGGCATCGCCTTGCGCATGGCACCAGGGCACGCCGGGGTCGATCTGCGGGCCAATTTGCAGCTGCGAGATGCCCAGCGCCTGCACGCAGGCGCCCGAGGTCTCGCCACCGGCCACCACCAGCTGCTGCACGCCCGCCTGCGCCAGAGCGCGCGCCACGGCGGCCAGTGCGTGTTCCACCAGCGCGCCCGCTTCGGCCACACCCAGGCGGGCCTGGATGGCTTTCACGGCTTCGGGTTCGGCGGTGGAATAGACCAGCACCGGACCTTGGGCCAGCAGCGGCTGGGCCCAGGCCATGACCTGGGCCACCAGCGCATCGGTGTCGCCGGTCAGCTGCAGGGGGTCAAGCGCGAGCGCCTTTCCGCCATGCGCCTTGAAGTGCGCCACCTGCCGGTTGGTGGCCTGCGAGCAGCTGCCCGAGACGATGGCGCGCAGGCCCTGTGCGGGTGGCAGCTGGCTGGCGGTGCTGGACGGCGCCAGCCCCCAGTTGGCGGGCAGGCCAATGGCCACACCCGAACCGGCCGTCACCAGCGGCATGCCTTTGAGGGCCGGGCCCAGGCGCAGAAGGTCGTCGTTGCTGGTCGCGTCCACAATCGCCACGCCGACACCACCTTCCTGCAGCGCGGCCATGTGCTCGCGGATGGCCTGCGGCCCACGCGCCACCACCGTGTGGTCGAGCAGGCCCACCTGGCGCTTCGTCTGCGCCTGCATCACCCGCACCAGGTTTGCATCCTGCATGGGCGTGAGCGGGTGGTTTTGCATGCCCGATTCGTTCAGCAGCACGTTGCCCGCGAACAGGTAGCCCTTGAACACCGTGCGCCCGTTGTCCGGAAACGCCGGGGTGGCGATGGTGAAGCGGGTGCCCAGCGCGTCCATCAGCGCCTCGGTCACCGGGCCGATGTTGCCTTCGGGCGTGCTGTCAAAGGTCGAGCAGTATTTGAAGTAAATCTGCTCGGCGCCCTGCGCCTGCAGCCAGCGCAGCGCATCCAGCGACTGCGCGACCGCCTCGGCCGCGGGGATGGTGCGCGACTTGAGCGCCACCACCACCGCGTCGACTTCGGCGTTCAGGGGGCCGGTGGGCACGCCAATCGTCTGGACCACGCGCATGCCGCTGCGCACCAGGTTGTTGGCCAGGTCGGTGGCGCCGGTGAAGTCGTCTGCAATGCAACCGAGTTTGATCTTCATGCCTGGCCTTTCGGCAGTTCAATGCCCGGGAAAATCTTGATCACCGCGCTGTCGTCTTCCTTGGCAAAACCGGCGGTGCTGGCCTGCATGAACATCTGGTGCGCGGTGGACGACAGCGGCAGCGGGAACTTGCTGGCGCGCGCCACATCGAGCACGATGCCCAGGTCTTTGACGAAGATGTCGACGGCTGAGAGCGGCGTGTAGTCGCCCGCCAGCACATGGGCCATGCGGTTTTCAAACATCCAGCTGTTGCCCGCGCTGTGGGTGATCACCTCGTACAGGGCCTCGGCATCCACGCCTTCGCGCAGGCCCAGCGCCATGGCTTCGGCGGCGGCGGCAATGTGCACGCCCGCCAGCAGCTGGTTGATGATCTTGACCTTGCTGCCCGCACCGGCTTTGTCGCCCAGCTTGTAGACCTTGCCCGCCATGGCATTGAGAAAAGGCTCGGCCACGGCGTAGGCTTCGGGCTTGCCCGCCGTCATCATCGTCATCTGGCCGCTGGCAGCCTTGGCGGCGCCGCCTGAAATCGGCGCGTCGATGTAGCGCAGGCCCAGGCCTTCGAGCCGCGTTTCGAGCGCGACCGACCAGTTCGGGTCCACGGTCGAGCACATCACGAACACGCTGCCGGGCTTCATGTGCGCGGCGCAGCCCCTGTCCTGTCCATCGGTGCCAAACAGCACCGCCTCGGTCTGCGCGGCATTGACCACCACCGAGATCACCACGTCGCACGCGGCGCCCAGTTCGGCCAAGCTGGCGCAGGCCACCCCACCGTCCTTGGCAAAGGCTTGGGCAGCTTCGCGCCGCACATCGAACACATGCACCGTGTGCCCGGCACGGCGAAGCGATTGCGCCATGCCAGAGCCCATGGCGCCCAGGCCGATCAGTCCTACAGTGGTCATTGCTTGTCCTTGGGCGCGTGGGTCACGCCATTTCCATCCATCGAGCCGAAATTTTCCAGAAATTCGTCAGGTCATCATACAAATTTTGCGCCTGTTGGGCATGGGGGTTTTTGCGGGGACGGTGATTCAGGTCTTGGTCTGAACGGATGAAACCATGCTTTAACAGGATTGCCATTTATTAAAGACTGCTTTAATGTGATAACACCTTTTGAAAGCTGACTTGAATATGCCCCGCGTCACCGGAAGCTACGTCATCTCCACCACCATGGGCGAGCCGGTGCGCGCTTTTGTGCCGCATGCCTTGCCGCCGCAAGAGCCGCCCCTGGATCCCTCCGTTTGGGCGGGGCTCAACGATGCGGCGGTGATGGCTTTGCAGCGGCTCTCTGCCGTAGCAGGGCTGGTGCCCTCGGTGGATTGGCTGCTTTACAGCGCCATTCGGCAAGAGGCACTGTTGACCTCGCAAATCGAAGGCACGCAGGCCACGCTGGTGGACTTGTTTGACGACGAGGCAGGCTTGGCCGTGAGCAACGGCGACGATGTGGAGGAGGTCGCCAATTACCTGCAGGCGTTTGTGTGGGTGCAGGCGCAGCTGCGCAGCCCGCAGGGCTTGCCCCTGAGTGTTCGCCTGCTGGGTCAAGCGCACCGCTTGCTGCTCAGCGGGGCACGGGGTTCGGGCAAGCAGCCGGGCGAGTTGCGCCGCTCGCAAAACTGGATTGGGGGCACGCGCCCGGGCAACGCGGTGTTTGTGCCGCCGCCGCCCGAAATGGTGCCCGGTTTGCTGGCCGATCTGGAGCGCTTCATTCACGCGCCTGCCAATGACCTGCCGCCCTTGGTGCGCGTGGCGCTGGTGCATGCCCAATTTGAAACCATTCACCCTTACTTGGACGGCAATGGCCGGATTGGGCGCTTGCTGATTGCGGCGCTGCTGGAGCATTGGCAACTGCTGCCCGAGCCGCTGATGTACATGAGCGGTTATCTCAAGCAACACCAGTCAGAGTATTACCGCCGCCTGTCGGCCATTCGCACCGATGGCGACTGGGAGGGCTGGGTACGGTTTTTCCTGGAGGCGGTGCAAAACGCAGCGGCTCAGTCCGAGCGGGCGGTGGTGGCATTGGCCAGTCTGGTGGCCAATGACCGGCGGCGTCTTCTGGAGCACCCCAAAGCCAATGCGATCAGCTACCGTTTGTTTGAATTGCTGCCGACCATGCCCCGCCTGACGGTGGACCGGGTGTGTGTGGCCCTGAACACGACTTTCCCCACCGCCAGCGCAGCCGTGAAGCTGCTGGAAGCCTTGGGCATCTTGCGTGAATTGACCGGACAAAAGAAGAACCGCAGTTTCAGTTATGTGGCCTACATTGATTTGCTCAGCCAATGAGCGGACGGGCAACACGCAGACCGAGACCGAAGACCCCTCGAACATGACCCGAGAGATGGGTGTGCACCTCTGCAACGAGGGCATCCCGCTGCGCTCGCACATCTACAGCCGTCAGGCCAAGAAGCGGCCGCAGCATCGCTTCAAGGACCCGGTGGACCCGCTCAAGCTCGTGCTGGAGCAGGCACAGTCGCTCAGTGGTGGCGGGAGTACGCAAAACCAAAAAAGGATTGAAGCGACGCATGCCCAAACTTCGTTGGGCTTCAGCCGCAGGAGTGATAGGCTGTTCCCTTGATCCAATATTGCACATTTGAGGAGCTGCACATGGTGGACGACGAGCGTTGTTGCGGAACCGGGACCTGCATCATCAATGCAGAAGGCTATTGCTGGTGCGGGCAGAAGTGGGATGGTCAAAAGATGTGCTTTCCGGACCGACAGGCGCAGCAGCCTGCCCCGGCGGCGGATCTGGCCGAAACCGCAGGGGCGCGCGAATGATCAGCGCCGCGCTCCCCGTGATGGTGGCGGGACTCTTGCCCATCGTCTGTGCCGGCATTTCCAAATGGGGTGCCCGCGACTATGACAACCGCGACCCCCGGGCCTGGCTGGCCCGGCAGGGCAGCTGGCGCGCCCGCGCCAACGCCGCCCAGAACAACAGCCTGGAGGCTTTTCCCTTATTTGCCGCGGCGGTGTTGCTGGCGCTGCACAGCGGGGCCGATGCCGCCGTCGTGGCGCAGTGGGCCTGGCTGTTTGTGGCGCTGCGCGGGGCCTACATCGCATGCTATGTGACCGACCGCGCCACCTGGCGCTCCATTGTTTGGCTGCTGGGGCTCATCGTGGTCATCCGCCTGTACGCCATGGCGTTCTGACGCGCTTGTGGGTGGGGCCCACCCACAAAGGGCTTGTCCCCATCGGGGCCGATGGCTGCGCTGCCCTGCAGCGGTCACACGAGGGGGCTAAACTGCCCGGCTGTTTGCAGTTTCCCGAACCCCCATGAACACCCCTCTGACCTGGCGGCAGACCTTGCCGCGCTGTTTTTTTCTGCTTGGCCTGCTGACAGGTGTCGCGGCCCTGGCCGCGCCACCTGCGGCCGCGCCCCGGCCCGTGCTGACGGTGCAGGTGGTCGCACCCCTGTCCGCCAGCCTGGAGCGCAGCGTCAAGGCCAATGGCTCGCTGGCCGCCTGGCAGGAGGCCATCGTCGGCGCCGAGGCGCAGGGCCTGCAGATCAGCGAAGTGCGGGTGAATGTGGGCGATGTGGTGCAACGCGGCCAGGTGCTGGCCACGCTGCAGTCGGCCACCGTGCGTGCGGAACTCGCCCAGGCCGAGGCCACGCTGGCCGAGGCCACGGCCAATGCCGCCGAGGCGGCGGCCCAGGCCCAGCGCGCGCGCAGCCTGCAGCAGCAGGGCTTTTACAGCGCGGCGCAGCTGAGCCAGGCGCTGAGCGCCGAAGCCGCCGCCGCTGCCCGGGTGCAGTCGGCCCGCGCGCTGGTGCAGCTGCAGCAGCAGCGGCTGGCGCAGACCGAGGTGCGCGCGCCCGATGCTGGCATCGTCTCGGCACGGCAGGCCACCGTGGGTGCGGTGGTCGCACCGGGCATGGAACTCTTTCGCCTGATCCGCCAGGGCCGTCTGGAGTGGCGTGCCGAAGTCACGGCCGCCGAGCTGGGCGAGATCCGTGCGGGCGCGGCGGTGCGCCTGACGGCCGCCAGCGGCCAGGCCCTCAGCGGTCGGGTGCGCATGGTTGGCCCCTCGGTCGATCCGCAGACCCGCCAGGCCTTGGTCTATGTGGACCTGAATGGCCCCACGGGCTCGGCGCGTGCGGGCATGTTCGCGCGTGGCGAGATCGTGCTGGGCAGCAGCAAAGCCCTCACCGTGCCGCAGGCGGCGGTGGTGGTGCGCGACGGTTTCAGCTACGTCTTCAGTGTGGGGGCTGACCAGCGCGTGGCCCAGCACAAGGTGCAAACCGGGCGCTTGCAGGGCGAGCAGATCGAAATCCTCACGGGCCTGCCGCAAGGGGTGAAGGTGGTGGCCAGCGGCGGCGCCTTCCTCAACCATGGCGACGCGGTGCGGCTGGCCGATGCGCCTGCGCGCTGAGGGGCGGCGATGATGAACGTTTCCGCCTGGTCGATCCGCAACCCGATCGCGTCCGTCATGCTCTTCGTGCTGCTGACGGTGGCAGGCTTCATTGCGTATGGCTCGATGAAGGTGCAGAACTTCCCTGATCTGGACCTGCCCACCATCACCGTCACCGCCAACCTGCCGGGTGCGGCGCCCGCGCAGCTCGAAACCGATGTGGCCCGCAAGCTGGAGAACGCGATCGCGCCGCTGCAGGGCCTCAAGCACATCACCACCAAGGTGCAGGACGGTGTGGTCACGCTGACCAACGAATTTCGCCTCGAAAAACCGGTGCAGGAGGCGCTCGACGAGGTGCGCTCGGCCGTGCAGGGCGCACGTGCCGACCTGCCGTCGGACCTGCGCGACCCGCTGGTGCAAAAACTCAACCTGGCGGGCACGCCGGTGCTGGCCTACACCATCCGTTCCAGCCGCCTCGACGACGAGGCCCTGTCCTGGAAGGTGGACAACGAGATCACCCGCAAGCTGCTGTCGCTGCGCGGCGTGGGCGCCGTCAACCGTGTCGGCGGCGTCACGCGCGAGGTGCGTGTTGCGCTCGATCCGGCGCGCATGCAGGCCCTGGGCATCACCGCGGCCGAGGTCTCGCGCCAGCTTCGCCAGCTGCAGCAGGAGTCTTCGGGCGGGCGCATGCAGCTGGGCGAGGGCGAACAGCCGGTGCGCACCCTGGCCACCGTGCAGACCGCCGCCGAGGTCGGCCACATCGAACTGGCCACCAGCCGCGGCGCACGCGTGCGGCTGGACCAGGTGGCCACCGTGAGCGACACGCTGGCCGAGCCGCGCGCCTTTGCCAGCCTGGACGGCCAGCCGGTGGTGGGCTTTGAGGTGGTGCGCAGCCGTGGCGAGAGCGAGGTGGCGGTGGGCGCGCTGGTGCGCCAGGCCCTGGCCGACTACCGCGCCGCCAACCCGGACCTGGAGATCACCGAGGCCTTCGACTTCGTCACCCCGGTGGCCGAGGAATACGACGGTTCGCTCAAGCTGCTCTACGAGGGCGCCATCCTGGCGGTCATCGTGGTCTGGCTGTTTTTGCGCGACTGGCGCGCCACTTTCGTGTCGGCGGTGGCCTTGCCGCTGTCGGTCATCCCGGCCTTCATCGGCATGGCCTGGCTGGGTTTTTCCATCAATGTGGTGACGCTGCTGGCGCTGTCGCTGGTGATCGGCATCCTGGTGGACGACGCCATCGTCGAGGTCGAGAACATTGTGCGCCACCTGCGCATGGGCAAGACGCCCTACCAGGCGGCGATGGAGGCGGCCGACGAGATCGGCCTGGCGGTGATCGCCACCACCTTCACGCTGATTGCGGTGTTTTTGCCGACGGCCTTCATGAGCGGCATTGCCGGGCGGTTCTTCAAGCAGTTCGGCTGGACCGCCGCGCTGGCGGTGTTCGCCTCGCTGGTGGTGGCCCGTGCGCTCACGCCCATGATGGCGGCCTACCTGCTCAGGCCCGTGGTGCATGCCGAGCGCGAACCCCGCTGGCTGGCGCGCTACATGGTCTGGGTGGGCTGGGCCACGCGGCACCGGCTCGTCACCATGGTGGCGGCCACGCTGTTCTTTGTCGGCTCGCTCATGCTGATTCCGCTGCTGCCCAAGGGCTTCATTCCGCCGGACGACAACTCGCAGACCCAGGTGCACCTGGAGCTGCCGCCGGGCAGCACGCTGGCGCAGACCCGCGCGGCGGCCGAGCAGGCACGCGAGCGGCTGGCGCGGCTGGACCATGTGCGCAGCGTCTACACGACGATGGGCGGCGGCAGCGCGGGCAGCGACCCCTTTGCCGGTGGCGGTGCGCCCGAAGTGCGGCGCGCCACCCTCACGCTGCAGCTCAGCCCGCGTGGCGAGCGCCCGCGCAAGCAGCCCATCGAGCAAGACATCCGCCAGGCCCTGCAGGAGCTGCCGGGCGTGCGCACCAAGGTCGGCCTGGGTGGCTCGGGCGAGAAGTACGTGCTGGTGCTCACCGGTGATGACCCCAATGCCCTGCAGGACGCCGCCCGTGCGGTCGAGCAGGGCTTGCGCACCATCGATGGCTTGGGCTCGATCGCCAGCAGTGCCAGCCTGGTGCGGCCCGAAGTGACGGTACGGCCCGACTTTGCCCGCGCCGCCGACCTGGGTGTGACCACCGCCGCCATCGCCGACACCCTGCGGGTGGCCACCCTGGGCGACTACGACGCCCAGCTGGCCAAGCTCAACCTGTCGCAGCGGCAGGTGCCGATCGTCGTGCGGCTCCACGATGAGAGCCGACGCGATGTGGCCCAGCTTGAGCGCCTGATGGTGCCCGGCAGCCGTGGCCCGGTCATGCTGGGCCAGGTGGCACAGGTGGGCATGGGCGGCGGCCCGGCGGTGATCGACCGCTACGACCGCCAGCGCAACATCAACTTCGAGATCGAACTCTCGGGCATGCCGCTGGGCGAAGTCACGCAGGCGGTGCAGAAGCTGCCGGCCCTGCAAAGCCTGCCGCCGGGCGTGCGGGTGGTGGAGGTGGGTGACGCCGAGGTGATGGGCGAGCTGTTTGCGAGCTTTGGTCTGGCCATGCTGGTGGGCGTGCTGTGCATCTACATCGTGCTGGTGCTGCTGTTCGGCAGCTTCCTGCACCCGGTCACGATTTTGGCGGCGCTGCCGCTCTCGCTGGGCGGGGCTTTTGTCGGCCTGCTGCTGGCCGACAAGAGTTTTTCGATGCCTTCGCTGATCGGCCTGATCATGCTCATGGGCATCGCCACCAAGAACTCGATCCTGCTGGTCGAATACGCCATCGTGGCGCGGCGCGACCAGGGCATGAACCGCTGGGACGCGCTGATGGACGCCTGCCACAAGCGGGCGCGGCCCATTGTCATGACCACCATCGCCATGGGCGCAGGCATGCTGCCGATTGCCATAGGCTGGGGCGCGGCGGATGCCAGCTTCCGTTCACCCATGGCGATCGCCGTGATCGGTGGCCTGCTCACCAGCACGGTGCTCAGCCTGCTGGTCATTCCGGTGGTCTTCACCTACCTGGACGATCTGGCGCAGTGGGCTGGGCGACTGTGGCGAAGGGCGGGCAAGATCAGCGCGGCAGGGCCTGCGCCGCGATGAAGTCGCGCATCAGACCAAAAAAGCGCGCACGCGCCTCTGGCGTCGCACCCAGCGAGGCGCCATAGGTCTGTCCGCTGGCCCAGGTGGCCCGCTGCTGGCGCAGGGAGCCAAAAAACGCGTTGTGGGCCATGTCCTCGACGTAGACCACCTGCACCTGCCCGCCGTTGCGGCTCACGTTCTCGACCCACTGCAAGGGAGTGGGGATGCGCTGCCCCGGCGTGCTGGCATTGCAGCGCCGGGCCGAGCCGTGTGGCACGCCTTCGACCATGACATTCAGACGGCAGTCGTCGCTGAGGTCCCAGCGCAGCATGGCCGGATCGGGGCTGCCGAAGTCGTCGAGCCGGCCAAACACCAGCTGCACCGGGACCTGCAGGCGGTCGGGCAAGCCCAGACCGATGGGGGTGATGCCTTCGGCGATCACACCGCGCACATGGGCTGGGTCCACGACCGCCGCCAGATTGGCCACCACCGCCGCCCCATTGGAAACGCCGAACAGGTAGATCTGCCGGGCATCGATGTCTTCGCGCTGACGCGCCCAGTCGTAGGCGGCCAGTGCCGTGGCGTAGATCATGCGCTGGCGAGCCTCGTTGCTGACCGACCGCGCCCAGAACAGCGACGTTTTTCCCGGCAGGCCCTGCATGGCATAAGCGTCAAATGCCA
>JACCDV010985585.1_pt1 | contig 11256 bp, 13 predicted proteins | sample 7446131 | NCBI WGS metagenome assembly JACCDV01 (sample SAMN15323448, study PRJNA562643) | freshwater metagenome | isolation source: river surface water | place: USA:Blue River Watershed | collected 2017-08-17
CAACAACAACGACGAAATCCTCTTTTCGACGGGAGGCGAAGACCAGACTGTCCTGCAATGGTCCATCGAATCGGAATGATTCCTCAATTATTCAATTCATCTATTCTGTATTTTATTTGAACAAAGCTTTCATCCTAATCACCAATAGATCATTATTATTTATAGAAAAATGCAATTTAGTTCTTCGTCAGTTTTTTTGTTTTGAGTGATGGATAATTGAGATGCATATAATTATATTCTTCTTCAATTTGTAATGTTAGACAAAGAGCCCTAATTCTAACTTAATGATTTCTCATTATATTTGCTTAACTTGGTATCCACTTCATGCTAGATTTTGCATAAGTATTCAAGTAGTGCTGAGTTGAGTTGGAAAGGAAAAAATAATCCAGTCACAGAGGTATAACATTATTAAGTATAGATTGACTACCTCATACAACACTTCATCGTCAATGCCATCAAACAAAAATACGGCAACCATCAGATTAATATCGTTGCTGAAGAGGATCTTACTTATAGTTCGTGTCCACACTTTAAAGGCAGTATTGAAAATAAACTGTCAGAAATTGAAATTGGAAATACAATTAATGAGTTGCCTCATGGTGTTTCCTTTCAAGAGAAGTATGATTTGAAGGATTTGTGCGTGTGGATCGACCCTCTTGACTGCACTCAGGGATTCATTAACTAAAGAAAGCATTAGGTTACTATACTGATTGGAATTTCTTATCAAGGAAAGCCAATTTGTGGAATTATAGGCCATCCCTACAAGCCACACGAAACTATGATCAAAAATGATAAGAAAGTGTCATAATATTTGCCCTCTCTGTATTTTGGATCTTCTTAACTTAATCTCAATGCAGCATTTGAATTTTCACTTGCCTAGAATGAGTGGAGAGTAAGAAAAGGATTCCATTCTGAGGATTAAACAACTTTAAGCTAACGTTTGACTACAATTGGATATAGAAAAATGAGTGCAAAACAATAAAAAGTAGTGAAATAGCTCGGACTAAAAGTGGTTCGTGCAGGTGGAGCAGGCTACAAATGTGTCAAGCTGATTAACAAATAAGTTGGAAGCTTGATGTTCATCGACGCCAAGACATCCAAATGGGATACGTGTGCAGGATAGGCCATTGTGTTGGCCATGGGAGGATACACCTCCACTCAAAATGTGGCAACTATTGAATACTCCCCAAATCAATCATACTAAAATTCCTCAGGTGTTATCTTTACTTTCCATCGCCGGCTTCTCTAAACTGTCATCAACATTGCTTCATCATGATATCTAATATTTTATCACTTGCCATATAAATAATATATAACACTCATGGAGGACATAGATGAAGGTATAGCTTTCTTATAAACTAATGAGGGAATCAATGGGATCGGTCAAACTAAAGAAGATTCTCATCCAACTAAATAGCGGGTGCGCGCCTTTAAAAGCAGAGTTTTTGGCTTGCTATTGCTCTTTGTTGAAAAATCTAAAAACCTCGCCCCACTGTTTAATAATCTTTCACAATAACTCTTCTTGCAGTAGCCTTAGAAAATGCAATAGCTTTTGAATAAAATTCTTAACAGAGGAGAAATAGAGAGCAAGCAACTTTAGAAAATAGGCTAATATTATAAAACTCTCCTCATGTATAAATCAAGCAAAAACAATCAGAAGTTTATTGAGGGGTTCATACGAATCATTAGAATCATGCAAAGTGATAATGCCGAGTACACAAGCAAGATATTAAAAGAAATGTTGTAAGTTTTCCTTACCAAAAGAAAATGCAAGCTTCAAGCTGGGTTCTTCCCTTTTCTACTGAGACGTCTTCCTCAACTAAAGACAACCATTTTAGAGCACTGCATCTATATCTAACAAAATGAGAAGTTGAGGCCTGCTCAATAACGTGTCCTTTTGAAGCTAAAGAAACTTCTATTGGGAAAACAGGCAATTAAGATCGAGGCCAATGAAGACAACAAGGACGAATAGTGATACTTTGAATTTATTTGAACATGCCTAATACTACACAATCATCCTAAATTTAGAGTTTTTTGGAGTGAGCTCTTGGCAAATCCAAAAATAGATGAAAAAGCTCCACCCATACCTGCACCCTGAGCTGGCTGCTGTGCAGGTTTGGTCTCCGGCTTCTTTGGGTCTGGTCCCAAAGCCTTCATTTTCATGCGCTAGAGGACGATTGATGAATCTAGGCAGACAATAAGTCCCTCATCTATCAATTCATCAGTCACCAAGATGATGGCATCTAGATTATCGTAGACTGTTTTGCCTGACCATTGCTCTTTGGTGACTTGCTGCAGGACTTTCCCAATGCAATTGATGGCGGATTCCATCAAAAAGTAGTTTTCTTCTTAGTCGCAGATTAAGAAAACGAGGAGTTCGTTGATAACCTTGACGAGAACGGTGAAATCAGCAAACGAGAATATTTAGTCTACATTAGAGGGATGTACTTTCGTCAGGCTTGAGCTTGGAGATGATATTCATCCTGCCCACCTTATCCAATAATCCCCTCTCAAATTTCTTCTGCCCTTCTTTGCTGGCGAGATCGAATGTTTTGTTGGTTAGTACTGAGTGAAGGGTGTAATATTTGGAGTAGTAGTTCTCGCCTTGCTTGTTTTGGAAAACAAGACCCACCACGTTTACTTTTTGATTATTGATCATTATATTATTTAAATCAATATATCAACACCCAACCAAGCATTCACTCCACCCTTAGGTAAGTGCCTTTGTATACTCATATGTGGAAGGGGTCAATATAGTTGTTTTATTGGAGTATAATAGAAGTAAGTATTGATAAGGTAAGCTAAACTAATAGATTATTTGATCGATCAAGATATAAATATAAAATCTGATATGGGCAACGCACCTCCCCCAGCAAAGAAACCAACCCTCGAAGACACCATGATCTAGATGAAAATGGCATCCAAGCGCATGGCCAGGGAATCCACCAAATCTATGAAGGAGTCTCAACAATACATGAAGAAAGCCAAAGAGGCTCTCAAAAAGAACAACGAAGAGGGGGCTAAGCTTTATCTTCAAAGCGCCGCCAGCAAGCGTGCAGAGTGTAGTCATCGTTTTACATAGCCATGAGTATCCAGCGAATGGGACTGAAGATGGAGTTCATTTGCGGGAACATGAAAACCATGCAGAACAACCAAGCCATAATGGGAAGTTTCGATAAGATGACAGCAATGCTCAACTTCAGTAACAGCCCCAACTTCGAAATGATGTCCACCAATCTCCAAAACTTTGAGAAAACTATGGATTAAATGCTTATCAATGGCAAGATGATGGAGGAATTGATGAGCAATCAAAACGGAATTGTTGACTCGACTGCAGACGACATGCTTAATGTGCTGAAGGGAGAGTTGGCGATGTAAACTTCGAACCAAGTCAACGAAGCAGCACTCATTAAACAAAAATAGATGTAGTTCCAGGAAGATCTCAAGAAACTGTGAGTGATTCGCCCAACAATCTATATTTATATATTTATATCACTCCTGACAGATAGGCAGTCTTGCAACCTTGGGAGGGAATACATGTGTATTATCTTTGGAGTGGGCTAAATTATTTGATCCAACTCTAGCATTTAGATAGTCCCTCTTCCATTTCTATTAAAGTAATTGATAGACGATAAGTAATAAATTTATCATTCGAAATATTGCTGCAGGAATCAGTTTCGATCTGTATGGATTTATGCTAAAAAGGTGAGCACGATATAATTGGCGCCTTTGTACCCTTCCAATTGATAATTTTCAATTTTCAATTCTTATACGTTTTAATAAAACATGTAAATAAAATGGATAAAGATGGTTAGGCTGTTTTTGGGGGTGTTTCAACAATTTATAAGTCAAATCTACCTTCTTTGTATGCTGAAACATTTGATTGCGTCAAGTTCGATCTTTTACAAATAAAATTCTTGTTTCGAACTAGCTTCTCTATAAAACCAAACTAATTCAACAAAATTTCGTTAATAGAAAGCTTGGCATCGTGAGCCCGATATGTTCTTCGGATTTGGAGTAAGCAATCACATCGACAAAAGTGAGGCAAGGGTATTTCAAGGATCTATTCAAATCATGTTTTCATCAGGTAAGTGAGCATTCGCGGGCAAATAAGATCACTCCAAGTGATATCCTCTTGGTCAATAAGATTTTGCCTGCTTTTATCTCAAACAAGGGTTAATCTATATTATAATATAACAAACTATTCAAAAAATTTTCTAAAGTTTCTGAGATGAGCGCTAACAAATTTATCGTAAAGCTTCTATAAATGATGAGTGTAAGCATGAAATAACTTAGTAATATCCAAGTATAATCAATTGGTCTCCAAATGGGCGAGAAATCTAAATTTTTGACGTATAGAAATTTTCATCCGAGGTGCATCCTAAATACTTCACAACGAGCAACTATCAATCCTTCCTGAGACAGGTACGGAGTTGTTTATGCAGTTGAATATGTATAGCTTCAAGAAGATGTCTAAAAGAAAAAACTCAGTTAGCTTTAAGCATGAGGAATTCAGGAGGGACAACTCAACTCACTTCGAAAACATCAAGAGGAGGAAGCAGAATGGCAAAAATAGATCCAAGACCTCCTTGGAGAAGGAGAATTCGGTTTCCATCGAGGAACCCATTCATAGTTCCGCCACCATCTCAACACTGCATCTTGATTGCTAAATTCGTTAGACCATCGAAATGATCAAAAAAGAGACATCCTCAAATGGTCTTCTCCTCATAGAAAAGTTAGAGCAGCTTCTTTAAAAAAACCCTGCAGGAAGTGCAGTATGCTCTTAGTCGAGACTCTCAGACCCACTAAATTTGAGGGAGCTTGGCTCTTTCTGCAGAATAGAGCAACATTCTACGGGGAAGGGAGAGTTGTACTGTTCAGCTAACTCTTATTTTAACTTTGAGTCTCACATTTTCAATGAGGGAGCATTTCCGGAGAATTGATTTATATTAGGTTTATTTATTCATTTAACTAATCAACAAAAACCAGGCTAGCCCTTATCAAACAATATAATATTGATTGTATAGCAAAGTATATGTTTGTCTGAAAGCAGATGTTAATAATTATTTCAAATGGGAAGGAAAGATTCAAGAAGATCAATATAGGCATTCATTCCATTCTTATGATGCTTCCCTTTCAGTGGGAACTAATTGAGCCTATGGTTAACTTTATCTGCCATATCTCATATCAGTTAGATTGGATGTTGATTGACTCAAAACGATGCCATTGAAACATGCAGCTTATGGCAATCTCTATCAGCAGTGCACTTTATTCATATTTAATTAATTTTGATTCAATGAGTCCTATAAGTATGAGGATTCAATGCGAATGTTGCCAGCTTTATTTTATTAGTATTTTCCCACCTTATCTAATATAATTAATCATTAATTTATTAACTCGCTCCTAATTTTTACAACCCCCCTGCAGATCGAAGATCCCACTTGGTTAAGCGATTCGCCTTTTGAAATGAAAAACTGTCCGAAGAACAGACAAATAATTAGAAATTATTGGCGGAATAATAATGAGCGAGATTTGTGAAAGGCTAGAGTGATTTGTATGTGGAGACAGACATATTTGAAGATAAGCATTTACTATGTATCATTTTACCAATTTACAACATACGGTAAGCTATTTTAATATTTTACTATCATTAAACAACTTTCTAGTTTTTTTAATTGAGGCAGGCAAACACTACAAGAAGATGCACAAAAAAGGAAATTGGGCCATCTGAGTGATTGGGTGGTTTTTGGTGGGTTTATAAGGTGGGGTTAAACCTTAAATATGTGATAATCTATATCAGCGGATTTTAATTAGAAATCACATTATTCATTCGAGTTTTTTAATAAAATTAACATATGAGAGCCGTCATCATCGCTTGTTTCGCAGCACTCGCCCTCGCAGGAGGCAGCAAATGGGAAATAAACAGCCTTCTTCCCCAGTGCTATACTGGTCTCCCCTTCAACCTTGAAATTGGAACTGGAAGCGCAAGCTATGTCTACGTTGCTGATGACCTCCCCTCGTGGGCAACCCTCGACTCAAGGAAGGGAGTTATTACTGGATTTAGCTCAACCCCTGGAGCTTGGCCCATCAGTGTTAGAGTTTCTGACAAGAGTGGAAACCAGATCAAAAAGCAATACATCCTCAATGTTGCTGACATCAGCTAGACCAAGGTCAATGTCTGGGCCGATTCCAAGAACACCAACTACTATGACAGAAAAGTCTAAAGGCCTCTTAGGGTCATCCCCAGTGAGTCACACTCCACTGTCACCTACAAGGGAGCCGAGTTCAGCTACAAGTTCAATTGCGAGAATGCAGTTGGATCCCCCGTCTTCGCCTTCTTGAACCTCCCCGATGGATTGAGAGGAGACAGCAAGACCGGAAGCATCTCAGGTGCATTCACTGTCCCAGGCATCTACACCTTGGGTGTTGAGAGCGCTGATCAATCAGGAAACACTGCTGAAGGATTCGTCACCATTGTTGTTGCTGATGGATCAGGATCCAGCTCAGGCTCAGGATCAGGATCATCAAGCATTACTGCTGCTCAAATCTCAACCCTCAACAAGGTCACCGTGAGCAACAATGTTCCATTCGTCTATGACATCTCAGCTGTTCAAAGACAGCAAACCGAAGCCGACAAGGAACTCTTCGCAGCCCTTGCCGCCGTCAATGCTGCCAAAGCTGAGCTCGGCAACAGACAAGGAATCTTTGATTCCATCAGCATCAAGCTTACTGCTGCTGAGGCCAATGCCGACAAGGCTGCCGCCGCTGCTGCCAAGGCCAACACTGACAGGGAAAATGCTGCCAACAGACTTACCCAAACCAACAAGGCCCTCACTGACTCAGAGGATAAACTCAATCTTGCCCTCTTGTATCAAGCTGGAGCCCAGGATAATGTTAGGAAAGCTGAGAAGAATCTTGCTAACGCCCAAAGCAAGTTCAACGATGCTCAAGCTGCTTTGGCTGCTGCTGAGAAAGCCCTTCAAGATGCCCAAGCTGTCCTTAACTCCAAGAAACTCAATGAAGCTCAAGCAAGCACCAACCTCAAGAATGCCCAAAAGGACTACAACAGAGCCAATGAGGACGTCAATGATGCCAAGAGGAAGCTCAACTAAGCTCAAGAGGCCCAGCAAAAGGCTCAGGATGACTTGACCAAGGCCAACAATGATCTTAGCCTTGCTCAACAAGCCTACGATCAAGCTAGCCATCAGCTCAAAGAAGCAACCATTCAATTGGCCAATGCTGAAGCTGCCCGTCAAGCTGCCTTGAAGGTTCTTCAAGATGCTAACGCTGCCAACCAAAAAGCCACTTCCAACTTGGGAGCTGCTCAATGGAATCTTCAACAAGCAGTTGCCGCCCTCAACGTTGCCAACGCTGCCAAGGACGCTGCTGACCGCACATCAGCCTTGGTTATTGCCAATGGATCACCCCAAAGCAGCATCAAAGTTGACAGCAAATCCTCCTTCCGTAACTGTGTTAGTTTCGACTTACCCAAATATTCTGGATCAGTGAAGGTTGTTGAAGTGTATAGTGACAGAGCTGTGTTGGTAACAGGAAACACAATTTTATTCGGAGGTTGCACCAAAGGAAGAGAATTCATTAGGAAAGACGCAACAATTAACATTATTGGAGTGATTAACCCAGTGAATAAGTGCATTGAAGCCCACGAGACTACCCCCGCCAAAATCTGATTTATCCATCCCTTATCATCATACATATATCAATATCATCAATCATTCAATGTCCATCCAATCCTATATATTATCTGCATGAGCAATCTCAAACATCTGGTTGTTGCACCAAATTACTATCTCATTGCATCCACCACTCTCAATCGCGTTTTTCTTTAGTTTTTAGAGTAAGGCTGTAATGCTCTTCTTTTTACTTGATGAAAGTAAAGAGTCTTTCTTGATTGCACCTATGAGTCTTTTGATGTCGTAAAAATCCGAGTATCCACCTATCATGCAAGTCAAAATAACACTCTAAAGCGTAGAGTATAGATGAGAGTTTTATTTTTATACTTGAGCCATAAGTCTTGGGATCAATAATTAGAATCTTCTACGATTTTATACTATTAGATATTAATATGCACTTCTTTAGAGCATTGAGTTTTTCATCATTTCCAGATAAACTTAAAGAGTAGATAAAGATGTTTACTTGCGTTCTTCAAGTTTCTATGGAGAGCAAAAGTGCTTTACGAACTATTTTATAAATATTAAGCCGATATTCTTCAATCTTACATCTTTCATAAGGCAATCTCGGACTGAAGTCAGTATTCTTCTCACGTTTTTGAAATGGTTCTAGCGCAAAGACTGTACTATTGGAACTTAAGTAACTTTGGAGATGAAAATATGCATGGCTTAGTTGATTCTGAAGACTTTTGTTTTGCTTATCTCTATTTTCTCGAAGAAGTTGAGTAAAATAGCTATGTTGATTTAGTTTATTCTAATTTAAGTAATGAGACTGATTCCGTTGGATAAAACCTGCATTTCCTTTAAGAAATTCTTGATCGGTTCAGCGATTATTTCGGGCCACTAAAGAAGAAACGTAAGTATGCGAATAGATTAGATAGTAATAGGCGACTTAACTCTCTAATACTTTTGATTTTTCTTGAAAGCATAATAAATATCTAAGAGTAGCTGTGATATTCCCTTTTCTAGTATTTGACTGAATCCTCGTGATTTTCGATAACGACTCATTTCAGACAATACATCTGAAACTGAATCATAGCTCTATATTTGTTGTAAACAAAATAAGAAGACAGTATATCCTAGGTCTTTTTAAATCTTTAAACTATTGTGATCTTGAGTTATTGCATAGAGCTTTACTAATCGATTCACCATCTATTTTAAGGGGATGCTTTTGTTTTCAATGTTGTTCAAGACAACTCCTCCCAAACATATTAATTGGACTATTTATTTCATCCATCTTCCTATCAAATGCTGCCAAATAAATGCTTTTACCCGAATTATTTCACTATTGTAAGCCTATTTTTCCTTTAGATAAGATTATAGCTTAGCTAGGAAGAAGTTAAAACAGTTCACGGATTGTTCAATATTTTGATACTTAATGCCTTCGATACTGAATCCTTCAACACTCTGCTTGACAAACTTCATTACACTATTTTCTGGGGGTGCAGTAAAGCGCTATTTAGAGTGCTAAGCAGCGGAAATAAGGTTAACTGCGTTGATTACTGATATTGCTTACTGGATTGAAGGATTAGTATTTTATTGGAGAATATGATACTATATCTATTTATGCTTAAATGCATTATTAAACCCATTTATTATAATATCTGTATATTTCCTATGGTTTTTGCGAGCCCCTTACAGCAGAAGGAAAATATTCTATAAGATGCACTAGGTGAGATTACTGTAATCATTATTGCATAAGTATTTGACAAAGTAATTGTATTCAACGCTAAATTTAAGCCTAAAGAAATAATGTGATGCTGAAAGAGAAAGAGGACTGTTTAGCTACAAACTATTTACGATGAATAGCTTGAGAAATAGATAAAGACTCTTGGAGGATTGACTTAATTTCTATCTAATTTGGCATATCTATTTCTCATAGTCAATCCTTGGCTGTGTATTACTATTGCTTGATCTTGACCGTAAGCGTTATTTTAAAAGTTTGTCGTATACTTCATATTTTTGGTTAAGGCAGTCCCAGAGATTATTGATAATCTTAGTGATATCCTAGTGAGTAACATTATCATCATTTGAATTGAATTATTTGAACTTCTTGTCCACTTGAAACTAATATATTTCTTTGATGAGTTCAAATACAGGCTCATAGATTTTGCTCTTGAGAGATAAGATGATATTGGAGATGTCAGGAAATATGCTTTCTTGCAGGTATTTAAGGAAGTTACTACATATTAGGTCTATCTTAAAGAAAGGAATCCTGATCAATGAGAGTAGGATTGAAGAGTATATCATGGTGCTTGTGGCATTGTTTCTTTTACTTCCATAATTTTGTTTGAAATTAGTTTGCAGGATGATCTCATTAAGAATTTGAGGTGGCTTGAATAATTAACGTTATTTTATTTAAGCATAGTCTGTTATTAAAAGCACTAAGAATTCTATTTGACTGTTGGATTGATATTAGTCTTCAGTTGTGATGGATTAAAGAACGAGTTTTTGTAATGAGGCGTTTAAAACATTGGCTATAAGTAAAAAATATTCCTTAGAGAGATAAGGCTTATAGGTGGAGTAAAAATGCTTTATTGTGTTAGTTAAGTTGTAAAACCAAATTGGGTTTTATTTATTAGATAGTTAGGTTAACTCAGTCTAGATAATCTTTATGAATTTCTTTTGCCTTATTTTGAATGCTTCACTGCTTTTATCCACAAATCGCCAAAGAATTACTATTTATTGAATTAAACTGCTAACAAAAAAGCCTATTTGTTATTAGTTTGAGTCAAGCCGAAATTTCAAATTCTTTTGACCTATCTTAAAAGGATTTTTCAAATTTATGCATGCACTTTAAGAAAAGAATGTTTGATTTTTCTTTAATGTTTCATATTTTTTGGGTGTTATCATTGAATTATAAAAAATATCCATGATCTAGTTTTATAAGCCAATCGAGATAAAATTACGAGCAACCTCAAAGACAGTAGAAAAGTACGCATACGCTCGCTTTAATTGATTTACATGAGTATTATTTGCCCAATCAAACAAATTGTTGAATATTTCAGAGTTACATCTATATAGGTTCACCCCGATGATGTATTTTAATAATGGTTTGATGTAAATGGCCATTTATTATTTACCACTTTATTTGAAACACTGCACGAATTCCCAAATAGCAACTATCTTCAAGGTGAGGTCAATATCAAATGGAATATTCTCTCTTGCAATAGTCTATTTTACAACGATTTATATTTACTTCTTTATTTATTTTCGTTAAAAGCATGATAATCTTTTACGATTGGGAGCAAACTCAAACTCATTCATCAGGCCATATGCACCTTAGTTTAAATGAAGCTTTCTTATTTATATATTTCCTATCTTTTACATAATCTTATTGTCGATTTATTAAGGGTGACTTTGAATTTTCCCCATACAAAATTCTTGCCTTTTTTTGTCAACAATATACTACTATTCTTCAACCACCATTCTGTTTTTGTTGGGTTTATGATAGAATACTTAATCTTATTCAGATTAACTTGACGATTTATGATCAAAGTCATGGATAGGCTTTTTACATAGCCGTTTTCTCTTCATTACAATTTCCTATTCCTCAGAATCATTGATG
>JACCDV010363593.1_pt1 | contig 11255 bp, 4 predicted proteins | sample 7446131 | NCBI WGS metagenome assembly JACCDV01 (sample SAMN15323448, study PRJNA562643) | freshwater metagenome | isolation source: river surface water | place: USA:Blue River Watershed | collected 2017-08-17
AGGGCAGATTGTTACACACATTTTGGTGCTATTATCTGCAAAATATATGACTGTTGTATCCTTAAAGCATGGATTTATACAGTAACGCGAGACTGGATCTCCGTATCCTGTACATTCCGACGATATAACGCATTTGTGGTTTGTTTCATGGGCAAATGTAAAGTTGGCGCATCCAGATGAGTTCCAGACACAGAGTTGGGTTGCATTGTCTGACCAGCCACAGGTGCAAGCCAGCTGGCATTATCTTTTTGTTGAAATTGTAAAGGTGTTTCCACTTTGTGTGCAATATTATGCAAAATAAGGCCAGGGACATTTCAAAACGCATGTTCTATTTCCAGTTTGATCCCCGAAAAAAGGAGAAGGACATTATGTTTGACATTTATTATTGACAATATTGCCAAACAGGCCAGTAAGGCTCGAGTTAGGATTAACAGGACATCCAAAATTACATAGTCCAACCCCAGAAGAAATATCTGCGAACTGATAGTCAGGACATATAGATACACACACTCTTGTATCATTAAGGCCATAGCTTTGAAAGGTGGAATTACCATAACATGATGTTGTGCAGGTTCTTGAAGGATTGAAAATATCTGCCCAAGTTGTAGCTGAGCAGTTCCTCACACAGACGTTATTGAGCCCAAAAGTTGAGGCAGGTGTAGCCGAGCATATCAATACACACTCCATGTTATATTGATTATCAGCATAGTATGCTCCATAGCAATTAGCCACACAGTATCTGGTTACTGGGTCTCCATATTCAATTATAGTACTATCATTACTTGTACATGTTTTTAGGCAGATCTTTGTTTGATTGTCTTTAAATCCATTATTTGAACAATTTCCAGTTATGCACTTTTTAGTTGAGTTATCGCCAAAATATAGGTCTCCACTGCAGTTTCGTGTGCATTGGTAGGTTAGAGGATCAGCATAATAGTTGGTTGGGCAATCTGTTGGAACAACACAAAATCCTGTCTGAGGATTGCCGTATAGATTGTTAGTTAATGAGCAATTAATAACACATAACCTTTCATACACTCCAGATACTAGTAGAGTTTGGGCAAATGCCGAAGTATTACATACTTTCAAGCAAAGATTAGTATCGATATCACCATAGGTTCCAGTTGAACAATAATTTGTACAATAGCCTGTCGCATTATCACCATATTTGTATTGCCCTGATAAAGTTACTGAGCACTATTGTTCACATATACTGGAATTCGTGCCGTTTTTCAAGACATAGTTTTTGAAGTGGCCTGAGGGGCAGCTCGATAGACAGGCTCTTTGAGGAAGATATGCGAAAAGGGTAAGTGAAGGACACCTCTCATAGCAAAAACTACCTGAAGAAAAATATCCATCATTCACGGTAGAATTATATGAAGGACAAGTTCTGACACAAGATCCTGACATAGGATCACCATATGTTCCATTGGGACACGTCCGATTGCAGATTTGATCAGCACCGCCAAATAAGTAATAGTTGCTCGCAGGATCAGTAATGCTTGAAATATAGCATGAACTTACACACATATTATTTGTATAATTCTTGGAATAGTTAGTTGGGCAGCCCACCAAACATTGGTATCGACTTGTTCCATTGAGGAATCCAAAAGCATAAGGCCAAGAACATGCACTAACACACGTATACGTATAAGGATTCTAATAAAGAGTTCCACAATCTTTTGTGCAGTTGATACTACTGTTCCCTGAAATATTGAAATATCCATTAGCTGAATCGCACACACATATGCCATTTACTAAGGTTTGGTTTGTAGGGCATGCACTGCAATCGTTGATAGTTGGCCCTTTGCAGCTGCTACAAGATATGTGGCATTTCATGACATGGATGATAATTTCCTTGATACCCCATGCAGCTTACACCTTATTTGCTTTTATTGTCAATGCATTAATCGATGAACTTGTATGCTTGAACCAATCGTCGACAACATCTAAGTGATCGTCATAATTTAGCCCGCATAAGTATTATCCTGCGATTCCTTACATTCTGTATGTGAACTGCATCTGATTTATGCCATTTTATGTGAAGATAATGGCCATGATGTTGGTCCACTGGTCGATAAACAGCAAAGTAGCACGGATATGAATTCCATAATGGGCAGTGAGTGAACTCTTACTATAGACTAAACTTGCATCGGAAGGGAATAGATTTATTCCTGCAGTTTTACTGCTTGAATAGTAAAGAGTACCATTATTGTTGTATCCGTAGTATCCGAAGATATAGTTAGCACTTGTGCAGCTCATTTGATTCACGTTAGAACCTACTGATGCTCCTGTCTTCGACCATCCCCCTGTCAATGTGGCAGGAGTCCCACTAACCCAGTTCTAAATTTCGAGATAGGTGGAGTTATAGCTACATGAAGTTGGGGAGGTGGCAGTTGTATTCGAACTTCCTGTTGGACAGGTCAGGCACGAACTACTGGTGCTCCCAGAGCAGCTGAGGCAAAGGATATGACATTTAAGGCAGATGGATGAGCCGATTGGCTGGTAGTTGGTGAAGCAATTGCAGCTTGCTGAAGTAAAGCTCAACCCTGTTGATGTATAGTAGGAATATGTAAGGCACTGTGTATTTTAATAGCATGCGCCGTTAAGATAGGTATAACCTGAAATGCAGGAGTAGCATTGAAGAGTATACCCACATAGAGGGTCTCCAGTGCAATTTATATTATTCTGGTCGTAATTTGTACCCGAAAAGCCTGCGCCCGTCCCAGGCATTTCCCATGTGAGATAGATGGCGCAAGTAGCACAGCCAGTTGTACAAGGCACACATACTTTTTGAATATGAAGTCCATAGTAGCCATCGGGGCAAGGGTTATATGTGGTGTAGGTCTGTGAGGTCATATTATAGCAACCCGTAGAATTTAACCTAAAAGCTGTATTATCACAGCTTGTGCATGTATACTGGTAGAGATCAGTGCAATCAAAGCACCAGGAATGGCATGTACGGCACTGTGTGCCACTTGGATCGGTTGAGTAGAAGAAATATCTGGGAGGACAGTAGCTGTCGCATCGAGTTGGGGTTGGTTCAGGCCATTGATAGACTTTCCCAACTAAAGTTGTAGTTTAGTCAGTATTGCAGCCATAAGAGCAGTCGTTATTAGTTGTATGCGTCGAGTCGATGCAGCAGAACATGCCAGCTGAGTAGGTCCAACATCGAGGATCACAATTATATAATGCAGTTCCTGTTCTTAGGACTGAATCATAAGTAATTTGGCAAGAAGTAGTATTGGTGATCGATAGCAAGCAGGCGATGAGTATGAGTAGAATTAGCTTTTGTTTGGAGGTAAGCCTGATGAAGGTCATCTCTGTTTTATGTAATTAAATTGATTTCATTATCCTTACTTATCAAATAATAGAATAAAATCTCGGTGGGTAAGTGACAAAGGAGAATATGTCGATGCACTATCATATGGCCTTGATGGTTTGCTTTAAAATGGAATAAATATAAATTTAAGCAGGATCACCTTTAGTAGAGTAAACCGTTGATTAATCCTTAGGTTGTGATGTTTCTTCCTTTCATTATGTCCTTCTTCAGGACTTCGATCTCTTTAGTGGTGAGGATATCGCCATATTGCTGTAAATCTTATAAGAGTTGGTCCCAGTTGCCCCGGTATTCTTTGTCTAAGTCATAGACTGCGTTTGATAGTTAGCTATATGATCCTTTTGATCCTCTCAAGGCCACGTAGGCTTGAAGAAAATCAGACCATTTCATTTATTTTTCTTAGAGCTCATCAAATATTTGATACAGTTTGGCTGTCTTTTAAATCACTCCTAAAGACCGGATTACAGTTGGAAACTGAGCCCTCGACAATTTAAGGTTGAAGGAGGCTTAAATGAAGAATGCTTATTTGAGTCTTTTGTACTAATTGGGAGGAATTTTATTTTCGAATTGAGGAGGGAGATCTAAAGGATGACCTAGTTTGGATGATTAAGTCTTATTAGAAGTATTTGGCCTATCGTATGTGAGTTTTCTCTTCTAATAATTCGTCAATGTTTCTTTACTTCGCATCTTTTCAAAACTTATTTATCTAACAATTATTAAAACCCTATACATTTATACAAAATAGTTGAATAAATTCTAAAGAATATCAATAAATTATTGATGTCTGTTGTCACTATTATTTTAATATGTCAAATTTGAAAGTGTAAAATTTTGATCAAAGCAGCCATGCTAAAACTACGAAAGAACCCATCTAAGCTGTAAAATTAATTAATTAAAACGAACAAAAATAGTAGATTTCATCCAATAATTAATCCAATCAGAAAGATGAGCGCTCATAAGATACATTGGGGCAAACTAAAAAACCGCCTTCGATAATCAACGAAGCCAAAGTGTTCAAAAAGTAGGTAAGCCAATAGTATCTCTTTGAAGATTTGCTTTAAAGGTATGAAAGCTTAGATTCTCGAAACCAATCAGCCATAATCAAATGGATTCTTCTCACCTAGAAAACAATTTGGAAGCTATCCAATTACCTTAAAAACAACAAAAAAGTAATAGATCTAAATATCCACATGAGGCAGATTGAATGTGAGGTTGGAGTATCAACTCTAGCAGAAGTTGTTTTAATGTATGAAAAATAAATTAACAAAAGATTGAAATACTATGAAATGCAATAATCTTGGTAAGCTAAAAGCCACATGCTTCTTATTCGAGCCATTGCAGCCATCGTTGCGTTTTAGTCAGTCAAACTCAATCGAGAGAAAAAACATGCCAATTTATCTTAGTTTAGAGTTCCATTTGATATCCAATAGCTTTATTAAAACTTTTATAGTACTAACAAATAAGCAAATAAAGCTTTAAAGCATCTAAAAACCTATCACTCATATCGCAAAAATCGACAAAAATTATTCTAACTTAGCCCAACTAATCAATCCTTTGAAAAATTTGCGAGAAAGATGGGTCGAGAAACAAGAAGTGCCAGAATGTGGGTCTAAACAATGAATCACAGCCTTGAAAGGCAAAAGTCCTTACTAATGCGATAGTCAACCACCTTGTAATAAATTTCTGAAGGTAAATCCTAGTCAAAGTCCCAAGAATAATAAACCACGTTTTAAAGTTCAACACACAATTTAACCATATAAGAATCTATTTGCTAATATTACTTTGACCAGGATCCCTGGCTTCTAGCTTTTCTAATGAATATCCCTGCTGATATTATGGGAATGATGAAACTATTGTTTTTGGCTCAAAGTCCAGTCTAAAAGAACAAAACGTAGTTTTAGATAAATAAATTGATAAATGTAGGAAATTTGCCTCAAGATGAAAAGCTATCAATCAATATTTTGGCCAAGAACACCAGCATTGATTCGATAAAGGGAGTTTAGGACAACGAAATAAGTAGAATTTATATCTATTCTGACAACTCAATCGAATGCAAGAACTATAGTTAGATCAAATTTTATAAAACCATGCATGGACTGCTTAGCGAAGAGGATCGAGATATATGTCCTAAGAAGTATCAAATCCCTTTCATCATGCTGGGAATTATCCTGATCATTATTTCATTGATTTGATATTTGTAATCGTCTGATGAAGCCTGGCCTTCAACAAAGCATGGATGTTTGCTAGCTTGAGGGCGTTTGGCCTGATACCTCTGAAACAAGGTTGTTGAAGAAATGATATATGATTGATAGATGGATTGATTGATGAAGATCAGCATCCCTTAATGTTCCATTTGTTGATTTGGGCAACCCAGCAGATGCATGGCCAGCAGTCCTTGTCCATTTGGGCGAAGTATTTGAGGCAGTCGAGGTCAGCGGGGACATCAGCTCCTTTCTCATGGGCAGCCTTCTCGCAGATGGGGTAGGCTTTGTTGATATCGTCAATGCAGAGAACCTCCAGGTTGTGGGGGCAGTCAGCAGTTGATGCAAGGAAGGCGAAGAGAGCCAAGGCGACCAAAGCAATAATTTTCATTGAGATAGATATTTAATGAATATAAATCAATTTTATTTGGATGGTAAAAGGGATAATTAAACTTATTATTTCATTCAAGAGTCAAAATTCATTTTATTTAAATTTGAATGAAAGACCAAAAGGCATATCTCATAGTCAATTAACAGAAAATTAACCTCAATTTCGAATAGACTACAATAGGCCGTCTATCCACCAATCTCATTCCGATCAACGATCCAACAATTTCTAAAAATCACGCAACAATAACGTACATAAGCAATGACGATAAACTTTATATCAAAGATCTATCGACTGTTAACGGTACATATCTAAACGGAAACAAGTTGTAGCCCAATAAAAAATATCCTTTGAGGCATAAAGACAATATTCAATTCGGAAAGCGTAATCTATCATATATCTTAGATGTCAATTTGTATTCATTTTTCATGGTGCAGCCTGAAAATGAAAAGAAAGGAAAGATTAATTTGAAAGATTATTGCTTTTAGCTCGAGAGCGACAATGAGGACAAAAAATAAAGTATTTCTAAGCCACTACAGTTGAATAAATCTTACACCAAATCTCAAAAGAACACGAGCAGTGCACCCAAATAGGCCAAAAAATTGAAGATCCCCAATCTAGCTGATTATTTGTAACTGTCAGGCTCACTGATAAGTGAAGACGGCAAGGGTGAAAAATAAACCAACCAACAAAAACCATCAAAATTTTCAAGATAAGGCAAGATAGTTCTTCCCAAAATGAATAACGAGTTTGATGAGTAAGACCTATAAAACGTTCGAAAAGAATAATAATATCGTAGAAACGTTTTCTTAGCGAAATAGTCATAAAAGCATGCAAGAGAATAGAAAGCAAGAGCTCTATAATAGTCCAAGATAAGACTATAGATTTAAAAGCACAAGCATGAATAGTAAATGCTCAAAAAGCAATACGAACTTTAGACTAAGATCAGATAGTAACAGCAAAGAATATAAAACTAAAAAAGAAGAATTTAATAGAATCTTCTAAAGCGATAAGAATAACGAAGAGAAAGATAAAAACAATTATAAGAATAGCAAAGATAAAGATAGAGAAGATTTGTCGAGCAACTTCAACAATAAAAATAGACCTAACTCAAAAAAATCAGAAGCGAATAGTAAAACCTTCGAAATAGAAACTAAAACGCAATGAGATAATAGATCTAACGTAAAAAGAAAGATCTCGAGATGTAAGCGCAAGCCTTAGCCAGTCAATACTAGCAAATCTATCGCGAAACCATAAAAAAGATGAAAAACGATATTCAAAAATAATAGGAAGAAATATATTCCCTATAATCCAATATTTAACTGCTTAAATAGTAAAACATATCTCTTACTAACAAATACGAGCAGATTACAGAGGCAGCAGAGTATGCAAGAAACGACTTCAATCAAATTTTAGGAAGAAACAAAGCATTTATTCTCTATGCATCTTAGCTTCAAAATAAGTTGGATAAGTTAAAATCCTAGAGAAAAGACAAAAAATAGTTGAGAGTGAGCAGCAAGCTTAAAGAGTAGATTTTTAATAGTCGGAAATTATTGTATTTAAAGAAGAACGAAGTAAAGACAATATAGGATTAAATTAATAAATTGAAGATGGAACTAGCTTTTGGAGCTAAAATGGGTCAGAATGACATGCTATAAACCATTATTGATAATCATCATGCCATTCAGCAATGTAAAATTATTTATTATTAATATCTTAGGGAAGAAAATGCACTCATTGAACTTTGGAAGCAGTAACTGACTTAAAATTAAAATTTATAACAGAAAAATTTCGCACTTTAAAAATAGACGCAAAATGGTAAGAAACAGCTCTTCACTAATATAAAGGACAACATTTCTCGACTCACCTAACAACGAATACACATGCTGAAATGCCTACACTATCTTCCCTAAGAGAAAAAGAGAGCGGCTAAATTTCTCATATAAGAAATGCTGACCATGTAGTAAGAGATAAAAGGCATGATAATATAATCAGAATAGACTCACGATAAAATCCAAGAGTTAATAATCGATTCATAGCGAAAGAAGGACGAAAATGAGTATTTATCTCAACTATTGTTCGGGGCGGATTCAACTGCCCATCATTTCGATAATATGAAGATAGAAATCAATAATTTAATCGATCGGCTAAGCATAGAAAGAGATGATACCAGACCAATGAAAAGACAAAAGATAACTGAGGAAATTTAGGCCAATTAAATTGCCATTCATTAAAGTTTGATGAAGTTGGAAAGGTTAAGGAATAGTTGGAGGGAAGGTCTACAAGGGCAGAAGATAACCTTAGCTTAGAAGAATCCCATTGTATTTTTCGGGGACTTACTAACTAAGAGATAGGCCGATCTATAATAATCAAACTTCAGAATATCCAAACTCTAGGTAAAATAATACTAATAATAGAAAGAATATCAATAAGTTCAATTTCAAGTACAATAACTCTAAAGAAAGAAGCAAACCCTTGGAGACTCACTCTAAAGTAGCAATATATCTATATAGAATTCAAGCGAGAATAGCTTCAAAAGGTTAGATAGATTCTAATGTGATATTATTTTTATAGATCAATATAGATCATCAAGGATTATTCCTCCTCTTTACAATATTAACTACTTTGACATCTTTAACTTTGTTCGAGTTGTTGTTTTGGGCATCGTCTTGTGAAATGGGGATTTGTAAAGAAGGACCATTAGGCTTTTATTTCTACATTTGCTATAAAAATGACATTAGAGTGCCAAGCTTTATATCTTGGACTTATTATTTGGGAGGTTTGTGCTCCATATTTTATCTCTATTGCGAATTCTACTTTTTCAGCTCTTTTTATATATTGTTTGATTTGTAAGAAACCTATTAACTCGCCTCTTATTTTATTTTTTTCGGAACAATAAATTCCTTGAAAATCTCTTCTTTTTGATCGAGTTTATTGTCTTCTTTAGGAGAAGATTGTGGAAATAGCTTAGTTTAGTTAAATCTCTTAGCCTATTGAAACTGTGGATCATGGTAATTGATCGAGTTAATTGATAGAAGATGGTCATCTCTCTTCGTTGGAGTGGGTGCAAAGTTATAATTAAAGCCCAACGATCCAAACATTGACTCTTCATTGAAAAAGTAAGAATTTCGATTGAATATACTTGCCTCTTATTTCGAAGTAAATTTACTAGGAGTTACTATTTTGTTAGGAGCCACTTCATTTCTTGCATCTCCTTTGCTTATTTTATCTTGGAAAGAACTGTTAAAGTCGGGAATGCTTAGACTTCCTTTGTTTTTTTATTTAGCCGTTCCAGCATTTATCTTAGCCATATGCATATTCTCACTGGCTTAACCACTAACATTTTCATTAATCTCTGTATTGGGCTTTATCATTTTCTTTATTTCTACTATTTCATAGCAAAGGTCAAGAATTCCATTCTGATGGATGCCACAACAAGCCATTATATCAGTAAACATCAAATAGTTATTAAGTGGCTCCTTTAAAGCTTTTTATTTCTAAGGAAGAGGCATAGATTTCAAGAAAGAGTCTGCGTTATCAAATTTATTACTATCTGGGTATAGAACTATTTTAAATCCCACCTTGCCTCTTATCCATTTATTGGTAAGATAGTTGACAAGGTACTCCAGATGCTGGTTACATGAAAGCCTGTATTATTATTGAAATACTTGCATTATAGCCTTGGGAAGTTGCGATTGCTGAGCATGAATTGGATGCAGCTTTGAGATTTGGGGGCTAAACGGACAAAAATTTGATCTTTTCTTATTTATTACTGGTTCTTTTCATGTCGACGGGCTAGAGCTGCTCGTGTTATCTTCTTACCCGCTCCCAAACCCATGGGTTCTTCGTTATTTCGTGATTTTTGATTTATTTGCTGTTCTATCGATTCGATCCTCGAGTATATTTCTTGGTGTGCTTCGAATATTCTTTGCATTTTATCGAAAAGTTAATCATCACTCATAAAGGTGGAAAGAATGAGTTTATCAACAATGCCTATTTTCGGAAAATACTCCTTAATAATATCTTTGATTGTTTGCTCATCAATCTACGATAATTGAATATGAAGGCATAATAAAAATGATGTAAGAAAGCTGTACCTATTTATTTTCCATAAGATGCTTATAATTCTCTGATTTGATGAAATCGTTTATTATCTATGCGTTCTTCATTGAGTTAAAATTAATTATTTTATAATAAAGCGCACATAAGTACAAAATATGAATGATATTCATTTTGGCTATAATAACCAAATGAATTTGTTCATATTTAGTTGGTTATTAATAATTATAGTGAAATAATACAACTATGAGAGGAAGATAGAAATCGAAAATTTAGAAAAAGCTTGAAGTCATTCCTCCAGAAATCATACCAGAAACGAGAGAGGAGAAAATCCACCACTTTCTTCAGAAAGTAGAGGATAAAATGGTATAACTCATTGATACATCATCAGTCAAAATCCCCAATAAAAAAGTATATAAATCGAAAATTAGATCCCCTTTGCCGAAATAAAGAAAGACTAAGCAGCAACAATAGTAAACAAACTTAAAATGATGCAAATGAGTAAAGAGTTGATGCAATCGAAACTTCAATCAATCGCCTAGGAATAGTAAGATTTAAAACATAAACGCAAGCAACTGTAAAAAATGAATATCCTGTAATCAAGAGTAAATGTTAAATAAAGATAAATGTCACCTTTGGGTTTTAGACCCAAGTCATAACTTAGTACATAAGACATCTCTTTATTGAAGAAGTTAAAGAAAGAACACAAGTAGTTTTAAAGAAATTTGCAGGAGAAGACAAGGCAGCATTAGGAAATGATGAATAAGATGAAGAAAGAAGAGTAAGAGTTGATTTAGCATCGAAAAAGGTAGTAAGGATAAATGAGGAAAAAGGAAATTACCAAGCGACTATAATCATTAGCCAAGCAACAGATATAAAGACAAAAACAATTCTAAGAAGAAAAGCGAAAGTTAATATAAGTGAAGACGAAAAGAAAGCTATTTTAGTAATTCTAAAAAAATCAAAAAAACAAATAAAAGATATAGCTTGAGAAAAAAGTGGCATTGATGTAATCGAGGCTAAAATAGAAATAATTAGATCTTCAATCAATCAAATAGCACGAGTAAAAATATAGATAGATAAAATAGCAACAAAAAGTCAATCGAGAAAAACGTAAATAGTAATTTTAAGAGCTCATTAAGCAAAGGAAAGAAGAGGTTAGCTATGAAAAATCAAAGTATTATACAATAGTAATTGAGTAATCTAAGAAAAAAAAGCAATCGTAATTCGAAAAGCAAAGAGAGAAATCTGATTTACTAGAGGCAGC
>JACCDV010083099.1_pt1 | contig 11250 bp, 9 predicted proteins | sample 7446131 | NCBI WGS metagenome assembly JACCDV01 (sample SAMN15323448, study PRJNA562643) | freshwater metagenome | isolation source: river surface water | place: USA:Blue River Watershed | collected 2017-08-17
AATAACGCATACGGCTATTCACCAATTTAATCTTGTTTTGAAAAAGCGCAATTAAAGACTTCCCCTCTTCCATATTTGAGAAATCAGCCTCAAAAGCGCGCAATTTATTCTTTAAATCAGCCAATTGAGCGCCCACCTGCACATTTTGGTCTTTTAAATTCTTAATCTTTGCTTCTAATTGCCCCACATCCTGCACATTTTCAGTTATGCGCAAATAATCCAAACCTTGCAATTCTTGCTTTAATTTAGTATTTTCATCTTGGGCCTGGGTTAACATGGATTGCGTTTGAGACAACATGCTTTTGGTGGTCGATAATTCAGCCGTCACCAAATCCAATTGATTTTTCACATCTTCTAATTTACGTGTAGTTTCTTCTAATTGAATCTTGGTTTCCTTATATTGCTGCACATAGGCACGGTAATTAGCTGCTTGATTGGCAGAAGAAGCCAAAACCATTCCGCTTGAATGCTCAAACGCCTTTGAATTTTGATGCTGCAAGTTCAACACATATACCGTCAAAGCAATCATCACGACCGATAGAATAACGCCAACAATTTTCTTTAACCTGGCATTTTGATTCTTGCCGTCGATAACCGCATCAATCTTTGTTTCTTGTTGATTTAATAATGTTTCTGCCACTTGATTCTCCTTACGTTAATTTACCAAACACGGTTGCTAAGAATACTTACATTTGCTGCTTCACTTAATTGCGTAACTTGATTTTCCATCCATTGCTGAAACTTAAGATCACTATCCTGGTCAATAAATTGTATGCCGCACTGGTAACGCTCTTGCGGCGTATTGATGCGGCGAAACCACATTAGCTTACCCTTTTTTTCAACAAAAGGAAGCCCATCTTGCGCATCAACCTTAATTGACATCACACAATTATCTGACGGCTTAAAAGTCTTATCCGTCTGCAAAAACAAACCAGATAAAGAAACGTTCAATACCGTCCCCTCACCTGAATCTGCTTGAGATTCAACATTCCAATTAACATCAAAATGATGTTTTAAACGAAAATGACGACGATTTTCAAACATAAGGATTTTAGTATACCCTCGAGGCTTAAAAAGGGCAAGAAATTATTTACGATGCCAATAAATAACAAATAACGCTAATAGATACCCCAATGCAGCAAAAATAAAGCTTAAAACAAGATAACCAATCGCCAAGGCCACCAAGATACTCAAAAAGGACCTGTTGATTAAATCTTTCCACTGAAAATCACTAACCAAATCTCGCCACTGAAGCTGGATATCCGCCCCACTTATACCCAAACAGATCGCCCCCACCTGCAAAGCAAAACCAAGAACAATTAAACCAAGCCAGGTATTAGTCAACGCCGCACCTAAAATAGCAGCTGGCTTATTCAATTTCCACATATACGCCAAACCTATCGCAGCCAAAACTCCTGTAAAAGGTAAAATACCTAAAAAAACACCTAATGCAAAACTAATAGCCACTTGATGCGGCGTCTCAGTAAATGACGTTAATTCCAAATAAAGTTGATTTAACCAGGATTTAAATTTGTTAAACATGGCGAAAATGAACAAACACCCTTCCAAAATTCTTATCGTCTTTTTCTAGGCGGTGATACAAGGCCTTAATATGCTTCTGTTCCAAAAACCTGATCACCCCCTTCTTTAACTGACCGCTGCCCTTGCCGGGAATGATTTCAACTAAATCAATGCGCTTATCAACCGCCTCACGGATAACGCGGTTAAGCTCGCTATCGATGGCACTTCCTTTGTTAAAAATATCATGCAGGTCTAATTTGATTTTCGCCATCTTGCTTTTTCTTTCGCTCAACGCGTGAAAACATCATATACACGCAAGGTACTACAAATAAGGTTAACACCGTGGAGACTAAAACACCACCAATCACTGCCACCGACATCGGAATACGCGTCTCTGCCCCAGGCCCCAAGGCCATGGCCGGCGGAATAGCCGCCGCAATGGTCGCTAGGGATGTCATGAGAATTGGCCGCAAGCGAATAGGACATGCTTCTAATAAGGCCTCTTTGGGATTCTTGCCTTCCTCCCTTAATTGATTGGTAAACTCAACCATCAGGATAGAATTTTTCTTTACAATCCCCATCAATAATAAAATACCAATAGCACTAAAAACATTTAATGACTGACCCGTCATCCACAACGCTATTAAGGCGCCGGAAAAACTAAAAGGCAGAGCCATTAAGATGGTCACTGGATGAATATAGGAATTAAATTGCGAGGCTAAGACCATGTAGGCCACAATAATGCCTAACCAAAACACAAAGCCTAAGGAGGATTGACTTTCTTTAAAACTTTGGGAAGAACCAGTCATCACATAGGAGTACCCTTCAGGTAAGACTTCTTTTGCCACCTGCTGAGCCATGGCAATTGCCTCTGCCTGCGATTTGCCAGGCGCCACATTAGCACTAATACCAATAGCACGCTGGCGACTCTTGCGGGTGATATTAAGGGAGGCTTCTTTTTCCTCAATCGTAATCACCTCTCTTAACGGCACCAACTCTCCCTGATTATTCCACACCGTCAAGGAACCAATATCCTCGCTCGTCAAACGCTGTTGCGGAACCAATCGTACGCGAATATCATAACGCCGACCATTTTGCGTATATTTGCCCACCCGTGCCCCGCCCACCGCCGCATTAATGGCAGAACCTATAGCTTGTACCGAGACCCCGCGTTCTGCTGCCTTCACGCGGTCTGGTAACACATGCACTTCCTTCATGCCTTCTTGATAATCAGTATTCACATCCACCATCATGCCGGTTGCTTCCATTTTATCTTCAAGCGTTTTAGCTAATTGGGTTAACCTATCCCAATTAGCCCCTTGCACGGTTAACTCAATGGGAAACCCCCGCTGGGCAGAAAAACCGCTTAAAGACAAATCCTGCATATTGGCCTTCACATCCGGAATCTTGTTTAAATCCTTACGCAGCTCATTCATAATCTCTTTTTGTGACAAAGGTTTTTTACCCTTAGCCTGAGATGGGCGGTGTTTAGGCTCTTTTAAATTAATAAAAATATCACCGCGATTAACTTCCCCGCCTTGAAAGCCGCCAATCGAGGCAAAATAAGATTCCACTTCAGGACGGGCCATGATGACTTTCTCTGCTTCCTTGAATTTAGCATCGGTAAACTCAATGGAAGAACCCGGCGGGGTGCGCAGGGAACAACGAAACATGCTTTGGTCCTGGGCTGGTACAAATTCCTTGGGCAACAGAGATGTAATCCCTAAGGAGGCGACAAAAAATAATAACGCTCCAGCTAAAACCTTTAACTTATGATCCAGGCAGAAAATCAGCATCCGTTGGTAACGATCCGCTACCTGTTTAAAAACCACATCAATCTTTTGCGCAAAAGAACCTTGCTTGTGTCCTACTTGCAGAAATTGAGAACAACGCATGGGCGTAAAGACCAGCGCTTCAAATAAAGAAATCGCCACCGCCACTGAGATGGTGATACCAAACTCGTAGAAAAATTTACCCATCATGCCCTGCATGAACACAACAGGCAAAAATATAGCGATAATGGCCATGGTGGCCGCCAAGGCAGCAAAGGCTATTTGACCTGCCCCAAGGCTTGCCGCCTTTAAAGGCGTGTACCCACGCTCGCGATAACGGGTAATATTTTCCAAGACCATGATGGCATCATCCACCACCATGCCGATGGCTAAGGATAGGCCAAGAATCGTAAAGGTATTTAAGGTAAAACCTAGAAACTTTAAGACAATAAAGGCGCCTAGGATAGACGTGGGGATAGCTAATAAAATATTAAAGGTAGCACTAATGGAACCCAAGAATAACCAACAAACAATGGACGTAACCAAGGCCGATAAAAGCATGGTCATATTTAATTCAGCGATGGATTCCTCGACGAATTTAGTACGGTTAATCACCACATCCAGGCTCATCCCCTCTGGCAATTGCTTACGCACCCGCTCCAAGCGTTCAAACACCTTATGCGCCACTTCCACTTCATTAACACCGCTTTGCTTGCGGATGCCAAGGCCAATAGCGGTCTTGCCCTTATTGCGGGAAATGCGGCGCACATCCGCTAAGCCATCTTCAATGGTGGCCACATCTTTCAAATAGATGGGGGTATAAACTGCGCCTCCACCCCGGCGGGGAATACGGATATTCTCAAAATCCTTAACCGTATTAGCCTCGCCCATGGCACGGATATTTTGTTCCTTATCACCTGTCTCAAGTCGGCCAGCCGGCAATTCCGCGTGCTCTTCTTCAATCGCATTAATCACATCAGACACCGTCATCTGGTATTGCTCTAGCTTTGTGCGATCAACCCAGACACGCAAATTCGGCTCCACAAACCCACCTAGGGAAACCTCGCCCACCCCTGACACAGAAGCAAACTGATCCTGCAAAATATCCTGCACATAGGCCATTAGTTCTCGAGGCGTATGATTCTCTCCGCGGAGATTAAGCCAAATAATCGGTTGGTCATTGGGATTGCGTTTATTAACCGTAGGCGGATCAATATCCTTAGGCAGGCGGCGCTGGGCCTGGGCTATCTTGGTCTGCACTTCCTGCACCGCCACATCCGGGTCGCGGCCTAATTCCAGTTCAATGGTCACCGACGCCTGGCCCTGGCGCACTGAGGAGGAAATATCTTTAACACCGGCAACAGACATGATGGCCTGCTCCACCACATCCACCACGTCGGATTCCATAACTTCAGGCGCTGCACCTTCCCAGGAAATAGACACCGAGATAACCGGTGTTTCCACATTGGGCAATTGGGCCACACCCATATCTTTGAAACTAATAGCCCCAAAGAGCATTAGCCCTAACATCATCATCCAGCCCATCACCGGACGTTTAATTGAAATATCAGCGATCGAGGACATTCACATCTCCCGTAGCTACTTTAAATTGCCAATAAAAACGTTTGGCCTGATTGGCCGCGGCAATATAATCACCCCGAACATCTTCTAAATCCGTAATCGCCTGCAACACATCCAAATTGCTCACCATACTTAAACGGTAATCTGCCGCCTGTAATTGATAGTTCTTATCTGCGGCTTCTAACGCCTTCTTGTACGCCTCTCCCCGCTTAAACGATGCTTCTAGCTTGGCGTAAGCTTGACGGATTTCCAACAAGGCTTGACGCTCTGCTTGTTGCAAGGTAAAGCGTGCAGCTTCTTCTTTTGCTTTAGCTTCTTTTAATTTCCCTAAATTATCCCCGCCATGGAAAATCGGCACATCAACCTTCAACGCCACATCCCAATCAGGAGAGGACGCTGATGTTTTCTTGGTGTAATAATTCCCATCCAGGCTCACGGTTGGATAAAAATCAGCCCGCGCCCCTGACACTGTTTTTTGGGCCACCTTTAAAAGAGATTGAGCCGCTTTTACGTCAGGCCTTTGCAACGCATAATTTTGCAAATCTTCAGGAGTTTTAACCGTTAAGCTAAGCACTTCGTTATCACTCACCTGATCAACAGCGATACCTATTAAGAACTCTAATAGCTGCCTAGCTACCTGCAAATCCGCAACCACCTGTTCCTTATCCGCTTCTTGCCGACTTACACGCGCTTGAGCCAAGGCCAACTCAGAGGCCCGTGAACGGCCTAAATCCACCCGTTTTGTTAATTCTTCCACCCTGCTTGCCAATGCCCTGATAACATCTTCAGCAGACTTTAAATTATCCTGATATAAACGGTAATAATAAAATGCATCGGAAACATCAACAAAAAGCAATTGCTTGGCACGCAATAATTCCTCTTGGCGGGCTTTTTTCTCAGCCTTACTGCCCGCTATAGCAACAAATTCCTTAAAGCCAGTAAACAAGGGCTGGCTAAAGGTAAATCGACTATCGTCGCTGCGTAAAGGCCCTTGCTCATAGGTATGCGTGTAATTAAAATCAAATTGAGGCAAGGCACTGCTTAATGACTGCAAGAAACGCCCCTCTGCTTCCTTAATTGCCCCTTGCTTAACAGCGATTTTTTCGCTTTGTTTAAGCGCCAAGGCATAACAATCCTTAAGCGTCAATGGCTCCTGGGCATGCGCCATAGAGAATCCTAAACTAAACAATATCACCATTATTCTGATCAACATTAAACCTCCGCCATACAAACAAATACAGTCTATATGTACTACTTAACCACAAAGAATAATAACACCAATGCTAATATAACCCGATAAACACCGAAAGGCGTAAAATTATATTTTGTAATATAACGTAATAATAATTTTACAGAAAACCACGCAACAATAAAAGCCACCATAAAACCAACAGCTAAAATACCCCATTCAACTGAACTTAATACCGCATCCGTCTTGGCTACATCAAGCAGGGTTGCCGCCATCATGGTTGGCACAGCCAACAAAAAAGAAAATTCCACAATAGTCCTTCTGCCAACCCCCAACAGCATACCCCCTACAATGGTTGCGGCAGAGCGGGACACTCCAGGAATAACAGCCAACGCTTGAAATAAACCAATAATAAGCGCCTGTTGATACGAAATCTTCTCTAGCTTTTCAATAGGCTCTTGCCTTGGACGAAAATACATTTCAAACAAGATTAATAACGCCCCGCCGATAAATAATGACCAAACCACCACCAGCATATTCCCTAACAAAAACTGCTTAACCACCTTATAAAGCAGCAAACCAATAACAGCAGTCGGCACAAAAGCGGCCAGCACCTTCAACCCAATATCCCAATCTAATAAAAAAGTACGCCAATACATCCCTGCCACAGCCATAATGGCTCCTAATTGAATCGCGATTTCAAAAGTCTTTAAGAATTCCGTCTGCGGCATTTTTAATAAATGCGACACGATAATCATATGCCCGGTTGATGAAATCGGCAGGAATTCTGTTACCCCTTCCACAACACCTAAAATAACCGCTTGTACAATATCCATACACCCCTCTTTAGACAATCCATCAGGTTAAGAAGCTTCAATAATTAATCAACCATATCAACAGCTACCCAAGCAGCGCTATCCAAAGGAACATTCCCTAAGAATGTCCGCGCACTCGTCAAAATCTTGCCTGGATTCCCCAGTAACTGCAAGGGCACTGAAATAGTAATATCTTTAAGGGTTCTTTTAACCATCACGGATTCTTGAGCAATCCGCCTATGTTGGTCATAAACCGTATAACTCAAAACCCCAAGTTTTACACTAATCTTAGGCATTTGCCCAAACGGAACATCCTTGTTATACCCAAAAAAATACATCGATGCTTCCACATCCCGCGCCAAGGGCTTGGATAATTCAATAGATACAATTAACCGGTCTTCTTCCCAACGCAAAAATTTCCATTCTACCCCAATAAATGAACTCTTTTCCTGATCATTAAACTCATCAGGCAATTCAGCCCTTGAAATAACCTTATGCTTCAAGGAAAAAACCGATGAATCCTCATTAGGACGCAGATGAATCATGGGGAAATCACCAAATAATTCATTAGGACGGATAAAGGATAATAAATATTTAGGCGTTGAGCCATATTGACTCTTATGCGCTTTCAATGCAGCTTTCTTCTTATTAAATTCTTCATCTGTTAAATGAAACTGAACCCATTTAACCATTCGCGACAATGCTTTAGGAGGAACTAACACTTTTTCTGGATGGAATCCTTGAGGTTTAGGCCATCCTAAATAATGAATTAAATAAGGAAATATCCTAATCCCCTGTTCCATCTGCTCATCCCATAACGCCACCCGTAAAAATAAATATAATGATAAATGATCCCCGTTATGATCCGCTGGATGCGACACAAATACCTTTGTTGGTTTAAATTCCCTTAAAATAGTCCTTAAATCCGCAACAACTTCTTCCCCCTTATGAAATGCTCCTGGCCTTAATGACCCTGAATAGGGAACCTTATTTACCTGGGTCAATAAACTCCGGTATGGCCGGCGCTGATTCCAATGCGCATTCCACATATTTAATGTGCCAAAATCCGGATACCCTAAGAAAACTAAATTTGACGCACCTACGCCCAAGGTCTCAGCTGCAGATAAAGCCTCATCTCGACGAATCAATCCCATTTGTTGAACAGCCTTAGGCATAACCACCGGATGCTTACGGTAAATCATAAACGACCATTGATTACTATCACCATTGGTCAAAAAAACAACCTTGATCGGCAATTTTAAACTCACTGCCCTTTGCAACACCCCACCTGCCCCCAATACCTCATCATCCGGATGCGGCGCTAAAACTAAAATACGGTCTTGGGGAGACAAGGCCAGGGTTCCAATGGAAGGCTGCTCATCCCCAGCAAAAGCAATACGGCCACCAATACAGGCCATTATTACGGCTATTTTAATTAAGGTCTTTAACATAAACCAACGCTTGATACGGTTCTAATACCCCAAGGCGAACACCTATCATTGGATAAGATTCGTTAACCCTAAAACCATGCCCTTGAAAAAATCGGCAAGCAATCACATTGCCGTCATGAATCGATGCCGCCAACTGCCCCACCCCTCTTGATTTAGCATAACGACAAAGAGCGTCAATCAAAAGCTCCCCAATATGCTGGTGCCTAAAATCTTTCGCAATTCCAATATGCATATGCCCTTGATGGCTATGGAATTCATGCTTGCGCCATGAAAACAAACGGCGCCAATTCAACGCCGCCACACGCAACATATGCCAACATTCAGGACGAAAGAAAACCCCACGCTTTAACCCCTTAATAATCAAGCGTGGAATTAACAACCAAAACATCACCAGCCCCCAACGGCGATTATCCAAACACCCATTAATATACCCAACCACCTGACCATCTATTTCAGCCACAAAACTTGATTGCGGTTCATAATCTGTATAATAGGTCGTTAATAAATCAGCCGCCATTAAACGGTCAGAAAATAACCGCTCAATAGGCTCTCCCCGATCCGCAACATCACAGCAAATCTGGCGTAACGCCGTCCTGTCCTGTGGCTGATATGGCCTTATTTTTATATTATCTTTAACCATGGATTTTAAAATACTATAAGCTTATACATGGCGCGTCAAGACCTTAATCCTTAAATAAATAAGCCTTCTTGCATTACATACCATTCCTGGTTAAAATCCTTAACTATGCGTCAACTATTGCTGATTATCACATGCCTTTACCTGCAAATTTTTCCCTGCCTTGCAGCCGTATCCGTCATTGAACGGATGCAGCAAGCCCAAGAAAGCATTGTTGAAATCAAGACAGAATTAACCAAGATACTGCGCACTAAGACAGACGCTGATGGGATTATGCGTCAAGCCACCTTTCAACGCTCCGGGGCAGGCGTTATTATTGATAGCTCTGGACTAATTGTCACCAACACGCACACCATTATCAATGCCCCCTTCATCTTTGTTATCCTTTCAACCGGCGAAAAACTACCGGCCCAAGTTGCCTATGTGTCACCAAGCCATGATTTTAGTTTTCTTACCATTTCAACAAACAAGAAATTACGGGCAGCGCCCTGGGCTGACTCTGATAAAGCTAATTTAGGCGAACGGGTTATTGGAATAGGAAATTCTATCTATAACAATCAATCCCTGCTCTCGGGCCAAATCACCAGTTTCTTGCAAAGTAAATCTACCGCCAATAATGAATTTATTGAAACCGACCTACACCTCTATCACGGCGATAGCGGCGATCCCATCTTTAACAGCAATGGCCAATTGCTTGGCATTATCATGGCTAACCGCAAATCACAAGCACGGGTAAGTTTAGCAATCGCCTCAAATAAAATCAGGGAACAATATTTGCAATACAAACGAAAACTGCCATAATGCCTTTCATGAAACCTAAATTCCTCTGGATCAGCATATTCTTAATCACGGCAACTATCGCTGTTTATGTCCGCCTATATCCTTTGCGCGCCAATATTTGGTCGCCCAGCCGTGAACAAGCATCCTTGCTTGCCGTCTACAACATCCGCCAAAATATCCTAGAAGACATCAAGCGCCAATCACCTAATATATCCCCTGAAGCAGCCCAGCGCTTAACCCAAGAACGTTTCAATGATGCCTTGCGTTCAAAAGCCGCTGACGTCCGTTTAGCTATCGAAAAAATAAACAATCAATTAATTAAATCATCCCCAACACCACAACCAATCTATTTGTTAGAATCAGACCCATTTTATTTCTACAATCTAACCCAAAACATCGTCGATACTGGCCACATGGCCGATACTGTTAAGGGAAGTAAATATTTTAACCCGCTCATGTGCGCCCCTTGGGGAGATTGGCAACCACGAAGCTTACACCCTTATATTGGTTTCTTAATTTATCAACTATCTTCATTCTTTTCTCCCGGCATACCTGTTTTGCATGCAGTCGCCGCAACCCCCCTTATTATCAGCGTATTAACCTTAATCCCTTTTCTTTGGATTTGTCGGCTATTATCTTGTGGATACGGCGCCAGTTTAACAGCGGCTATTATCTTTACGCTAGCCCCCATCTACTTAAAACGCAGCGCCTTTGGCTGGTACGACACCGACCCCTATAATTTATTCTTTCCCCTGCTATTGCTCGGCCTGTTAATGTGGGGATTACGCAACCACCAATTAAACCGAAGCTTATTAACAGGCCTATTAATAGGACTCACCGTTTGCTTCTATGCACTGATTTGGCAAGGATGGGCTTTTATTTTCTTTGTTACCTTAGCCAGCATCATCATGGTGACTATTTACGCCCAATTAATATCTAAAGACCATCACCTGCGCAACAGCTGCTTAACCCTGCTGGCAAGCACCCTTTGCACCTCACTATTTAGCATTGGACTAGCCTTTGGATTTAAAGAATTCTTTGTCCTTATTGCCGAAGCCTTAGGGGAATTGCATAAATTTACAACCCAGGGCTTGGATTTATGGCCCAGCCTATTTATCGGCGTTGGTGAACTGAAAAGAAATACTGCTAAAGATTTCCTAGGAGATATCGGTGGATTAATGCTCTTAAGTTTTGGGCTTGGCGGATTTATATTTACCATCATGCAGGGCTTAAAAAATCTCCATCAACAACAAGTCAAAAACTGGCTTTTGCTGACAACCTTCCTGGGAGCAACCTTCTTAGTAACCATCGGCGCACAACGCTTTTCCCTATTTACCTTGATTCCCTTAAGCCTCTTTGCTGCGCTAAGCTTGCAAGGGCTATCCACCCGCTTGCCACCACTATTTTATAGGCTGCTGCTTGCCCTTCTTATTTCTTTAAGCACAATTAAAGGAGCCGCTGATATCGCCGTTGTTATCACACCTATTTATAATACCACCTGGAA
>JACCDV010237208.1_pt1 | contig 11249 bp, 14 predicted proteins | sample 7446131 | NCBI WGS metagenome assembly JACCDV01 (sample SAMN15323448, study PRJNA562643) | freshwater metagenome | isolation source: river surface water | place: USA:Blue River Watershed | collected 2017-08-17
CGACATTCGCCCCGCTGGCCAAACAGCTGAGCGACAACGAAACCAAGATCGTGGAAGAGCTGGCCGCCGTTCAGGGCAAGCCCGCCGACATCGGGGGCTACTACCTGCCCGACACCAGCAAGCTCAAGGCCATCATGTGCCCGAGCCAGACCTTCAACGCCGTGCTCTCCAGCCTGGCCTGACCGTCTGTTGCGCCCTGCGCCAAACCACCCCTCGGGGTGGTTTTTTCATGTCTACACGCACCATGAAAAAAGCCACCTGAGGCCGTGGCATCAGGTGGCTGGACGCCAGGCGCCTGTGCAGGCGCCTTGTGCGGCAGCTCAGTGGAACTGCTCTTCTTCGGTCGAACCGGTCAGGGCCTTCACGCTGGAAGAGCCGCCCTGGATCACGGTGGTCACGTCGTCGAAGTAGCCTGCGCCGACTTCCTGCTGGTGCGACACGAAGGTGTAGCCTTTTTCACGGGCAGCGAATTCGGGCTCCTGCACCATCTCGGTGTAGTGCTTCATGCCTTCGCCGCGGGCGTAGGCGTGGGCGAACTGGAAGGTGTTGAACAGGCCAAGGGCTTGGCTAGTGCGAAGATTTGTAAGGCTTTTTTGGAGTTTTGGGGTCTTCGTTTTGACCGCACCCACCGATAACCCAACTGTCACCGGTATGCAGTTCACGTATCGCCAATGCCAACGTGTCTTGCCCTGTTCCAGATGCCCATTTTTAGCCTACCACCGCCCCACACCACCCAAACAGATTGATGCCGAATGGGGGTGCAGGTGGCGGGAGACTCAGCCTAAATTTTAGGCAGCTTTCTGTTGGAGCTGGTTCCAACTTTTGTCGATTGCCATGGCGGCGGCATCGACTGCCGACAACAAAGTTACATCCGAAAGATGGCTGTATCGCGCCGTCGTCTTGACCTGGGAATGCCCAAGCAACTTGCTCACCACATAGATCGACTGACCGGAATTGACCAGATTGCTGGCAAAGCTGTGGCGCAAGTCGTGCATGCGGACGTCAGGCAAACCAGCACGGATGCGAGCCGTGTTCCAACTGCAATACAGATTGCCAAAGGGCTTCTTCGTTTCCGGATTCGGCACCACATACGGGCAACCAGTCCACCTTGGCAGCACCTGCAACAACTCCAACGCCTTGGTCGAAATTGGAATGTTGCGAGCCTTACCATTCTTGGACATAGGGATATGCCAGTTGCGCCTATCCAGATCAAAATCAACCCACTTGGAATCCAGCAGCTCCCTCTTGCGGCAACCAAACATCAGCATCAGCGGCACGATGTATTTGAGCTGGGTGTTGTCACTTTGCTCCAATGCATCTTGCAGCCTCTGAGTCTCGTCAGCAGTCAAGAAACGCTCCTTGGCGTTATTGGCCACAAACAAGACCACACCATCGGCAGGATTGCTGGCTGTGCCTTGCACTTTCTTTTTCTTGCCCAAGTTGTACATGATCTTGAAAAGAACGGGCAGCTTGTTCGCCATGGCCAGTGCGTATCCATTGGTGCGCATCGCTTGATGGGCTTCGGACACCATTTCGGATGTGATGGTATCCAGATGCTTGCTACCAAAGCGAGGCAAGATGTGATGATTCAAAAAACTGATGGTGGACTGAAAATTTCTCCTGTGTTGACGAATATGGGGCAAATACACATCGGCGATGAACTCACCCAAGGTAGGAACTTTGCGCAGAGCAAAACGATCTTCAGCCGGGTTTTCACCCAGCACGACCTTCGATCGCAACTTTTGGGCTTGCAATCGCGCTTTGTCAAAGGTGATGGACTTGGTATCGCCAATCTTGTGCTGGCGTTGCTTGCCGTAATGGTCTCGGTAGCGAAGTGAAAACACTTTGCTGCCCGAAGCCGATACGGTCAAGATGAAGCCAGTAATAGCTGTGTCGTAGAAGTCGGTTTTAGCTCGCCCATCTATGCAGGCAGCAGCTTGGCAGACTTGTGCAGATAACGAAATCACGGGCATATCATTTCTCCTGGAAAAATGGTTGATGAAAACTACGCGTTGAAACGCAGTCAGCGGACAGAAAAAAACAAGAGAGCCAAAACTGGGCATCAATTCAAAAAATCGATCCAGTTCATCGGGTTAGGTCAAAGCCTCCCCCTGCTGCTAATCGAAACAGGGGCGGGACGTAGGTGGTAAAAGCGCAGAGAGTCGGAACCCCAAAACCGACATGGCTTCGGTTTTGAGAACCCTCATCGAAATCTTCCAGATTTGCCACCACCACCCTCCCCCAGGTGGATCGCCATCAGCGAGCAGAGTGGATGGAATTTTTAGGAATTTCGACCGCAACGATTTCTGCTTGCGCTCGAAACGGGATACGCCATTTTTGAGTGCCGCCATGCCTTTTAGATTCGCCAAAAAGCTCCCTGAGGATTGCGGTCAACTCTTTCGTATCCCCGTTGGAAGGATGCGTGACTCCGATTTTCTGGAGCATTTCAACAGTGCCGATTGCCGGTAAGCCCGGCTCCCCTGCCCTGTTCAAATCAACAACCTCCATCAATCGCTCGCGAATCAGACTGATGGAGCGATGCTGGCTGTTATGTTGCTCAAGAAGTCTTTCCTCATCACCAGTCAACCACCATTGCGCGCCGTCGTTGACATCGATTGCAAGCTGGGCGAATGTCTGTTGCATATCAATCCCATGCGCGTAGTCGATTGAAACCAAGGGCAAAGTCCACCAGCGTGTATTGCCCGTTGAGTCCACAAGAAAATTTTCCTCGTTGACCGTTGCGCAAAAGACAGTACGCCTCTGGTATTCGGACTCTGTTTTAGCGTAGGGACGCCTGACCTTGTCGCTGTTGGATGTCAGAACACCTTTGAGCCTTGCAACATCTTTTTTGAAGGAGCTGTCAAGTTCACCGATTTCAACAATCCAGTGCGTGATGGCCCCCAAAATTGAATCTTTATTGTGAGGATCAAGAAGATGATCGACCTTGATCACCATTTCGCAAAGCAGTTTGTCACTAACCAGCGACATGACCCAACTTGTTTTCCCGATGCCCTGAGGCCCCTGAAGCGTGAGGACGCCCCTTGCTTTAAAGCTATTGGGAAGGATTGCAGCCGCCGTAGCGCTCAACAACCACTTATAGATCAATATTCGCTTCAGCTGCTGTGAAAAGCCTTCGCGCACTTTCAAGGTTTCAAAAACTGCAGGAAGTCGATCAACGCCATCCCAAGGCTTGCTCACAATCCATGATGCAACAGGGTTGTAAATGTTTCTATCGGCAATGGCCTCAACCAATGAAGGAACCTGTCCTGTTGTCATGCCATTCAAAGTGACAAGGCTGATGATGATTGTGATTGCTGTGTTGTCTGCGTTATCTGAAGTCCCTGTGTGACCAGGTATGTTGATGCGCAGCTTCTTTTTGATGCAGTCATAGCGAACAGTTACGCCGTAATTCCTGAGCAAATGGTCAATGTTTTCCAGCGTTGCCGGCAACATCTTCATGAAGCCTTGTACTTCGTGCGGGAATTTCGCCTTTTCCAGAGGTAGCGGTCTTTCCCTAGAGTTCAAATCAGATATTGGGCCTGCCTTAAGGTCTTCTGTTATCGAAACTGGGGTGACAGTTGAAGATTTCTCTAGTGGCTTGTCATGTGTAGTCATATTCCTATCCATTGCTTTCTCAAATAAGTTTTAACAATCGTGAATTCCCCATGGCTCTTGCGCCATGGGCTAAGTGAACGGGATTGCTTTGAGCCTCTATAGATAGGTTTTGTCTATTCAGGGGGAGTGGCGGGGTTTTGACTCGATCCCGACCACCTCCCTCCCCTGCGTCAATCAATAGCCCGACAGATGGCGCGGGCCTCCGGGTGCTCTGCCGCATAGTCCCTCAACAGGTGGTACTGCTGCGCACAGGTCTGAGCCAAACGATCCTCCCTGAACGAAAGTTCGCTGTATGCATACAGGCAGACCGTGATGCCAAAGGCATCTGGTGACAGCTTGCCTTCAAACCCGTTTTCGCAGCTCACGGTGAACTCTGTGTCATGGCGTGGGGCCATGTAGAAGCCACCATTCGACAGGTCATGGAATTCCCAATAGCCACCGGTGTATTCCTCTGCCAAGGCCTCGGCAATGCTGAACACAGCAGGCTCCAGCTTGAGCATGTAGGCAATGCCAAAGCGGCCATCCACGATGGTCAGACGCTCAGATTCAGGAACGATGGTGTTGATGATGTTGTGTGTTGTCATGATTGAAAAAACAAAAAATGAAAGGAAACCCCCTCCCCCAATCCACGCCAGACGCACGAATACCTCTGCGGATGCAGATACGGATGTGTGCTTACTGGTGTTGGACTGAGGAAGGGGAAGTGACGCCGAAGCCGGTTGCTACCGGTAGCTGTGGCCGCTGAGGGCCTGGGGACGCCCGTGTGGTGGGCAGGTTGGCCGCATGTGGGCCGGTCGGGGGCGGGTTGTGGCCGCCCTACTCAGTGCCAGGTCGCGTGGCCCGTGGCGTCCGAATCGGTCGCACTCAGGTGGGCTGCTTCCGAAAAGATCACCAGTGGCAACAGGTCTTCGGGGATGTCATCCCAATCAAGGGCACGTTGCATGGCAGTAGTGATGCTGTCGAGGTAGGTCATGGTTTTCTCCTGTGGTTACGAACTTTGAAATGAAGAAATGCCCAGGCCACGCCAACAATGACGAGACCAACGAGCCAGGGGTACAAAAGGCACAGCGCAGCAAACGCTGTGATGGAAATCCATCGGGTCGTGTTAAACCAGGTGGCCAGCAAAGCAGCGGCAATCAGTGCAGCAGTAATGGACGCCAGTTCAAACGCCGCCCTTCTTGAGCTTCAAGGTCTTGCGTTTGTCGCCTGATGCACCCTGCCCCATAGCCTCCAATGCCACTTGTTCAAAGGTGGTACCGGGGACCATTTCGTGATGGCGACTGTTTTCAGCATTGACGCGAACCAACCCCAAATGCTTGAGGATGGACAGCACAAATCCGCCCGTGTTGATGCTTCGCCCGGCATGCAATTCGCACATCGAGCGGGAGATCAAAACAGCGCTGGATTGCACCAAGGCGTCTATCGCTGAGCCATTGGCCCATTCATCGCAGAACATCCCGCCGCCTGTGTTGGCGACGATTCGCAAATGCAATGTCTGGTCTTCAGGGTGCCGTCCGATGGCATAGGTCAAAGAGGATTGACCAGACAAAGACTGGCATTCCCCTGTGTAAATCGCCTCAATAGGCGACAGGTTCTCTTCTGTGGTTTCGGTTTCAACTGACATGGTTTTCCTTTCAATGGGTTGTGCGCACATGGCGCGGGTTGCTTTCAAATAAGATGCTTCGCTTTCCGCAATTCACTTCACTGCCAACAGGCACAGGCTTGCTTCGGGTGCATGTGAATCACTTCCAGGACAGCCATGGCTTCGGCCAATGCACGGCTTTGACCACCGTCGTACTGGCGAATGGCTGCGCGCTCTTGAAACAGTTCATGCAGGTCATCCGTCAGGCATGCCACCATGGCCGCCACAAGTTCATCGACTGGTTTCATGGGACACCTCGGTTTGAACAGGCGTAAAAAAACCGCCTCGTTGGGCGGTATCTATGGCGACAGGTGCGTCGATTGCGTCGGGCGGTGGATCAGGTGGACGTCGGTAGGCATGACCCTTGCACAAAGCCAAAACGTCCGGGGCGCAGCCTTCCTTGGGCGCAAAGACCAAGGCCCCATAGCCTGACGAGGACAACACGAACACCAGCTCATAACAGGTGGCATGCTCCTCAATGACCTCCCACAAAGGACTGCCCATATCGGTCATGACATGCATGTCCAGTTGGTCCTGTAGTTGATCAATACCGTCACTTGGTCCCAGGATCACGAACATCACCGATTCCTCCATGCTGGTTTGATAGTCCGTCAATTCCTCCATGCGATTAAGGACCAAATTGCCAATTTCGCTCCCTTCGTCACTTGCGAACAACTGCTGCACGGCATGTGCCGTTCTAAGTATTTGCATATCACTCCTTTCGTTTTTCCAATGAAAAAGCCCGTCCTGAATCGCTTCAGAACGGGCCACCACTACCAACTATTTTTTTACTGAAATCCTCGTAGCCAGACAATCACTAAACCCAACAACAATATCCAGCCAACAAGCACTGAAATACCAAAGAGTGCTTTTCTTAGAATCAACAATAACTCAAAGCCAATATATTCAAGCAGTTCAACTATTTTCCGTTTCACCCAAGGCCAACCTGTCAGACTCTCATTCAATGAAACTCCATTTTTAAGATCACGGACTTTTCTAAGCAGTCTATTTGCCTCTTTGATAGAAGCATAAACATCTCTGGATGATTCGATTCCGCTGAACTGCGACTTTAAGTCCGAGGCATATTTAAATGATTTTTTCTTTTTAATAAGATCTCCTTCATGATTTGTTAATAAAACTCACAATGATTTTTTCAATTTCCCTAATTCATCATTTTCCTTTTGATTTTTTTCCTTCATCAAAATTTCATTGACTTGCTTATTTGTTTCAACATGCCTTAAAAAGTACGTTGGAACCGCGAATTTCGCACATTTATAGGCGGCAACCCATTCAATAGACGCAACTACTCCTTCCTTGACGGGCCACGACTCTAACTGCGCACCTTCATATCCATCAAAAGAAACACCCAATCCGTTTTGACATTTTATGCTCTTAACCCTTCCAGATATATTTTTTGGTTCACCATACTTTGTTTTAAGAGCAGATAAAATATCTCTGTTTGACATGAGACTCAACTTCACCTCATAAACCACCCCATTATTAATTTTAATTTCAGCTAATTTTCCGAGCTCTTTTAGACTTACCAGATTTTCCCCATCTTTAACATCACCCCCATCAACAAGCAGGTCTTTTAAATCAGCAATAGTTGTTCTACCAGGAGTTATTCCAGATATTGAAACTGGCTGCGCCCAGGCTATAAACATTTGAAATCCATATAAAGCAATAATTAGTCTTTTCACGGGAGCTCCTTATTTAGAAACAAACAACAATGTCACGAATTACGTGACGACAAGTTTACCCCTTGTCACGAGACTCGTGACATGCAGGACAAACACCAACCAATCTCCATCGTCGGACGCCGTATGCGCGCACGTCGTGAAGCTTTGGGTCTTGCTCAAGAAAAGGTGGGAGTGGCCATCGGCCTAGATGAATCAAGCGCTAGGGCCAGGATCAGTCGGTATGAACTTGGCGTACATGAGCCACCATTTGCCACGGTCAAGCTGCTGGCGAGAGTTTTGGATGTGCCTCTGCCCTACATGTATTGTGAAGAACCGGACATTGCAGAGCTATTGCTTGCGCTACACAAAATCCCAAGCAAAGCACGCAAGCAAAGGATGGAAGTACTGATGGCCCTCGTGGCAGACGCCTGATCTGACATCCAGAAAGCAGAAAAAACCAACAGCGTGAACCAGTGGGGTCTTGATATTTGGTGGCCGGTGAGTTGTTAGTCCAAGTCAGCGGATAAACACGAACGGCAGCATCCGCCCCCCGTATACGTAGAATTCAGTGCTTGTTAGAGGACAATCTGACGTGAAATCCGGCCTCTTCGACAGCTTACCGTTACGATAGTCAGTCCGTGAGGGATTGCGATTAAGCGAAGCAAATCTAGACTGAAAAATGGCTGCAACTGACAAAGCACGTTTCAAAAAGCTGCTCGGAGAAATTCGTCAAAAATACTCATTGCCTGAGCTTCGACAGATTCTCAAAAGTGAGGAGTTGGGTACGGCACCAGGGTGGGACAATCTCGTCGAGCGCTTTACAGAAGCAGACCCTGCACTGCAAGCCAAGGCAGAAGGTGTCTTGAAGGAACTCCACGGTGATCTCATCTTGGGCGGGACCAAGGACGTACAAATCTTTGATCTACCTCCTGGAGAGGGCGCGCTGATCGCAGCCGCGCTTGAGAAGCTTGAACCCTCATCTCCGAACTTCGGAAAAGTTTACCCTCTGAGCCTACCGGAGACTGAACTGCGCGTCCTTCCGATCGATCATGAATTGACGGCCAAAGTCACTTATGAGAGCGGCGATGTGTCCCTCGTTTTCTGTGCCAAGCGCACGGTGGACGAGCAGGTCAGATACAAAGCGAGCGAAGTTACCGCGGCAGTGCGTGACGCCTTCGCAGGCTACGATGAATTCATTGCAGTCCGACGAATGGATTACCAAATTTTTGACATATTAACCGTGCGGTCCAAGCTTAATCGACTTGAACTTCTGGTCGATTATCCGGACCGCATACGCTTGCCAGAGTCCACCGATGCTCGCGTTCTCGGATTGTTAGGTCGAGCCTCGGCCCTAGCGCCTGCGCTAAAGAACATTTACGAGAAAAATGAACCCATAAATCTGCTTGCCTGCATCAACAACCTCTTGCAGGCCAAGACCGAAGGGCGCGTCTCGAGACTATCTTTCCGCTCGCCTACTGATTCCGTCAAAAAGGAAACGATGACTGCACACAAGGACCTTCGAGTTGAGGTGTTCCATGCTGCGGGAGTCCAAGCTGTCGGTGCCATTACCCCTTTTGACATCACTATCGCCTGGGAGAAGCTTTTGAACGCCAAAGGCGCAGTGAGCGTCAATGTGGGCGCACCTATTTCGGCGCTTTCATCGGGGGGCGCGCTTGTTCGGACCGCACGCATTTTCGGGGCTAGATCAGATGCTGCGGTCCTAGCAGTGGTCAACAAGCTTGTGAGCTACTCGACCTAGCCATGACAACTTCCACTGAACTACTTGAACGCTTAGAAGACGCTTTCGGTCGCGGAAACGAGCGGGTTGTGGCCGAGTGTCTCATTGGATTTTTGACTAAGCATGCCGAAACGTCACACATCAATCTTCAGTTAATACGGCAACTGACCCCTGGGGCTGCGTCCGGCGGCTTGGATCAGGCCATTCTTCGCACCTTGCAGTTCCTGGCAGGTGACGGCATCGCTTTGTTGGACACTAGATTTGAAATCATCGATGCAGAAGATCATCCGCACGGCCTTGATCGACAAGAGGTACGGGAGGCGCTTTTGTGGAAGGTCAATCCACTGACAGGAGAGAGTGACCCTGAAGTGGCAGCAAAAATCAATATGTATTTTGCGCCGCTCCCCGGGGCGATAAGCCAACTTGGGGAGACACGTGGATAGTTCTAGCCAAAGCCCACCACCGAGTTCGTTCTCCTTGGAAAATGTCTTGGAGCTTGCGAAGCATGACGTATTCATGAGCAATCTGCTACGTCGTATCACGGTGAAGACGTACGATGAATTTTTGAGCGTGCTGTATGACGACATCAAACTCGTGATCGAGCGCTTGGAAGAGAATCCCCAGGATTTTCCGGATGAGCCAGAGGACGCGACGACCAAGCGCATTGCAGATATTCTCTGGGGTATGCAGTACACGGTATCGCACAACTTGGCAGCTGGAGGGAACGTTGATCTAACCGTCGCAATCACCCGATTGAATTTCAAATGGATCGCGGAGGCAAAGAAGTTCGGGAGCGTCGCTGATATGCGCGAGGGCTACCTCCAACTCTCTACCCGTTACAAACCTGGCATGGGCTCAAACGGTGTCATGTACGGCGGTATGATCGGCTACCTTCGCCGCCCTAATGCTGCTGCTCACATGAAAAGTTGGCGTGAAGCTCTTGCCTCAATTCCAGGTGCGGAAAAGAGCATGCTTGCAGACTGCGCACGTCGCTACGCCCTGGGTTTCCAATCTGAACATAACCACAAAGATTTCGGCGTGCCGCTACGTGTATGGCACAACTGCGTGGTGCTCACCTTTCAGCCTGAGGACAAGAGCGGGCGAACGGCCAAACGTTATCAGAAAGCCGAGAAAGCTTAGCAGCCTTAAATATTCTTTGTTTCATAATTAGATTTTTCGTCTCCTGCATCAACCGAGGAAATCGTATGGCCACCCAAAATATCGGTCGACTTCAACGAGTACCGCTTCGCGAAGTCTGGCGGCATGAAGCCTACGATTTCACCCAATGGCTTCAAGAAAATATTGATGTACTCAATGTTGCATTGGATATGAATCTGGTCAACGTCGAAAGAGAGCAAGCTGCGGGTTCATTCAGCATTGACTTGGTTGCTGAAGATGAAGGTGGCGGGACAGTCATCATTGAAAATCAACTGGAAAAAAGTAACCACGACCACTTGGGCAAGGTCATCACATATCTGACTGCGCTATCTGCCCGTGTTGCCATATGGATCGTCTCGGAACCACGCCCAGAGCACGTTGCCGCTATTGCATGGCTCAACGAATCTACAAGTGCTGACTTTTACTTAGTGAAAGTTGAAGCAGTCAGGATTGGGGATTCACCCGCAGCCCCCTTGCTGACTCAAATTGTTGGTCCATCAGAGGACAACACCGTCATTGATGACTCCACCCTGATCGACAAGCGGCATCGAATTCGTAAAGCTTTCTGGCAGCAGTTGGTTAACAACCCCAATGCCCGTCTTCATGCGCACATTACACCCGGCTACTATTCCTGGATCGGAACCTCCTCAGGCGTTCGTGGCCTGAATCTGAACTACGCGGTGACAAAAGATCAGGCCTCGGCAGAGCTTTACATTGATCGCGGGCGAGATTCAGAGGCTGAAAACAAACGCATCTTTGACCAGCTCTCGACAAACAAAGATCAAATAGATGCGGCTATCGGTCGTAAAGTCAGCTGGGAACGCTTGGACGAAAGACGCGCCTGCCGGATCAGAATTTCGATCCCAGGTGGTTACACATCCCCCGAGACTGAATGGGAGAGTATCCAAAACAACATGGCAGATGCTATGAACGCCCTAAGCAAAGCAATCAGCCCGTATCTACCTAGCCTTCAGCTCGGAAACTGACACCCGCCCCCCAGAAAGCAGAATAAACGCACTAGCGTGAACTAGCGGTTTTTTTAACTTAGTGGCTGGTACGGAATCGAACCACCGACACGGGATTTTCAACCCACCTTCCTCCCACAAAAAAGCCACCTGACACCGAAGCATCAGATGGCTTGTTGTGAAAGCACCTTTTCAGGCACCTTCAAAAGCAGATCAGTGGAACTGCTCTTCTTCGGTGGAACCGGTCAGGGCTTTCACAGAAGACGAACCGCCCTGGATCACGGTGGTCACGTCATCGAAGTAACCGGCGCCAACTTCCTGCTGGTGCGACACGAAGGTGTAGCCTTTTTCGCGGGCGGCGAATTCGGGCTCCTGCACCATCTCGGTGTAGTGCTTCATGCCTTCGCCGCGGGCGTAAGCGTGGGCGAACTGGAAGGTGTTGTACCAGTTGA
>JACCDV010004196.1_pt1 | contig 11248 bp, 5 predicted proteins | sample 7446131 | NCBI WGS metagenome assembly JACCDV01 (sample SAMN15323448, study PRJNA562643) | freshwater metagenome | isolation source: river surface water | place: USA:Blue River Watershed | collected 2017-08-17
AACTCTTTGTCTACTCCTTTAATTGCTCGAGGGCTTTCCCATCATGCTTGTAATAATCAATAAGAATAGCCACTGTAATTAAGCTATTGAAGAATATCTTTTGGTTGAATAGCTTTTAATTCGAAAATTATGTATGCAGTCTTTTGGCTCGGTCTCCCTTTATCATATACTTCCGAGTAAAAAAATTGTTTCCACTAAAGATCATCGTATCGAAACTCCCTATCTTTGGACATTTTTAGAACATATTAAGTACCTAACTTTCACTCAAGCGCTTAAAAGGCAAATTATTGAGGAAAATGGCTTCATTTTGTCCCTTCTCTATGATTTTGTTGTAAATGGCCTTAAATAACTTATCATTGTATCCCATGGGCAACTAGTCGAATACTTTAAATATAAGTTGCAATTTAGTCCCATCCATTCTTCTATCAGTCTATAGCTCTTTGGCAAAATATCCCATAATGAAATCGACAGCTGGTGGTATCTTTTGATATGCCACTGCATGTAACTGTAGGTTGGTTATTCTCTATGTGTTGGTCAATGTACTGTGAGGATAATGCTATAGTAAATGTTAGATAGATCCTTGGGAATGTAACTGAAAGACAGATACTCGATTATGAATGAGAATTTTCTTATTATGCTCCACTCCTATAAGCTCAGTCCTATGTTACACCAATCTTACGTTTGAGGAGGATAGGGAGCACACGACCCATGACTGTTTCAAGTAAGTGAGGCTCAGTATTTTTGATTACATCCAAGCAGTGAAAGAATAGTTAATTGTTTTTATTTTCCTTCTGAAGTGCTAGAAAATTGATGGCATGAATCGAATCAAAAGGCCTTACTTTGATGATATCAGTAAGAATTTTCTATGACTTATTGACTTGTTGTTGGATTTGAGATTTTTAAGAATGGGAGATATATCCCCGTAACTTTACAAACACAGTGTATCGCAGCTGCTCTTAGTAAATGCTTAGATCTTGGAGCTCTAGGGAGAACAAGAATATCCTTAGAGGACTGTTGTATAGTAGCTTGTATGAGTAGTTGAGGGGAAAGTTATTTAAGAATTACAGGAAAGCAGTCTTGCCATATTGCTTTATTTATTCCTTCCTTTCTTCAACCAGCTTTTCGGCCTATAGTAGTGACAGGCATGACTTAAGATCACGGTGCAGAATGAATGAACGTTGCACTTGCTCCCTGAACAAAGGATTAGATGCAAACTTTGCAATTGACATTATGGATTATAAATTAATTGACCATATTTAAGTTTAAAAACTAATTATCTGCATTAACAACAATTCTGAATTTTGTTGTTGTGGAATGGGTTTGTATTTTTTTAAGCTAAAAACAGCTCAAATTTATTATCTTTTAAAGGCGCGAGAACTATAAATCCAATGATATACGAGTAGGAATAAATTGAGAAGAATTCAGTGAGGATCTTCATCAACATAGAACTGAACGGAGTAGAGAGGGAAATAACGTTTGCCACTCATAACAACACTGCTCGACTCTTCACTATTGGTGCATTTGCTGATAACGAGCATTACACATATCTTGAGTCCCTTCTCATCCAGGCCAACCCAAAATAGGCCTAGTCTCTATTCTAAGTCCATGCCATCATCCCCACCCTCAAAAGTGAGCGCAATAAGGTGCTTGAGAAGTTTACCGATTTTCCGACCAAAATATGCGAGGCCAAATTAGGAAGAGGCGATCTGCAGCTACCCATGGGTTTCCTTTTGAAGAAGCCATACAATATGTACAACAAAGAACTGTAGAACCTGAAGATGAGGATGGTGCTGTAGAAATTACTATAGGTCATCAATATTGATAGGGACAGTTCAAATAAAGGACAGTTTGATTTAAAACTTATCAATCCAAAATCAAGTATGATGCTTGATAAATCCACCATCAATGCTATACAAATCTTCTCCAAGGAAATGGAGAAGAAGACTATCTCAGCTAATACAACTCTCTATGATATTTTCAATCAGTGTAAGACTAGCTTTGGAACTCGCTGCCTTAAAAGATGGATGAAGCAGCCTTTACAAAACATCTAAGAGCTACAATTAAGGTTAGACAAGATCTAGTTTTTCATTACCAATCCAAGCATTAAAAATCTCATTCAAAACTAACTTAAAAAGCTTCCTGACTTGGATAGGCTTTATTTTATCTTCTATAAGGTGGCAGCAGGAAAGAAAGTTCGATGTTAGGTTTCCGATTTAATGAAGATTTATAGAGTTGTTTAGTCACTAAGTGAATTGGTTAGAAATCTTCATAATAAAAATCTGACAGATAGAATAATTACTTAGGTTTACTAAGAGTTGAAAAAGAATGTGGAGATAATAAGCAAGATAAGCAAAATGATTGAGAAAGGAATAGACATGAGTGGTGCCAAGGATAATGAGTTCTATGTTCGACCTGAAACGCAAGCAAGTCTATAAGCCATAATGAAGCAAAAGAAATAAATTTAATCACAGATAGGACAGTAGGTTTACAAGGTTGCTAAGCATTTGAATTTATAGGTCTAGAAGACTCCTTCCAATACACATAAGTACGTTCTTTAAGCCAATAAAAAATTAGCCATCAATAAGATCAAAGAGACACCAGGATATAAATTTTTAACTGCGAAGCAAACCAAAATAACTTTTGTTACTGACAACCTCTCAAAATTATGCTAAAGGCTAAATATCGTGGAGGAGTAATACAAAAATGAGCAACAAATACTATTGAAGAAAATGTTTTAGTTAGTGGCAGGATACTATCCTGTTATGGAATAGCTGTCATTTTTATTGAGTGAGCTTGATGTACTAACAACTATTGCTAGTGTAGTCATCACATCTAACGGAATGTGGTGTCGACCCCGCTTTTCTTAAGGCCTCATTGGAAAGGGCATGCGCCATCCTTGTATTAAAAACTGTGTTCCAAATGACTGTTAGATGACAAATAAAAAGACTATCGTCCTTACTGGTCCAAATATGGGCGGTAAATCCACTTTTATTCGAACGATTGGTGTATGTGCCTACCTAGCTCATATTGGATGCTATGTTCCAGCTCTATAGTTTCAAACACCTATTGTAGATGCGATAATTACTCGGGTTGGTGCATCTGATTTGCAAGTAAAGGGAATTTCTACTTTTATGAGTGAGATGCTTGAGAGCTCATGCATGCTCGAAACTGCCACAAAAAACTCTCTTGTTCTGATAGATGAGCTTGGAAGAGGGACAGGGACCAGTGAGGGATTTGGAATAGCTTGGTAGATTTGTTAGTATTTGCATAAGAAGATTAATCCTTTCTGTTTGTTTGCAACCCATTTCCACGAAATGACAAGGATGGCCGATGAGGTCTAGGGAGTAAAGAATATGTATACAACTTGCAGGGTATAAAATGGACAGCTCATGTTAGAGTATAAAGTCGAGGAGGGAAAGATGCAAAAAAGCTATGGAATTGAAGTAATGAAGATTCTCAAGTTTTAGAAAGCAGTTGTGGATGTTGCACAAAGATACTTGACGTACTACGAATGCAACTAAACAGAGGACGAATAGATCAATAGTTACTCTTAAGAAGTAAAGAATACAGCTGCCAAGCTAATGTAAGAACTCGAAGATGTGCTAAGCAAAACATCCAATTCTGAGCATTAACAGATCCGTTCCTCCTACAAATCGAAATTTAGATAGCTCCTTGGCAAGGCGTGATTAATAAATCCACATCAATAATTTAGTTGGCCTTTAATAATTGTCAATATTAATCAACCTTTAATTTAAATTAGATAATACACAATCCAAAAGATGGGCAATAGTCACTCCTAATAGCATTTCGTGCAATCCAACTGGAGATAAATTTCAAGCTCCTTTAGCGAAGTCGTTCAGTACTAAAGCATCCACGATAAGAATACTCATATTGAAAAGTATCAAATCCGAAGCGTCTCCAAGGAGGAGTTCGATAAGATAAAGGAAATTTCTTCATTTAGAAGAAATAATCCGCATTGGGTATCCTCCCTGTATTTCCAATAAAAGGAAATTTAAGATTCTGAATTTTGCTCTTATCAATACGAAGGGTAGCTTTATTTATAAAAAATTCCAATTCGACTTTGTGATTTGAGGAACATTCCTTTTCCAGATGCGCTTCATCTTTACTCTCAAACTTTGCTTGGATTTTCATAATTAGCCAAATACTTAGGGTGCTTCCCTATTGAAAGCGATTACATTGGGATTAACGAGAGAGGAGTGGTAAAAGTGTGGGCGGGAGCCAAATGGTCTCAAGTGACAGTGAGGGGAGGAATGATTTCTCAAGAAGATATGGTGAGGACCCTTGTATAATGCTTGTAAGAAGCTATTGATAAAAATTCTATGCCTCCACAGAATCCCTCTATTAGAAATTTCCTTTATCGCACCTCCGATAGAATAAATTTTTTACAGTCGATTAATGAGCTTAGGGCTTTTGCAAGTATGACCAATATGGGGAATATTCCTTCTCGGTTAATTAGTATTGAAGATAATCCCGATCGATATGATACTGAAAGACTTAGAACCTAGTAGAAGAATTTTCCAACCTAACAGCATATTCATTTCATAAATCCTCAATCTTTAACACACTTCCCGCCTCAATCCCTCACGCAGTTCTCAAACCACTACTCCCCACGATTCTCAGTCAGGCCAAAGAGCATTCCAGAACATATTACTACTTTCAAAAGAGTAGAAAGTGTTTAAAACGAAGCAATTAACAAGCAAGCACCTGTTTCTCAGTTTGCCAGGTAAGGAAGAGCAGTCTCAAATTACCAATAAGGAGTTGTTTACCCGCAGAACAATTATGTAATGAATCCTAACTCAAGTCTTAGGCGCCTGCCTTCTGCCCATAGCACAACCAATTTAAGAAATCACTAAATTGTATATCAAAGGGTTATGATTGAGCCAACTCAGCAAAACATCAATTTTAGGCCACCTCCTGCTAATGAAAGTTTAAACCCTCCAAACATTATGGATAGAAATCGCGCATTTAGCCATCGAAGATAGTAGAATCCTCGACCCTTGCCTATTATAAATCAGCAATCAATCTCTGCTTATCAACCATCACAACAATCACGCAATCAGTTTGTACAACAATACCAGCAAGTACCATTAAGACCACCTTTCATCCCTACTAACGTATAAGTTGACCAAAATAAGCCACCAAGCTAAAGCATAATAATGAAGCTAAATTCATCCCAAGACTACCCAGTTAAAAATCCAAACATCTCTTTTGGTTAAGCCAAACAGTTCACTAACATTAAACGAGCGGAGAGCCTCCATGTTGATATTCCTAAGAAATTCGACTCATCCACTATAATAAATGAGAACCAACCTGATTCAATGATTGGGATTCCCACAGGCGAACTAGAGAAAAGACAACTTTTTATTGCAAACAAATATGAGCCCCTGAATTTAAACTCTATTTAATAGGTTCATACCGAACACTTTTGGAAGGATAGTGCTCCAAGTAACCCAGCAATAATACCAGCAAACCCCTAGCCTTTTTCATTGAGCCATATTAAAGAACACAAATCTAAGCCCTCATAAATGGTATTCAAAAATGATTTCAAAGTTATTGATTAAAATGATGGTAAATCCTCAGATGAGTTCTTGAATAGGCTGAAACAGCTGAGCACAGGAACCAGCACTCATTTCTAGAGCAACAGCAACAACTTTGACTATAATTATGGGTCAGATAAGAAGAGATCAGTAAAGTTTGTCGATGAGCCAAAGAAGGAGGAAATATTTGGAAGATCAGCATAAAGCAAGCAATAAAACTATCTCAATGATTACTACGACAGTAACCTCTTTGCAGCCAAGGCATATGGTGGACAAATAGATCCGGATATTTGGGCAGACATGCAGAAGTACCAGAAATGATGATGTAAATAAATATAGTGAATAATGAAATAAAATCATTTGATTTTGCCATCTAAAGTCTTTATCTAAGCACGCAGCACTGTTATTTAATTAGCGATCTTTTCGAGGTCCTTCTATGTCTCACCAACACGTCCATTCAGATCATCAATATCATCATTTACCTTTTTCATTTTGTTCTAGTTGATGGATTTGTTGGGTGAATTAGTATCTGCTCTAAGATTGTTAACTTTGACTTATAACTCATTCAATTGCTCTTATAAAAGTTTCTCCTTCTCAGTGTTTTTAGTGATTTTCTGATTTATTTTGGTCTCAAGATTGAACAGCTCATCTTTGTTTTTTCCTTATGAATCCCGCATGTCTCTCTTCAGTTCTCTAAACTCTTCATCGTTCTATGTTTTGATCTCCTCGGTAATTCTCTTAACTAAATAGATAATTTGTTACTTTCGACGATTATATTTCTAAGACTTTTCATCTATTACTCATTACCGCTTGAATGATGATCACCCAAGCCTGATATTTTTTTGCTCAAGAGATCTTTGTTATCTTCGATTCCAGCCTTCAACAGTTAGAAATACTGGTTTGTGTACTCCTCAAGCTTGCTTACTCGAACTGTCAAGTCATTGTTCTTTTTGAAAACCACTGTCTCAACAAATTATTTTTCCTCTTTTAATCTGGCCTCGAGGTCAGTGTAGAATTCATCTATTTCACCATTCACTTAGTTCTTTAACTTATCGAAGTCTTATTAGATGGCAGTAAGTCTACTCTAGACGCTTTTTCTATTTTGTTCTGTATTTTGAAGATGATCTCTTAGTTGTTGTGCCAGCTTGGTAAATACACTCTTCATCTTACTATACTTTTAAGTGACAACTTCGACAACCTTCTTAATCTATGAATCGACATAATGGCTGAGTTGGCCAGCTCGATCCGCAGATTAGCTAGAAGCTTCTCTGATTGCATAGCTCAGCTTCTTGTTGGAAGTAGAAAGGGCTTCCTTGAGATTATTGACATCGTTGACAATTTCATGAGCAATATTACTGGTTAGCTTCTTGAGGTCAAGCTGTGTTGTTAGTCTTACTTCAATCTAAGATTTGATCATGTCCGTGATCTTGTCAACCAGCTATCCTTGATGATTCTTGTAAAGGTCGTATTATTTCCTCAAGTTTTACTGCACCCTCTTTATTTACCCTCTAAAGCTTCCTTACTGCTACTTCCTTCTCATCCCTTCGGCTTGGAGCTCACCCATTAGGTTTCTGAATTGATCCTACATTGCTTTTTGTAGTGCACGAATACTCTACTCTTTCTTCAATAACTAGTTTCTCACTAATGAGTCCATAGTATCGTATTTGGCTTTGCTTTACATCTTTTAGCTCATTAGTCTCTCAGCTGATATTCTTTCTCTTAAGTCTAGATTCTTTTTAATTTATTCATGGGCTCGTATTCTTTATTAATGCTCCATCATAAGTCGGTTGACAGTTTCCTGGACCCTGTTTTCGAGTTTGCTTTGGAAATCAGCCTGCATGTTCCTGAGCAACAGCTGTAAGTCTTCTCCCATCCTTTCATTCTGAGCCATCAACTTAGATATCGCCTCTTTGTCTCTCACTTGCTCTTTCTATTTTACTAAATATTTACTCCCAGCAATAGTAAATTTGACTAAGATGTTGCAAGCCTTGATAAGAGTTTGTCGCCCAGCTAGTTAAGGACTTCACTGCCCGAAGATGTTTTTTGGGAAGTAATCATAAGATTCTTTTCGTTATTCGAAAGCTTATTTTAAAGTTATTGGTATTTACTTTAGTACGTGCGGGCCATGTTGCCCATATAATCATTCATCTTCTCAACAGTGTCTCCTAGGCGGACCATCTAAAGGAAAAGCACAGTACTTTTCTACTTCTATTTGGAAAGTTGTCCGAGTGCATCTGCACTATTTCTATCATTATTCAAAGCCTTTATTGCATTTATCTCATTTATTTGGTATTGCTGCTGCTTTCTTAAGTCATTCAAGTTTTATTTGAGAGCAATTAAATCGCTGCTCATCATGGTGGAGTTGTCGATCTTTGGGACTTCTTTCATGACGAAGTTCTAAAGCTCATTGAGTCGCACCATCATCTTGCTTTAAAGGTTATTATGCCTTTCATCATAATAGCGAACTATTTGATCGAGTCTCACCCTAATTGACTAAACCTGCTGTGAATCCTCTTACCTGCTTGAAGAACGCATGTTGCCATTCAAAGGGGTTCGCTTGCGTGGCACTCGCTGGTTCAGCTACTATGGAGTAAACACCTATTCGATTGGGATCTCTTGCCTCTATCTTTCACGGGAGGGAGGCTGATTAGTGGGTGGTGGAGGGATTATGGTCGGCAGATTACGTTTGGGAGCGTTAATTGGCTAGAGAGCTTAGTAGCGAAGCAAATTAGCCACATTTCTACTGTTATTGCTTGCAAATGACATTTATCAAATTAATATAACTGAACCAAATAGAATCAAATACCTTGCATTTACCCAACGTAAGGTCAATTATGCTAATCAAATTATTTGGGTTAGTTATAGTTGATAGAAAATAATCACTTTTTTCTTTTGGAAGAGATTTCCGATTATGATTAAGTTCTTGGTCTTTATATTCGGATATAAGGGTTGTTGTATTACAATGAATATGAAGATTCGCTTTCATTATTTTTTGTATTGCTTGGCTCGCTTGCCTACTCAATTTATTCGTTATTCAAATTATTCAAAAACCTTTTCAACCCCAGACTGTTGGCATACTTTTTAAGGTCTCCCTCTGTTGCAGCTATCTTCCTACAGCTTTTATCGCTTGCTTCTTCTGACTCTGCATACGACTATCTACTCTGGATATTAGAGATGGAGCCAAGTTCAGTTTATAAAGCCTATAATTTTTCATTGCGCTCCCAAAGAATCTTTTGAATCTCAATAATGCATTTTTGAAGATTTTTATTTATTTACTTCTCAGCCTTCAGCTTCTTAGACAACTAACTCATTTTCGATTTTGAGCTCTGCCGAGATTATGACTTCAAATGTCTTCTTGGCTGTCCTTAAAATAGCTATTTTTGTGTCTTATTAACCTTTTTAGAAGGCTTGTTTTGATTGGATATGGCTTCAATATATCCATTAACTCTTTAGACAAACGCATCTTTTTCTTTCCTCTTCTTTAAGCCAGGCTCCTGCTAATTCAACCTTAGCTTCTTTTAGAAGTTGTATAGCAAATTAGAATCCCGATTTTATTTGTTACTTAATGAGCTATTTCCTTTTTCTTTTAGGAATGCCTTCATCATTTATTTAAATATAACAATCTTTCCTATTTAATCTTTGGAATATTTGAGTTTTGTATTGACATCAGTTAATAGATTTTAGAATATATTGTTTATTGATAATGGAGAATCAAAAATGCTCAGTTTGTCGCCTTGCCTCCTCGAAGGCCAATCATCTAATCCCACTTCCTACCTGCACTCATTATATTTGTGAGAAATGTTTGGCTTAGATGTTGAGTAACTCCTTTGAAATTATTGCTTGTAATGTTTGTTCAGCCTTCATGAAAAAATAAGATTTAAATAAAGACAATAATGATGAGCCCAAAATGAGCAAAGTTCCATAAATATCGAAAGGATTATAAGAGTAGAAGCTCTTGCTTTAAGACTCTGAGAGTTACAGAAAAGAATAAAATGCAAATGAATTATGCCCCATTCACAACATTGTTATGGATATAATCTGTATCCTCGATAAGCAAAGAATTTGTCCTCACTGTGCTCTCTTCGGTAATCATAAAAACCATCGCTTTAAACGGGTTTAAGATTTTAATAAGGATACTGTTTAAAAAATCAATCAATTTAACTAAATCCTCATTTCCAAAGCGCAGCTGTACTAATGGCTTTAGAAGAATCCGCAAAATTTTATCGACTAATATCTAAACGAAAATAAATTAAAGATAAAGTAATAAGTTTCGAAGAAAATACAAAGTTTCATTCAATTACTCCAAGCCAAATAGCTCAAAATTTATCACTAAGTAGATTAAATCTATAATTAACTTAATTAATTTTCGAAAAAACAAGCATATTACAAAAAGAAATAAGCCCTGAAAGCTAAAATTAACAAATGGCAATAAGAGTGTGAAAGAACTGTAGTAAAGATGACTGAAGCGACTAATATTGAGCAAAAGATTAGTGAGTACTTCAGAAGTCCTTTGTAAACAGTTGGATAAATCTAATTTTTCATGTAATAACTCAAAGGCATCACAATAATAAACAATAAAAATATCTAAACAAAAGTCAAGGAAATCCAAGTGTGTATTGATACATAAATGCCCAATATTATTGATAAGTGCATTAAGCTGTCTAAGTTTAGCTCCAACTATTGTTTGGTAGGAATGTAGTTTATGGAAGAACAGATCAACGATATCAATCCTTTCATGGATTGCACAAGCAGTTAAATACATCTCAATTCCATTGATACAATCATCAACAATAATAGCATTGAAGTCGACATAACTAATATTGCAGATTCATGTAAAATCCTCGCGCCATAGCTTACAAAAACTGTCAAGAAGGCAGTCGACTCTAAGACAAATATTAAATCCCTGAAAAGTATCGAAAAGAAAGATAATAAGAATATTATAAACTCTAAAAAGAAACTAAACACATCTCCTTCGAAAGGGGTTACTGGTAAGAACAGTCGAGTTAGTTTATTTACAACTAACAAATCACCAAGTAAGATACTAAACGGAGGGAGCCTCAAAGTTATTCTTCCTGGGTGTGAGGTAAAATCAAATGAGGTGAAATAGCCTTAAAAGATATACTTTGACTTCAGTAAGAATACCTTGACTGACTTTTTCGATATATCAGATTGTAATTTACCAAGCGATAAGGTGGTCTAGTACGTACAAAGGGCTCGTAGGATCCATAAGATAAGAGGACTGAAATTGGCCTGCAATCATCTAAACAGTAACGGATTCGAAAAGATGATTTAGTCCTTGAAGGGAGTGGGGAATATTAACTTAGCCAACAACTAAATATCGTAGAATATCTTTGAAATTCTCATCAAGAATAAGGACAGACTCGATGCTCTGAAGATAATAAATCTATCTCACAATCCTATTAGTTTCGATAAGAAGATAAGCTCTAAAATTGAGGACTTGAAGAAAATGGGAATTATCGTCATCCTTTGATCGGCTCAAATATTATTTTTACTATTGCTAAGTATTTACTATAATTAAATGACTGCATCTTTGACAACTGCATTTCTATTCATAGTACTCCTACTCACAATAGTAAAGTCAGATGATAAAGCTTCCTATCTTGCCTATCTACTCAACCAAAACGCACTACTTTCAAAAGATATAGGGCAGGTGCTTGCCATAAATAGCA
>JACCDV011030453.1_pt1 | contig 11248 bp, 10 predicted proteins | sample 7446131 | NCBI WGS metagenome assembly JACCDV01 (sample SAMN15323448, study PRJNA562643) | freshwater metagenome | isolation source: river surface water | place: USA:Blue River Watershed | collected 2017-08-17
CAGACCGACACCCTCAGCCGCCTGGGGGGCGATGAGTTCGTGATCCATCTGCACGATGCCGACACGGTGGGCGCTGAAATCACCGCCCAGCGCATCATCGATGCACTGAGCCGCCCGGTACAGATCGACAACATGAGCTTCACCCTGTCGTGCAGCGTCGGTATTGCGATGTACCCGAACGACGGGCAGACACTGGACGAGTTGATCCGACATGCCGACACCGCGATGTACCAGGTGAAGGAACGCGGCAAGGGCCACTACCGGTTCTACCGCCCGCAGATGAATGCAGACCTGCTGTCCCGCATCCAGCTGGACCAGGCGATGCGCGAGGGCTTGAAGCGGCAGGAATTTGTGCTGCATTACCAGCCGCGGGTGGATTTGCACAACGGCGCCCTCAACGCCTGCGAGGCACTGATCCGCTGGAACCACCCGGGGCAGGGCATGGTGCCTCCGGGCACCTTCATCACCGTGGCGGAAGAGACGGGACTGATCGTGTCGCTGGGCAACTGGGTGCTGCAAGAATCGGTGCGACAGGCGGGCGAATGGTACCGCGCGGGGACGCCATGCGAGGTGGCGGTGAACGTTTCGGCCATGCAGTTCCAGCAAACCCACTTTGTCGATGACGTGGCTCGCACACTGAAGCAACATCAGCTGCCGGCCCACTTGCTGGAATTGGAGCTGACCGAATCCATCCTGATCCGCGATGCGGAAGAGGCACTGGAGCGGCTGCAATCCCTGGCAGACCTCGGCGTCCGTCTGGCGCTGGACGACTTTGGCACCGGCTACTCCAGCCTCACCTACCTCAAACGCTTTCCGCTGCACAAACTCAAAATTGACCGCAGCTTCATTCGCTCACTCCACGAGGACGAGGCGGACGTTGCCATCGTGGCGGCCATCGTCCAGATGGGCCACGCGATGCAAATGGAAGTGGTGGCCGAAGGTGTCGAACTGGAAGCGCAAAAACACGTGCTGCAACGGTTGGGATGCGACCACTTCCAGGGCTTTCTGTGCTCGCCCGCTGTGCCGGCCGAGCAATTTGAACGTCTGCTGACGCCCAGCTGAAGGCGTCAGCTACCCTGAGCCCAGGCTTGCAAGTCTTCAGGCTTGACCTGTCCGATCTTGCGGTGGGTGACATCGCCCTTGGCATTGAACACGACGGTAAACGGCAAACCGCCATTGGTGTTGCCCAGTTGACGACTCAACTCGGTGCCATCCAGGCCCGCCAGTGCGATCGGAAAATCCAGCGGCAACCGCTGCAAAAACTGCCGCACCGAGCTGGGCTGATCGATCGCCAGACCCAACACCTGCCAGCCCTTCGCGCGTTGCTCACGGTAGAAGGTGTTCAACATGGGCAATTCTTCCACACAAGGCGGACACCAGGTGGCCCAAAAATTGACCAACAACGGCTGGCCGCGAAAACGGCTCATTGCCACGTCGGTGCCATCGGGTGCAGTCCAGGTCTGCGCCCAAAGTGAGTCCATGGCACCGTCAGCCACCGCGTGCGGCTGAAACCGCCACCACGCCAGGCCAGCGCCAGCCATACCGGCTGCGGTGGCCACGCCACCCATCAAGAGCTGTCTTTTGTTCATGTTGTGTGTGAGTCGCTGTCGCGCAACAAGGTTCGCACGGCGGCCGCCGCACCTCGGGGTTTGCGGCCCGCTTCATCGGGGAGCAGTGCACCTCGCTGCGCGCGCGTATCGTTGATCAGCAGGTGAACACCCACCCATTCCTGCAGGGGCTCACAACGGCTGCGCAGGCTCAACGCCTCCACCGCCTCGCCGCGCAGACCGTTCACGGTGGTCGCCTCGTAGTCCACGCCCTGGTTGATCAGCAGCAGTTCCACCGCCTTCGGGTCGTCGCTGAACAGCTGCAAGTGAATGTCGCTCAAGCGCGTGGCAGTACCGTGCCAGATGGCGCCGCCCAGCAGCGGCTGGAACTCGGCCAGCCGCTCCATCCACACCAACGCCAACTCGCGCAACGCCCGCAACTCGGCAGGTTGGGTGTCGGCGTGGAACAGAGCCAGGTGCTCCCGCACTGCCGCTTCCACCGTCAGGTTGTCCGGCAGGGCCGAGCGCGGCGGCAAGCCCAGCGCCTTGACGGCTCGCTTCTTGGCCTGACCGTAATCCAGCCCTTCGTCCACAACCAAAGCGGCTGCCGCCTGAGCGATTTCCAGTTGCACGGTGTCCATGCTGTGATTGTCCGGCATTGGCCGCATCAGCCCCGGAATGGGCCGCCAAGCCCCCCGATAATGTCGGTCATGCACATACACATTTTGGGAATTTGCGGCACCTTCATGGGCGGTGTGGCGGCGCTGGCCCGTGAAGCCGGGCACCGCGTCACCGGCTGCGATGCCGGCGTCTACCCGCCCATGAGTGATCAGCTCCGGGCTCTGGGCATTGATTTGATCGAAGGTTTTGGCGCCGACCAGATGGCGCTGCAACCCGATGTGTTCGTGGTGGGCAACGTGGTGTCGCGTGCACGCCTGCCCGACGGCAGCCCCAAGTTTCCGTTGATGGAAGCGATACTGGACAGCGGCGCGCGCTACACCAGCGGCCCGCAGTGGATGAGCGAGCACATCTTGCACGGCCGCCATGTGCTGGCGGTAGCGGGTACCCACGGCAAAACCACAACCACCTCGATGCTGGCCTGGGTGCTGGAACACGCCGGCTTGCAACCGGGGTTTCTGGTCGGTGGCGTGCCGCTGAACTTCGGCGTCTCGGCCCGGCTGGGCGCTGGAGCGCCTTTTGTCATCGAGGCCGACGAGTACGACACCGCCTTTTTTGACAAGCGCAGCAAGTTCGTGCACTACCGGCCCCGCACGGCGGTGCTGAACAACCTGGAATTCGACCACGCCGACATTTTCGATGACCTCGCCGCCATTGAGCGACAGTTTCACCACCTGGTGCGCACCGTGCCGGGCAGTGGTCGGGTGGTCGTCAACGGACTAGAGGAAAGCCTGGCACGGGTGCTGAACCAGGGCTGCTGGAGCGAGCAGCGCAGCTTTGGCGCCGCGGTCAGCGACTTCAGCGCCGAGGGCGAAGCCAACGATTTCGCGGTGTTGCACCAAGGCCGCGCCGTGGCCCGGGTGCAATGGGCGCTGAACGGCCAGCACAACCAGCTGAACGCCTTGGCCGCGATCGCGGCGGCAGAACATCTGGGCGTCTCCCCCGCCATCGCGGCCGAGGCGCTGGGCCAGTTCCAGAACGTGCGCCGCCGCATGGAAATGCGTGGGCAGGTGGCTACTCCCACGGGCCCGATCACCGTGTACGACGATTTCGCCCACCATCCCACCGCCATCCGCACCACGGTGGATGGTCTGCGCCGCCAGCTCGATCGCAATGGCCAAGCTTCAGCCCGCATTCTGGCGGTGTTCGAACCCCGCTCCAACACCATGAAGCTGGGCACCATGAAGGCGCAACTGCCGTGGAGCCTGGAGAACGCCCAACTGGCGTTCTGCCACAGCGGTGGCCTGGGGTGGGACGCGGCCGACGCCCTCAACCCGATGGGGCAGCGTGCGCAGGTCGCGCCCGACATCGACACCCTGGTGGCGCAGGTGGTAGCGGCCGCCAAGCCGGGCGACCAGTTGCTGTGCATGAGCAACGGCGGTTTTGGCGGCGTGCACGACAAACTGCTGGCCGCCCTGGGCCAGCGCTTCGCCAACGCGGTGGTCAGTAGCTGACGGTCAGCGAAGGGACGTCGACCCGCACCATCGGCTTGGCCAGGGTGGCACAAACCGCCCGGGCATAGACCATGGCCCAGGCTCGGTGGTCGGGGTCTGAAAACCGCGTCGGCCCCACCGCCTGCGCAATGGCCAGCACCTTGTCGGCCAGCAACACCTTGCCGGTCAGGCGCAAAGGCTCACATTGCAGGTCGTGGAACTGCTCGTCGAGCCAGGTGCGGGCCAGTTCGTGGGGCATGGGCTGCACCTCGTCCAGGTCAAAGGCGTAACGGGCGTCGGTGCCCCAGCTCACAATGACCTGGCTGCGCATGGGTGCTGCTCCTGGTGAGGGATTTGGTGTGTCGGTGCTGCCCCGATTGTGCCCGCCCCTGCCCTTGGACTCAAGCCTTGCGCTGACGGCGCGCCACCACGGCGTCCGACAGGGTCTGCAGCAATTGGGTGGATTGCTCCCAGTCGATGCAGGCATCGGTGATGCTCTTGCCGTACTCCAGCTTGCTCACATCGTCCTTGCCCGGGGTGAACTTCTGCGCCCCGCCGTGGATGTGGCTCTCCACCATCACCCCGAAAATCTGCTGCGAACCGCCGGCCAGTTGGTCGGCGATATCGCGCGCCACGTCCATCTGGCGCTCGTGCTGCTTGCTGCTGTTGGCGTGGCTGCAGTCCACCATCAGGCGAGCCGGCAACTTGGCCGCTGCCAGTTCGGCACAGGCCTGGGCCACGTGCTCGGCGCTGTAGTTCGGGGTCTTGCCGCCGCGCAGAATCACGTGGCAGTCCGGATTGCCATTGGTCTGCACGATCGCGACCTGACCGTTCTTGTGCACCGACAGGAAGTGGTGGCCGCGCGCGGCCGCCTGGATGGCGTCGGTCGCGATCTTGATGTTGCCATCGGTGCCGTTCTTGAAGCCGATGGGCGCCGAAATGCCCGACGCCAGCTCGCGGTGCACCTGGCTTTCGGTGGTACGCGCACCGATGGCACCCCAGGCGATCAGGTCACCAATGTACTGCGGGCTGATCACGTCCAGGAATTCGCTGGCCGCCGGCAGGCCCAGGCGGTTGATTTCCAGCAGCAACTGGCGCGCAATCCGCAGGCCTTCATCGATGCGGTAGGTTTCGTCCATGTAAGGGTCGTTGATCAACCCCTTCCAGCCCACGGTGGTGCGTGGCTTTTCGAAGTACACCCGCATCACGATTTCCAGCGTGTCCTTGTACTCGTCGCGCAGCACCTTCAGGCGGCGGGCGTAGTCCATGGCGGCGGCCGGGTCGTGGATGGAGCACGGGCCAATGATGACCAGCAAGCGGTCGTCCTTCCCGGTGAGCTGGTGGTGGATGGTCTTGCGGGTGCTGGCGATGAGTTTTTCCACTTCGGTGTCCCGGATCGGGAAGAAGCGGATCAGGTGTTCGGGCGGAGGCAACACGGTGATGTCCTGGATGCGTTGGTCGTCGGTCTGGCTGGTGCGATCGGCGGGGTGCGCATACCAGACATCGGTGGCCGTGGACGCTGGGGTGGATTTGCTCATCGTGTGGACTCCTGAATCAAAGGTAAGGGTGTGTGACTGGCAAAAAAAAACCGCCGGGGTTTCCGACGGTTGGGGTTGAGGCGTTTTGCTTTTTGGGCCAGCTTCAGCTCTCTCTTCCGTCGGTGACGCGTGAGATCCAAAAGTAGGCAAAATAAAAGCAGGCGGCTTTCATGCGTTTCAATGTAGCACAAACTCGGTGACAAAAGGCTGACAAGCCAGCCAGGACTGTGGGTTGCGCGCCACGGTCTGCCAGAACTGCCAGCTCAGGCGGTGCCGCCCACGGTCAGTCCTTCGATGCGAAGTGTCGGCTGGCCCACACCCACCGGCACGCTCTGACCCTCCTTGCCGCAGGTGCCCACACCGCTGTCCAGCGCCAGGTCGTTGCCGATCATGGTCACTTTCTTCAGCGACTCCGGCCCGCTGCCCACGATGGTGGCGCCCTTGACCGGGTACTGCAGCTTGCCGTCTTCCACCCACCAGGCCTGACTGGCGCTGAACACAAACTTGCCGCTGGTGATGTCCACCTGCCCGCCGCCAAAGTTGCTGGCGTACAGGCCTTTCTTGATGCTGGCGATGATTTCCTGCGGGTCTTTGTCGCCACCCAGCATGTAGGTGTTGGTCATGCGCGGCATGGGCAGGTGGGCGTAGCTTTCGCGCCGGCCGTTGCCGGTGGGGACCACTCCCATCAGGCGCGCGTTCAGGCTGTCCTGGATGTAGCCACGCAGAATGCCGTCTTCGATCAGCACGTTCTTCTGGCTGGCGCAACCTTCATCGTCGACGTTGAGCGAGCCACGGCGATCTGCGATGGTGCCGTCGTCCAGCACCGTCACGCCCTTGGCCGCGACGCGCTTGCCGATCATACCGGTGAAGGCGCTGCTGCCCTTGCGGTTGAAGTCGCCCTCCAGGCCATGGCCCACGGCCTCGTGCAACAGCACGCCGGGCCAGCCCGGGCCCAGCACCACGGTCATCTCGCCGGCGGGGGCCGGGCGGCTGTCCAGGTTGATCAGGGCGGCCTGCACCGCCTCGCTCACATACTGCTGCAGCAAGGCGTCGTCGAAATGATCCAGCCCGAAACGGCCTCCACCACCAGAGGAGCCGATTTCACGCCGTCCCGCTTGCTCCGCAATCACCGTCACCGACAGGCGCACCAACGGGCGCACATCGGCGGCCAGGGTGCCGTCGGCCCGGGCCACCAGCACCACATCGTATTCGCTGGCCAGGCCGGCCATCACCTGCACCACGCGCGGGTCCTGGGCCTTGCACAGGCGTTCCACTTTTTCCAGCAAGGCCACTTTCGCGGTGCTGTCCAGGGTGGTAATGGGGTCGTGTGCCGGGTACAGCGAGCGCGACTTGGACACCTTGGTGCGGCCGACCTTGGCCTTCTGGCTCTGGCCCTGCGCCCCGATGGCGCGCACGCTGTGAGCCGCGTCCTTCAGGGCCGCCCACGAGAGATCGTCCGAGTAGGCAAAAGCCGTTTTGTCACCGCTGACGGCACGCACGCCCACGCCCTGGTCGATGCTGAAGCTGCCGGTCTTGACGATGCCTTCCTCCAGGCTCCACCCTTCGGAGCGGGTGTACTGGAAGTACAGGTCGGCATCGTCCACGCCGGGAACCAGAATTTCGCCCAACGCTTTGCGCAGGTGGGTTTCGTCCAGGCCGTAGGGCGTGAGCAACAGGTCTTGAGCGGTGGCCAGACGGGCCAGGGTGGGTTCGCGGGCGATCATGGCTCGATTGTAGGAAGTTGCGTCAAGATTGCACCAGTCGCTTGGATTTGGCCACCGCCATCAACATCCCCAGACTGGCACCCAGCGTCACCATTGCGGTGCCACCGTAGCTGATGAAAGGCAGGGGCACGCCCACCACCGGCAAGATGCCGCTGACCATGCCCATGTTGACGAAGGCGTAGACGAAATGGATCATCGTCAGCGCTCCCGCCAGCAGGCGGGCAAACAGGGTGGGTGCCTCGGTGGCGATCGTCAGGCCGCGGTAAATCAGGAACAGAAAGGCCGCCAACAAGCCCAGCACACCCACAAAGCCGAACTCCTCCGCAAAGGCGGCGAAGATGAAATCGGTGGTGCGCTCGGGCACAAAGTCCAGGTGAGTCTGGGTCCCTTGCATGAAACCCTTGCCCCACACCCCGCCAGAGCCGATCGCGATCATCCCCTGGATGATGTGAAATCCTTTGCCCAGCGGGTCTTTCATCGGATCCAGCAAAGTGCAGACGCGCTGGCGCTGGTACTCGTGCAGAACGTGCCAGTCCACCCCCGGCTGACACCACTGCGGCTCCATCACGATCAGGGTGACAATGCCCGCCAACCCCAAAAGGACGGGCGGGATGATCAGCCTCCAGCTCAAACCCGCAAAAAAGATGACGAACAAACCCGAGGCGGCCACGAGCAAGGCCGTGCCGAGGTCAGGCTGACGCAGGATCAGCGCCGACGGGATCGCGACGATCAGCCCCGCCACCACGAAGTCGAGCGAGCGCAACTGACCTTCGCGCCGCTGAAACCACCACGCCAACATCAACGGCATGGCCAGTTTCATGATTTCGCTGGGCTGGATCACGATGCCCACGTTCACCCAGCGCTCCGCCCCTTTTTTGGTGATGCCGAACAACGCCACCGCAATCAGCAACGCCACGCCCACGGTGTACATCGGCACCGCCAAGGCCATCAGCCGCTGCGGGGGAATTTGCGCGGTGATGAACAACACGCCGCCCGCGATCGCCATGTTGCGGGCGTGCAGCGCAAAGCGCCCCTCCACGTCGTAACCCACGGAATACATTACCACCAAGCCCGTGGCAGCCAGCAGCAGCACCGCCAGCAGCAACGGGCCATCGAACCCCTGGAACACCGGGGCCACGCGTCGCCACAGGGGCGGTTTCTCAATCACAACGGCCATGGGGCTGGATTATCCTTGGCCTATGAACCCAGCGCTGAGTCTGATGCCTTCGACCCCCACCACCCACCTGCTGTACCTGCACGGGTTTCGCTCGTCACCAGGGTCGATGAAGGCGGTGAAGATGGCCGACCGGGTACGGCGCGAGCACCCTGGCGTGACCTGGTGGTGCCCACAGTTGCCGCCGTCACCGGCCGCTGCAATGGCACTGATCCGCCAGGGCACGGCCGACTGGCCGCGCGAGCGCATGGCGGTGGTCGGTTCGTCGTTGGGTGGGTTTTACGCCACCCGCTTGGCGCTGGACACCGGGTGCCGCGCCGTGCTGCTGAACCCGGCCGTGGCGCCGGCACGCGACCTGGCCAAGTACATTGGCGAACAAACCGCCTGGCACAACCCCGAAGAACGCTTTTTCTTTCAACCTGAGTTTGTGGACGAACTGCGCGAACTGACGGGCGGCGGCCTGCCCCACCCGGAACGGGTACTGGCCGTCATCGCGCAGGGCGACGAGGTGCTGGACTGGCGCGAAATGGTGGGGCGCTACCCAGGCTGCCGCATCAGGCTGATTGAAGGCAGTGACCACGCCATCAGCGACTTTGACGAGCATCTGGAAGCGGTGATGGCTCACCTGCAACTGGCCTGAGTACCGGAACCCAGCAGGGCGCGCCGACTGCTACAGTGGCGCGCATGGCCAAAGACAAGACCCTGTACGCCTGCAACGAATGCGGCGGAACCACCCCACGCTGGCTGGGCAAATGCCCCCACTGCAACGCCTGGAACAGTCTGGTGGAAACCATGGCCGAGGCTCCCGCCGCCAGCAAGAACCGCCTGAGTGCAGGCAGCAAAGGCCTGGCCCCCACCGCCGAACTGACGGTGCTCAGCGAGATTGAAGCGGCCGATGTGGCTCGCGCGCCTACCGGTTTGAGCGAGCTGGACCGGGTGCTGGGCGGGGGCATCGTGGAAGGCGGCGTGGTGCTCATTGGGGGCGACCCGGGCATTGGCAAATCGACCCTGCTGCTGCAAGCCCTTGACGCCTTGCAACGCAGCGGCCTGGACACGCTGTACGTGACCGGCGAAGAAAGCGGAGCCCAGGTGGCACTGCGCTCGCGCCGGCTGGGGCTGGAGCAAAGCCAGGTGAAGGTGCTGGCCGAAATCCAGCTGGAAAAAATCCTGGCCACCCTGGACGCCAAGCAACCGGCGATCGCAGTGATCGACTCGATTCAGACGCTGTATTCCGACCAACTCAGCTCCGCCCCCGGCTCGGTGGCGCAGGTGCGCGAATGCGCGGCGCACCTGACGCGTGCGGCCAAGGCCAGCGGCGTGGCCATCGTGCTGGTGGGCCACGTCACCAAGGAAGGAGCCCTGGCCGGCCCGCGCGTGCTGGAACACATGGTGGACACGGTGCTGTACTTCGAGGGCGACACCCACAGCAGCTACCGGCTGATCCGCGCCATCAAGAACCGCTTTGGCGCGGTGAACGAGATCGGCGTGTTCGCCATGACTGAAAAAGGGCTGAAGGGCGTGAGCAACCCGAGCGCCATCTTTTTGAGCCAGCACAGCCAGCCGGTGCCCGGCAGTTGCGTGCTGGTGACGCTGGAAGGCACACGGCCCATGCTGGTGGAGATCCAGGCGCTGGTAGACAGTGGCGGCCCCAGCCCACGCCGCCTGAGCGTGGGCCTGGACCGCGACCGTCTGGCCATGCTGCTGGCCGTGCTGCACCGGCACGCCGGCGTGGCGTGTATGGACCAGGACGTGTTCGTGAACGCGGTGGGTGGCGTGCGCATCGGTGAGCCCGCGGCCGACCTGGCAGTGATGCTGGCGATCGCCAGCAGCTTGCGCGGCAAGGCCCTGCCGAAGGGCTTCATCGCGTTCGGCGAAGTGGGCCTGGCCGGTGAAGTGCGCCCCGCCCCGCGCGGCCAAGAGCGGCTGAAAGAAGCCGCCAAACTCGGCTTTTCGGTGGCGGTGGTGCCCAAAGCCAACCTGCCCAAAAAAGGCGACACGGGCATGGTCAAGGCGCTGGAGGGCATGACCATCCATGCGGTGGAACGGATCGAGGACGCGCTGGACGTGGTGCGCGGGTTTTGACGCTGCCCGCACTCGGCCCACGGCCGTTCAACTGAGCGCGCAACACCAAGAACCCTTAAAATAGTCAGCTTCGGTATCAAAACCGATGTTCCCGATGGGTTCCCTCGCCCCCATCTTGTCTTCAAAAAAAAGGACTTCCTCCATGACTTCCGTCCATGGCGCCGCTGAATTGCGCGGCCGCTCCGCTTTGCCGGCCCTCGTGGCCTTGCACATTGCCCTCATCATCGCCAGCAACTACCTGGTGCAAATCCCGTTCGAGGTGATGGGCCTGCACACCACCTGGGGCTCGTTCACCTTCCCGCTGGTGTTTGTGGCCACCGATCTCACCGTCCGCCTGCTCGGCAAAGAGGTGGCCCGAGGCGTGATTGCCCGAGTGATGCTTCCCGCCTTGCTGGCGTCCTACATTGTCTCGGTGTTGTTCTATGAGGGTGCGTTCAACGGCTGGGCTGCGCTGGCCACCTTCAATGGCTTTGTGTTCCGCATCGCGCTGGCGAGTTTCGTGGCCTATGTGGCGGGCCAGCTGCTGGACATCGCCGTGTTTGACCGGCTGCGCCAAGTGAAAGCGTGGTGGGTGGCGCCCGCAGCATCCACTGTGGTGGGCAGCCTGCTGGACACGGTGCTGTTCTTCTCGGTGGCATTCCACAACAGCAGCGACGCCTTCATGGCCGAGCACTGGGTGGAGATCGCGACGGTGGATTACTTCACCAAGCTCGGGGTGAGCCTGTTGTGCTTCCTGCCACTGTACGGGGTGCTTCTGAACGCGCTGATCAAGGTCTTCAAGCCGTTGCCGCAGGTTCGTGCTGCCTGAGCAAGCGGTGAACCCGATCTGACGGGATGCCACGGGGCCCGGCGTGCGCGGCATCTGCGCCGGTAAACTCGAGCCTTGCCATTCCCACCCGAAAGCCCCATTTTGTTTGCACTGTTCGATGAAGCCGGCAAGTTCCTGACCGGTCGCGTGTTGTCCGAAGCCGAGAGCTCGCTGCAGGTGGAGCTGGACTCGGGCAAGCGCCTGAAGGTCAAGAGCACCAACGTGCTGTTGAAGTTTGACAAGCCGGCCCCTGCCGCACTGATG
>JACCDV011201266.1_pt1 | contig 11246 bp, 9 predicted proteins | sample 7446131 | NCBI WGS metagenome assembly JACCDV01 (sample SAMN15323448, study PRJNA562643) | freshwater metagenome | isolation source: river surface water | place: USA:Blue River Watershed | collected 2017-08-17
ACAAGAAAAACCATCATTGATTATTTTAGAGCAATATTCTAATGATTTTAATTGATTATAACTACAATCAAATGATTTACTAACATGTTTCGGACAACCCTTTAATGATGTGAGTTGATTATAAGAACAAAAGAGTTGATTATAAGAACAAAAAAAATTGCAATCCACATGATAAAATTGAATAGGAATTATTTCCAAACTATTTTTAGATATATCTACACTCATTTTGACATTAATAATGTATTGATGGCCTTCTAATTTTAATTCTTCAAAATAATCCAAAGGCAAATTATCTTTTTTGATTAATTCTTTTAGCAATGATGAATTCATTATGTCATGCATATCAATGAATTCATATGCATTATTTCTGATATTATCTTTATATTCAGAGTCATTTTTTTCTAGCCAATTCAATATTTCATCTTTTGTCTTTAATATCATGTTTATACTTTATTAATTTTATGGAAATCAGAATGATTATTTTCTATTTTATCATTTAAATCTAAATTATCAATGATTTGCTTATTTTCTTTCATATCTTTTTAACTCATCTAAGATTTCATCTTTGTTTATATTTTATAATTTTTATTATAAATATTGCTAAAAATCAAATTAAGTTTCATATAAAATATTCTTTATGTATTCACACTATTTATAAAAATTTGACAAAATAATAAAATTTATTAATGATGATAAAAAGAAAAAGAAATATATGATAAAGCCCATGAATTGGAAATATAATTTAAAATTAACCATATTGTTAGCAATAACATTAATAGGAAGTTTTTTACTATTGATATATGTATCAAAAAAAGATAATCAATTTATTTTTATTAAACATGATAGAAAACCATTTGAAGAATATAAATTAATTGGCTATGAAATCAAAGAAGATACAACAGATATCATATTATTTAGAAATGCTAATATGAAAATAAAATTAAAACCACAATGTTCAAAAATGATTCAAGAGACAAATTTAATAAAAATAAAAAATGAAAAAATCAGGTTGAAATTAAGTCAGGTGAGTGTATTTGATACAAAGAAATATCAACAAGAAATGTTACTAGAGCCGCTAGAAGACTATGTTTGTGATATAGAAAAAACGATGAAAAGATTTAAGAAATAAAAAAAGACACAGTTATGTGTCTTTTTTTAATGATATTGTTTGAAATTATTTAATTTTTATTTTTTTCTGTAAAGGATTTTGTTCTTCGAAATGTTGATTCATATAACCAAGTAATATACCAGCCATAAGACCACCAAAATGAGCTGCGAAAGACACCCCCTCTTGAGGGATGAGACCTTGGGTTATAGAATAATAATAAGATCCACCAAAAAAGATTAAAAGGGGAATATACCTAAATTGTTTGCCGATGATAGCAGAGCCTAGAATATATCCAAAAAGAGAAAAAACGACACCAGAAGCTCCGATATGATATGAGTTAGGAGCACCTAATAACCAAGTAAAGAATCCACTAACAAAAGCAAGAAAAAAGAATTTAATGAAAGGGTTTTTCTCAAGGATAGCGACCATCCATACCAAGCCAATCAGAATCATGCTATTGTTGAAAATATGTTGATAGTCTGCATGAAAAAGCCATGAAAAAGTCATTGAAAATATTTGGGAAATTTCAAAGGTTCGAGGCTGAATTCCAACTGATGAATTCCATGATCCATTAAAAAAGACATTATTCATGAGATAAACAGTCCACATGGGAATGAAAATCAAAGAATAGCATAAAAAAACTTGAAAAATTTTATTCTTCAAAAAAGTGATCATTTGATTCATTGCTAATCTCCTATAATTTTATATTTTGACATAATATCATAAAAAAACGATTTGACAATATTGTCAAAAAAACAAATAGATTTTTTAAAAATTAATTTGAATGCATATATTGATGAGAGTAAAAAGGATCTATGTTGTTATCAAAACTTTTTAAGGATTTAGATGAAAAACCATCAAAAATGCTAAATACGATAAACATGATGATAAAGATTTTCTTTTTGTAATTCGTGGCGAATATGAATCCAATAAGCTTTCTGTAGTAATACCTAAAAGATTCAATGATGAAGCTCAAAAATTTATTAAAGAACATAAGTTAGACTTTAAGTTTGCACCATCAGATATTCGCCCTACAGTTTTAACAGAAATATATCGTGCTAGAAAAGATATAGTAAGTGTTTCTAAAGTGGCAAATCATAAAAGTATTAACACTACTTTATTGTATATTGTTAATGAAGAAACAAAAAAAGAAAATAGAGAATATTTATCTGGTAAACAATCTGAAATATTTGAAAATATTTTAAATAGAAATGAAAACCAAGAAAATGAGTTCAACGGTGTTGATAATGCTCAAAATGTAGGGTTCTATTGTAAAAAACCGATTGTAGATAAAAAAGTATGTGTAAATTGGATGGCTGAACTAACAAATCCAGAATTAATTATTCCTGCCGATTCAAAGTATTTATCAAAAATAATTGCATTAGAAAATTCAATAAAAAATGCAAAAAATCTTATGGAAAAAGAGCGTTTTTATTTACTTTATGCTCCAATCTTAAATGTAATAGAAAATGAAATAATTCCAAAATTTGATAAAAAAATAATTGCTGAATCTAAAATTTTAGCCAAAGAAATAAAAATACCATTATTAGAGGATTACTAATGAAAACAAATTTAAAACATATAGATAATTTTTTCTCCATAGAAGAAGAGTTAAAAAATAAGGATAATATTTCTGCCTGGTTAAATACAATTAAAGTGTCTAAAAAATCAAATTTTAATGATAATGTTTGGGAATTAGACCTTCCTGATATTTATCATCATAAAACACGAATTTTAAAATGGGGGAAGAAAACAACTTTAGGTTATGATTTAACCAAATATCCTAATCTATTAGATACTATTAAAAAAGTAGTTTTTTTTATACAAACAACTCTTGAAACAAGAAAGAAAAGAAAAGCATTATCTCAAAAAGATTGCTATATATATTTGAGATGTTTAGCAGATTGGATGATTAAAAATGAAGTTTATTATTTTAAAGATTTCCGTCAAAAAGATTTATTTAACTATATTGATTGGTTAAAAAATGAAAAAATAAATTCTAAAAATAGTAATAAAAATATTAGTGGCTATATTTATGCAATTAGAGATTTATTAGTTTTTAGTGATTATTTGGAAGATAAGATTGAACAAGATATTTTCAATGGAGTGGATATATTAAATTTGGTTCAGGTTAAGAAATCTGAAGAAACAAAAACAAAAGCTATTCCAAACAATGTTTTAGAAAAGATATGTAATAAAATATTGCCAATAATAGATTACTTTTACAATAACGATATTGAGATAAATAATTTAAGTAAACAAAACTTAACAATTAAAAAAGACATTATGACCCCTACTGGAAAAATAATGAATAAAAAAGAAGACTTTAAAAATGAATATGTTATCCGAATTTTAAATTCTATTTGTTATTTCACCATAGGTCTTTATACTGGTATGAGAGTATCTGAAATGCTTTCATTAAAAAAAGACTGTTATGAAGTAGATGACAATAATGTAGTAATTTTAAACAGCACTTTATTTAAAATCGTGGAAAACAATGATGGTCGCCCCGAAAAATGGGGTTGTGGATTGAATAATGAAAATAATTATGCAATAAAGGCAATAAAAATACTTTCAAAAATAACACCAAACGAATATGAAGATTTGTTTTTTACATACCCAAATAAAAAACTAAAAATAATGCAAGCCCATCAAATTAATAAATTTCTTAATGAATTAATGGATTTTTGTGAAGTTGATTGGAGTATTTCAACTCATCAATTAAGAAAAACATTTGCTAAATTAATTGGTATTACAGATAAAACTTGTCTTGTTGCTTTGAAGGAGCATTTTAAACATGCTAGTTTAGCAATGACTGATTATTATGTCGGAACTAGCTACGAATTAATTGGAATGATTAATGAAGAAAAGCAGTTAGAAATAACAGAAGGATTAGATTCTATTTTATCTTCAAATAAACTTGCTGGAAAATTAGGTGAAAAAATAAGCAAAATAAATATGAAATTCAGAGGTAATGTTGAAGCTAGAAATAATTATATTGAAGAATTGATAAATAATTCTGATTTGGTTGTAGTTCCACATGAATATGGATTTTGTATATATCAACCAGAACAAGCAAAGTGTAAAGGTGAGAATAAATATATTGGATTAAATACTTGCACAAAATGTAATAATTTTGCTGTTTCTGAAAAACATAAGGTGTTTTGGATTGATCGTGTTAATCAATACGAAGCATTTAAAGAAACTATTGTTAATATTAAAAAACAATCTGTAACGATAGAAGAATTAGATTTGGAAATAAATAAAGCAAAGAGTATAATCAACAAAATTAGTGGAAAGGAAGAATAAAATGACTGATTATTTTAAGCAACGCATTAATGAAACAAGGCAATCATATTTAGATGCTTTAGATCGTCTTAAAAAAGGAATTCCTAATCATTGCGATTTAAAAGGCAAAGAATATAAAATTAATGCCACAACTATTGCTTTAGAATCAGGAAAATCTCGTAATCCACTTTATCATACTCATAAGGATATTTTAGAGATGATTAATGAAGTCATTACTGAAGATAAAAAAGAAGAAAAAAAAGTCAAAGAAGTTTCAGAAATAGAAGCTCTAAAACAAAAAATTAAAGACTTAGAAGAACAAAATAAAAAACTAATGAGTGTGAATGCCACATTGTTGTTTAATAAAAACCTTGAAAAAAGTTAACTTTTTTATTGTTAAATTACTATATTAATGCTATAATTCGTTCATCTTAACTGAATCAGGAATAAATTATGTCACACTTTACAGTTGTCGTTATTGGTCAAAATATTGATGAACAAATGGCTCCGTATGCTGAACAAGGATTTGATGAAAAGTATGCTGTATTCCAAAAAGTTGAAGAAGAGTCTCTTCAAGAATATTTGAATAATGATGTAGAAATTGTTGTTCTTGCTGATGGCTCTAAGCATACAAAATATGCTGAACAATTTCGTAAATTTGATGTGAAAAGCATGAATACAGACTATATTTATCCTGAAGGTTCTGTTATTCGTAAGGGGTCATTTAATGAACTTTATTCAACCTTTGATGATTTCATGAATGGTTGGCATGGTCATTCAGAGCGTGATGAAAAAACTGGATTTTATGGTTATTGGAATAATCCTAACGCCAAATTTGACCATTATGGTTTGGGGGGCCGCTGGAGTGGATATTTCAAGACTAAGGCTGGTGTTAAAGCAGAAGTAGGCAGCTCTGGTGCTTTCGGTAATAAGCCAAAAGCTGGTTGGTCTGATTCAATTCGTCTTTGTGATATTGATATTGAAGGTATGTTTCAAGCTTCAATTCATGAAGCTAACAAGACTTATGATCAGCTTGAATTAATCCTTGATGGTCGTCCTATGCCATCTTGGAATGCTGTTCGTGAAAAGCATGGTGAAAATATTGAGGCAGCTCGCACAGAATATAACTCAATGCCTACGGTTAAGGATCTTAATAAAGCTCAGTTTTATACCTGGGGTGATTTGGTAGAAACATTCTGTAATAGCCGTGAAGAATATGTTGAAAAGTGCAAGAATAAAACAATGGTTCCTTTTGCTGTTGTTAAAGATGGCAAGTGGTATCAAAAAGGTGAAATGGGGTGGTTTGGTATGTCAAATGATGAAATGACACAAGATGAATGGAATAAACAATTTTGGGAAATGCTCAAAGAGCTTCCTGATGAAACCCAACTCAGCCTACTTGATTGCCACATTTAAATATTTAATAGTTTAGACAGATAGTTAATAATGATAGATAAAGCCTTGAGAAATCAAGGCTTTATCTATTATTTTTTTAAATATATAATTTTTTATATACCAATCGTTTAATTATCAAGTTTTTTTTCAAATATTATTGACTCTATATTTTATTTTTAGAATACATATTAAAAGGTATTAAAATGATATATGGAAATTGGGGGCAAGAATCTAGAGAATTTCTAGATGATATTATAAATACAAGTAAACAATCAGAGAATATTCTATATGTTTCTGGATTTTCATCTATTGGATTTTTTTCATATTTATTTAAAGAAATATATCTTGATAAAAACAGTAAGACAAAAAATATAAAACTTATATTAGGAAATGAAATATCTAAATCATCTTATAAAATACAAGATGAGGTGATTAAACATTTTGAAGAAAATTCTTTTGATTATTACTATTTCTCAGGGATAGAACTTCTTAAAAAATTTATTGAAGATAAAAATAAATTAGATAAAGAACTAGGATTTTCAAAAAAAATAAATTTAGAAGTTAAAATTGAAACTGGTGAACGTATGCTTCATGCAAAAATATTTGTTTTTGACAATGATTTAATATATGGTTCTTCTAATCTAAGTTATTCTGGTATAGTAGAGCAACTAGAAATTAATAAGAAAGTTAATAAAAATAAAGAACTTTTAGAATTTAATAAAGTTAAAGAAATTGCAGAGGCTTATTGGAAATCTAAAACTGCTATTGATTATAAGAAAAAATTATTAGAGGTATTTCATTTAAATATTGAAATTAGTCCAAACTTTAAATATTCAATGGATTTATTCCAAGATAATTTTATTAATGGTAATTGGTTTAAAAATGATACTCACAAATATCAAAATGATATTTATGATAAATTGTGGGTTCATCAAAAAAGAAGTGTTTGGCAATCATTGAAAATTTTAGATAGGGATGGAGCCGTAATTATTGCAGAACCAACAGGCTCAGGTAAAACAAAGATAGCAGCAACCGTTTTACGTTATTTATATGATAAATATTCTGAAACAAATAGTTTAAATGGAAATATTGTTGTTGTTTGTCCACCAAGTGTAGAAAAAGAATGGACAGAAGAAATTATAGATAAATATAAAATTACTGGAGTTGATATTATTTCTTCTGGGGTAATTAACACAATTGACGATTCAAAACATATAAAGCATTTATTAAGTTTAAAAAATGCAAAAATTCTTTTATTAGATGAAGCCCATACTTATGCTAATTTATTAACAAAACGTGGAAAGAATCTTCTATTTAATAATTATACAGATTATTTGGTTATGCTAACTGCTACACCATTAAACAAAGTGATTAGTGATTATAAAGGATTACTAATGCAAATTGGGGGTGATTGTCTTGAGGAAGAACATATTAAAAATCTTAATAATGAAGTGTTTGTAAAAAATGGTAAAAAATATGTTTTTGATTTAGATAAATATCAAAAAGAGTATTATAAAAATGCTATTTCATCTATTACTGTTAGAAAAACAAAAGAAGATATAAATAAATTTTCAAAAGAAAATAAAACAAAAACATTGGTTGGAAGATATCCTAAAGAAATTACTAAAAATTATGATTTTAAATTAAATGAAAAAGATTTACTTCATTTAAATAATATAGTTAAATCAAATCAATTATTAAAAGGACTTTCTTATTTAAATAAAGATTTTTATGCAGTAAAAGATCCTCAAAGAGAATTGGTTAAAATAAAAGGTTTAGCGAAACATTTTCTTATTTATAATTTAAGATCTTCAAAAGTTGCACTAATAGAGCATATAGATGGAACTAATAGTCAACATATAAAGAACTTATTTGATCAAAATGAAACTTGTAAATCAGAAATTAAAGGAAAAATTCATGATTTAAATAGGTTTAAGTTACAAGTAAAATGGAAATTTGATCAAAAGTGGGCTTTTTTGTGGAAAACAAAACAAGAATTTGAAAGTGTAATAGATAATGAAATAAATATATATAAGGAAATACTCAAAGAATGTTTATTGATGACTGATATCATATCTACATCGAAATTAAGTAAACTCATAAAAATAATGAGTAAAAAAGCACCTCATTTTGATTATCGTAAATGTTTAGTGTTTGATAAAATTCCTCTTACTGTTTTATATTTAGAACATATATTTAAAAGAGAAGTAAAATTAAGAAATTTAGACTGTGGAACAATTTCTATTATTGGTGATAATAAAGATAAATTAATTGATGAGTTTAAAAATATTTTTGGACTTAACAAACATGGTGAGTATCGTGGAATAAACTGTGTTGGTTTTGCTTCAAATGTCCTTTCTGAATCAGTAAATCTTCAAGGGGCAGATGTTATGTTCTTTTCTGATACTCCATTAACCCCAACAATTGCCGAACAAAGAATTGGTAGAATTTCTAGAATGAATTCACCATATGATAATGTTTATATCTATTGGCCCAACTTACCAGATGAGCTTTTTTTAAATACTGATAGATTATTAGTTTATCGTTTTCATAATATTACAGAAACAATCAGATCTAATATTTCTATTCCATTAATGCTTAAAGAGAAAGTTATAAATAAGATAGGAAGTAAATTAACGGCTAAAGATTTGGGATTAAATGAAGAAAAAATTCAAGAATTAATGGATATTCAAACAGAATTAAACTTAAATAATGAAAATCTTTCTGAAGAAGAACAGTTTGATTTTGAAGAGGAGTTAAAAACTATTTTAAAAATGGGAGATACACTTGAAATTGAAGATAGTTTTGAAAAATTAAATAAGTTTTTTATTTCATTATTGGGCACAAATAAAACTAGCAATAATAAATATAAACAAAATTTGTATAATTTTATTACAGTTCAAGATGGTAAAAATAATGAATGGGGATTATTTGTGATTTCAACAAATATAAATACAACACCACAAATTATATTTATAGATAAGAAAAACCATACTCAAGAGTTGTTTTTAGATGGTATTGTTGATAACTTACGTAAAAATATATCATCTTTAAATGATGTTGAAACAATTTCTTTAATAAAAAATGTAATTTCTGAAGAAGAATTTTCAACGACAATGCAATATTATACGAAAGAAATAAATAATCTATTTGTAAAAAGTTCTAATATTTTAACTAAAAAACACGAAAAAGCTTTTGAAAGATTTAAAGCGTGGGTAGAAATTTTAATTGAGAATGCAACTTCTGAAAAAAATGAGCATTTAGTATCGGGATATCAAGATATATTAAAATTCTTAATTCAACCTAACAAATCAACCCCCAAAATAGCACAGAAATGGTTTAATTTTTTCATGGAAGAGTGGGGTCAATATATAAAAAATGAATTTGAAAACAATAAGTATGCTCCATTTAATAATTCTATTCCATTATATGAAATGTTTAGCACAGATAGAATGTGTAAGACATTTAAGGATCATTCACCTGAAGATTTGTACTTAAAATATATTAATGATGGAGATGAATCAAATAAAAAAATTAAATTTAAAATTAGATTTGCTGTAGTATGTTTAAAAAAAAATTAAGGAGATAAGTATGAGTTTTAACTATGAAGAATTTAAAAGAAAAGAAGATGAATTAATTGATAAAGAACAACAAAATATAAATTTAAAAAAAGAATTAGAAACATTTCAAGAGTTATTAAATATATCAGCAGAAGAAAGAAAAAATACATTATCAAATATGATAAATGATATTATTGAAAATATTAAATCAAATAATCTGGTTATACAAGAGAATAAAATATACATAAAAGAACAGCAATTTGAAATTGGCAAAGAAATTAAAGATTATTTGCATATAATCAGAGAGGAAATTAATGATTATACTTTAGGTGATAATAAAGCATTATTTAAACTTAAAAAATCTGTAGATAATATTTCTGAATATTTAAAAGAAATTAATATTTATATTAAGATTCTTGAAGATTTAAATAATGAAAACATCAAATCAAATATTATTGAAAATTTTAATAAAGATAAAATAGAAGATAGTGAAACGGGTGATAAGGAGTTTCCAAATTATATTATTTCAAAAAGCTATGAATTTAGTGCCTTCTTGCCAAATAATAAAACTGGTTATTCGTTAAAATCATTTTTTAATCAACATAAACAACAGATTGAAGAAGTATTAATAAAATTTAATGGTGATAAAAACAGAACAATAAAATATTTTCAAAGAATACATGGTCTTTATGGAAATGAACCAATATTAGAAAACACAATTAATTCATTATTTTCTAATGTTGGATTAAATGCAAGAAAAACTAGAATAGGTGTGAAAATAAATAATGTAGAAATACTAGGAAATTCAGATTTTGAAATATTTATAAATGTAATAGAACATATAGGTTTAGAAAAAATTTATAATAATTGTAAAAGTATTTTTGATAAATCATTTACTATTAGTAAAGTTGTATTAAAGCATATGCATGGTAAACATAAGGAAGTCATTCAAAATAATCAACTTTATTACTTATATATAAATTCTTCTACAGAAAGTAAATATGCAAAACTTAATAATATAAATAAAATATTAAAAGATAATTTTATTTTGTATTATAAATAAAGTAAATAGAGCTGAAAGGCTCTATTAATTTTTAAACTAATTGTTTAACTATTCCTCTTGCCAAATTAGAATCACTTGTTTTAGCTAAATCTGAAAAAGTTATAGTTGCTTCCATTAATTTAATTAATTCTTTCTTTGCATTTTCAATTGTGTAATATTTTTTATTTTTATTATTACCTTCTTCAAAACACCAAATATGATGAATTTTATATTTAAAACCATTAATTTGTTGTTCTTTAATCCAATTAATTAAACCTTCATATTTTTCAGCCCATTCATCTCGTCTAACTTTTCCTTCAAGAACGTATAAATCATTATTTTTTAATGCTAAAAAATCTGGTCTATAAAGTGCTTCTTCACCATAAGAATTAGTATATGGGATACCCAAACCTTTAGATGTAGAAGGATTACGCCACCAAAAATCAAAATTAAATGGAATAATGAAGGATTGAACAAATTGTTGTTCTAAATCATTTAATTTCATTGGTTGGAGGCTTTCTTTTTGATTATTATTGTCATTATCATACCAAAAATAACCAACTTTTGGTTCAATAATTAAAAAGTTCCATTTTTCTTGTTCAATAGTACTGGTATTTTTAATTGTGGAATTGTTAAATTTCCAATGATTCCAGCAATCTAAAGTAAAATTTTCTTTTTCTACAGGAATAAATCTAATTTTATCATTCTGTTTTGGTTCAATCATCTTATCTATTTCAGCTTCAAAATCTTTTAAGAAAGAATTATGTTTGGTTAATAAATACTTTAACAATATATAATATCCTTCTTTCGTTAAATTAATTTGATAACCATGAGATTTAATTATGTTGTGAAT
>JACCDV010002189.1_pt1 | contig 11245 bp, 6 predicted proteins | sample 7446131 | NCBI WGS metagenome assembly JACCDV01 (sample SAMN15323448, study PRJNA562643) | freshwater metagenome | isolation source: river surface water | place: USA:Blue River Watershed | collected 2017-08-17
CGATGCGCTACATCTTTGCCATCCATGTACCGATCGGACTGCTGGCCCTGTGGCCCCTGCTGGGCGGTCCGGCCCTGCTGCTGCCGCTGCACCTGGCGCTGCTCGAACTCGTCATCGATCCGGCCTGTGCCATCGCCTTCGAGCAGGAGGACGAGGCGCAGGGGGTGATGCAGCGCCCGCCGCGCGACATCCACCAGCCGCTGTTCGATGCCGCCACACTGCTGGCGGCACTGCTGCAGGGCCTGTCGGTGCTGCTGGCGCTGGGCCTGGCGCTGGCCTGGCTGGTGCACAGCGGGCTCGGCACACTGCACAGCCCGATGGCCCGCAGCCTGGCGCTGCTGGTGCTGGTGGCCGGCAGCAGTGCGCTGGTGCTGCTGGGCAGCGGCCGAAGCTGGCGGCGCCGCCAGCCCTGGGCCTGGGGCCTGGCCATGGGCAGCCTCGCGCTGCTGGCACTGATGGTGCATTGGCCGGTGCTGGCGCAAGCCCTGGCACTGGACCCTCTGCCCGCTCAGGCCTGGCTGGTGGCGCTGGTCCTGTGCGTGGTCTGTGTCCGCGGCATGGACAGGCTCATTGCCCGGCTGGGGTATGGGTGGCCATGAAGGCCACAGACCAACCCTCCGGAGCGCTCCGGCACGGCAGGCTCAGCGCTGTGCCTTCAGGCCTCGTAGTGGCGATGGCGCCGCTGCGCACCCGCCTCGGGGTGTGCGCCTGTGGCGTCCAGCGCCTGGCGGAAGCGGCGCAGCCGCGCCTGCACCCGGCCCAGCAGGCTGCCCGCCGGATACCCGCCCGGACCCAGCTCGCCCCAGGGCAGACCGCACAGCAGCGTCATGCCCTCGGCCACGGTGCTGGCCACGTGGATATGAAAGCGGCCACGGGCCACGGCCTCGACCACCTGCTCGCCCAGCATCAGGTGCCGCCGGTTGCGCGCCGGCATGAGCACGCCCTGGGTGCCGTCCAACCCCACCCGCTCGCAACTCTTGAAAAAACCTTCGATCTTTTCATTGATGCCGCCCACCGGCAGCATGTCACCCTGGGCATTGAGCGAACCCGTCACCGCGATGCCCTGCGCCAGCGGCACGGCGGCCAGCGAGGACAGCAGGGCATAGAGCTCGGCGCACGAGGCCGAATCGCCCTCGATGCCACCGTACTCCTGCTCGAAGACCACATTGGCCTCCAGCGCGAGCGGGGCCTGGTGAGCAAACAGCGACATCAGGTAGCTCTGCAGGATCAGCACCCCCTTGTCATGTACCGGGCCGGAGAGTTCGACCTCGCGGTCAATGCTCAGCAGGCCCTTGTCGCCCGCGCAGGTGCGCGCGGTCACCCGCATCGGAAAGCCGAAGCTGTAGTCGCCCAGCACCACCACGCTCAGGCCATTGACGCTGGCCTCCATGCGGCCACTCAGGGGCATCACGCGCTCGCCCTGGGCGAGGGCGTCGAGCAGGCGCTCCTCGGGTTCGTTGTGGCGGTGGGTGCGGGCCCGACGCGCGGCCTGCACGTCGATGCACTGCACTTCTTCGGCCTGACGCGCGCTGGCCAGCGCAGCGCTCTCCATCACCAGCGCCTCGGCCGTGGCAAAGACCGCGCTCTGGCGGAACTGGTCCTGGGCCAGGCGGTGGCTGTCCTCGATCAGCAAGGCGGTGGCCGCTGCCGAAAAATGCGGCAACCCCCAGCGTGCGCAGGTGCGGGCCACAAACACCGCTGTTTCGTGCCAGGTCTGCGTGGCCGCCACAAAGCTCTCGGCAAAGTCCACCTTGCAGCGAAAGCGGCGGGCCAGCTCAGGGTCGAGCGCCTGCACCGCCTCGAACTCGTCGGGCAGGGCCAGCAGCACCAGCTTGACCTGCGCCTGCACCGCCTCGGGCGTGAGCGAGACCGCGGCCACCGGGGCATAGAGCACACCTGGCTCGTCGATCTGCAGACGCCCGCAGCGTACAAAACGGCGCAAGCGCTCCCATACCGGCGGGTCGGCCAGCACATCGCGCAGGTGCAGCATCAGAAAACCCCCGTGTGCGTGCAGCAGACTGCCGGCGCGGATGCGGGTGAAGTCGGTCACCAGCATCTCGCCATCCGATTCGTACTCGATGCATCCAAAAAGCTGGCGGTAGGTGGGGTTTTCTTCCTGCAGCACCGGCGCGCCCTGCAGCCCGTGGTTGTCCACGGCCACATTCACCCGCAGGCTGCTGAGCAGGTCCTCCAGGGCCTGCAGCCGCAGGTCCTCGTCTTCGCCGTTGCCCTCGAACAGTTCCACATGCTCGAGCACCTCGGCCTGCAGCGACTGCAGCCAGGCGTCCATCCTGGACACCTCGGCGCCCTGCGGATGCACCGAAGCCCGGATTTCCTGCCAGGCACGCTCGAGCAGGGGTCGCACGATCTGGCGGCGCAAGGCGGCCAGGCCTTCGTTGCGCACATGCTCGAGCGCCCGTGTCCTGTCCAGGAAGGCCGCGATCTGCTCCCGCAGAACGGTCTCGGCCTGGTCGATGCCCACACGCGCCTGCGGACTGAGCGCCATGGCCTTGCCGGTGGTCAGTGGCTCGCCTTGTTCGTCCCGGCAAGTGAAGACCAGGTGCCCTTGCTCGCGCATCAGGCTGAAATGCCGGGCTTCGGCAAAGGTGTTGAGCTCGGCGTAGGCCTGCGATTCCTCGCTCTTGAACGCCTGTTCGATGCGCTCGCTCGCGGCTTTCACATCGGGCTCGGCAAGCCGGCGCGGAATGTCCGCCTGCAGCCTTTTGGCCAGCTGCACCATGGCCTGACGCAACTGCCGGCCTTCGCCAGCCGGCAGGCGTACAGCCAGTGGCCGCTCGGGTTGCTCGACCTGGTGCAGGTACAGCAGGTCGGGCGGCACCGGACAGGTGGCCGCATGGTGGCGCATGAGCTGGCGCATGAGGGTGGTGCGGCCGGTCCCGGCCTCGCCCACCACCAGCAGGTTGTAGCCCGGCAGGGCCATGCCCAGCCCGAAGCGGGCGGCCGCCTCGGCACGGCTCTGCCCGATCCAGGGCAGGGGCTGCTCGACCAGCTCGCGGGTGCTGGCAAAACCCAGGCGCTCCGGGTCCACCCGCCGCGACAGGTCTGCGGGCTCAAGCCGCTGGCAGGCCATGGCGGGAACAGCAGGAACAAGGCATGGCCCATTGTGGGCAGCCGCCGCGAGGCCTGTCGATACCGGTTTGCAGGGCCAGCGAGTGGTGCATGCCACCGAGGCCATTGCCGCGGCCCCTGCGCTCAGTCCGGCAGGGGCTCGATGCCCTGGAGCATCTGCTGCACCAGGGGATGGTGCCGCGTGCGGTGGCTGTAGATGGCGTGGATGTCTTCCTTCACGTCGGTCTGGCCCAGCAGCCTCAGACCCGGCATCAGCGAGAGGTCTTCGGCGCCCAGCACGCTGACGGGGAAGACCCCGAGGCCGCGGGCGGCGAACACCGACATCAGGGCGCTGTCTTCGAATTCACCGACCACGGCGGGCATCAGGTCATGCTCGTCAAGCCAGCGGTCGAGGGCTGCGCGCACGGGGGTGTGGCGCGTGGGCAGCAGCACCGGCACTTCGTTGAGGCAGGCCGGGAACGCGGCGGCGGTTTCGGCCGTGACCCACTCCCCCAGCCCGTACCAGCAGATGGGCGAAGAGGCCAACCAGTGGCTCGAGACCTTCAGATTGGCATTGACCGGCGCGCCCTGCCCGGCCAGCACCATGTCCAGGCGGTGGAGGGCCAAGTCGGCCATCAGGTGTTCGAACTCGCCCTCATGGCACAACAGGCGCAGGCCCGGGGTCTGAAGCACCGGGTCCAGCAGGGAGTGTGCGGCCAGCTTGCTCAGGCCGTCCGAGAGCCCGATGGCCAGCCGGATCGCCGGGCCGGACGCCGCATCGGCCACTTCGCGCGGGATGCGCTGGCCAATCTCGAAGATCTCCTCGGCACGTGCACAAGCCGCTTCGCCGGCCTCGGTCAGGACCAGGCCACGCCCCTCCGGCTTGAGCAGCTGGTGGCCCAGCGATTTCTCAAGCTCTCGGACCTGGGCACTGATGGTCTGGATGGCGATGCCCAGCCGCTGGGCCGCCCGCGCCATGCCACCCTCCTTGGCCACAACCCAGAAGTAGTAGAGATGGCGGTAATTGAGGGCGCTCACGCAGGGGCTCCGTCAAAAGGTCAGGCCGGTGACCAGTCGCCCTGCAGGGGCTGGCGGTCGCGGATGCGGTGCACCGCGGCGAGGTCCAGCACCCAGACCAGGCCGTCCCCGATCTGGCCGGTGCCGCAGGCGCCCATGATGGCGTCCCGGATGGTCTCGACCATGTCGTCGGGACAAATCACGCAGACCATGACCTTGTCGGTGAAATCGGTCAGCTCGTCGCGAACACTGCGCCTTTCGACCGAAGCCGGCGCGGTGAAGCCTTCGGCCTTGAACATCGTCACCCCCGGAAAATTGGGGATGACGCGCAGGGCCTCCCGCAGGCGGTCGCGGCGGTTGGGGCGGATGATGGCCCGAATTTCCTTCATGTGGTTCTCCTTGTTGTCAGGTATCCCGGGGCAGGTCGTCGAACCAGCGGTACAGGGTGGGCACCACCACCAGGGTCAGCAGTGTGGACGAAATCAGACCGCCAATCACCACCACGGCCAGCGGTCGCTGCACTTCGGACCCTGGTCCGGTGGCAAACAGGAAGGGCACCAGGCCCAGCAGCGCCACCGTGGCGGTCATCATGACCGGCCGGAAACGCTGGACGCAGCCTTCGTGCACCGCGTCGGCAATCGACATACCGTCCTCACGCAGGCGGCGGATGCAGCTGACCAGCACCACCCCGTTGAGCACCGCGATGCCCCACAAGGCGATGAAACCCACCGAGGCCGGCACGCTGAGGTATTCGCCGGTGACGAACAGGCCGATCACTCCGCCAATCGACGCAAAAGGCAGCACCAGGATGATCAGGGCGGCCAGGCGCACGGAATTGAAGAGCATGAAGAGCAGGAAGAAGATGGCGGCGATCGTCAGCGGCACGATCACCATCAGGGTGGACATGGCGCGTTCCATGTTCTCGAACTGCCCACCCCAGGACAGGTAGTAGCCTTCGGGCAACTGCAGCTCCCTGGCGACGCGGCTTTGCACCTCGGCCACGAAACCGCCGAGGTCGCGGCCACTGACGTTGGCCCCCACCACCACACGCCGTTTGCCGGACTCGCGGCTGATGGTGGGCGGACTGTCCTGCAGTTCGATGTGGGCCACGGCCGACAGCGGCACCAGGGTGCCGTCGCTGGTGCGCAGGGTGCTGTTGCGGATCGCCTGCACCGAGCTGCGGAATTCGGCGGGATAGCGCACAACGATGCCAAAGCGGCGCTGGCCCTCGTAGAGCTGGCCCACCTCGTTGCCGCCAAAGGCTGTCTCGATCAGGTCATTCACATCGGCCACATTGATGCCGTAACGGGCAATTGCCTGGCGGTCGATGTCGATGGTCAGGGTCTGCTGGCCGGACAGGCGCTCCACCCGGATGTCGATGGCGCCAGGGACGGTGCGCACAATGCGCGCCAGATCCTCGGACACCCGCTTGAGCTCGCCCAGGTCGTCACCGAAGACCTTGATGGCCAGCTGCGAGCGCACGCCGGTGACCATCTCATCCACCCGCTGGGCAATGGGCTGGTTCATGATGACCTGCACACCGGGCAGGACCGACAGGGCCTTGCGGATGTCTTCCTCGATCTCCACCTGGGTGCGTCCAGACTCCCGGTCGATCACCGCGATCGGATCCGACTCGTTCGGTCCGGCCGGGTCGGCCGGCGACTCGCCACGGCCGAGCTTGGAAATGACCGACTTGACGCCGGGCACCTGGGCAACGAGCTTCATGGCCTCGGTCTCCACCTTGAGCGACTCCTCCAGGGAGATGCTGGGCACCCGGATGATCTGGGGCACGATCGAGCCCTCCTTCATCGTCGGGATGAAGCTCTTGCCCAGGAAGGGGAACAGCGACATCGAGCCCAGCAGCAGGGCAATGGCCAGCACGATGGTCTTTTTCTCGGCACCGAGAGCCAGGTGCAGCAGATGGAGGTAATGGCGCTTGAGGAAGGCGATTGGCCGGGTGTCGTGGTCGCTCCCACCGCGAAGGATGTAGCTGCACAGCACCGGCGAGAGGAAGAGCGAGACTGCCAGCGAAACCGCCAGCGCGATCGCGATGGTCAGCGCCAATGGCGCGAACATCTTGCCCTCCATGCCCGAGAGCATCATCAGGGGCAGGAACACCAGGATGATGATCGAGATGCCGTAGACCGTGGGCTTGGCGATTTCGCTGGTCGCTTCCAGGATCACCCGGAATCTGGACTCGCCTGAATTGGCTGCCTGTCCAAGCTTGTGGAACACGTTTTCAACCACCACCACCGTGCCGTCGACCATCAGGCCGATCGCGATCGCGAGACCCCCCAAGGACATGAGGTTGGCCGACAGGCCCAGCCGGTTCATCGCCATGAAGGTCACCAGCGGCGTGATGACGATGGTCGCCACCACCACCAGACTCGAGCGCACATCGCCCAGAAAGAGGAACAGGATGATGATGATGAAGACGATGCCTTCGAGCAGCACCTTGGTGACCATCCAGAGGGCGGAGTCGACCAGTTCGGTGCGGTCGTAGAACGGCTCGATCTGCAGGCCACCGGGCAGCATCCCCTGGCTGTTGATCTCGTTGACCTTGACCTTGACCCGGCCCACCACCTCCTTGGCGTTGCCGCCACGGAGCATCATGACGATGCCCGCCACCGCTTCGCTGTCGCCGTTGCGCACGGCGGCGCCCTGTCGCACGGCCGCCCCGATCTGGACCTGGGCCACGTCGCGGACAAACACCGGGACACCGCGCTCTTCCTTGAGGATGATGTTGGCGATGTCATCGGCAGAGCGGATCAGGCCGACGCCACGGATCAGGTACTGTTCGGCGGCCGAGCGCAGCATGCCGCCACCGGCGTTGGCATTGTTGCGCTCGACGGCTTCGAGTACCTCGCGCAGCGAGAGCTTGTAGTGACGCAGCCGGTCCGGATTGACCAGCACCTGGAACTGCCGCTCCAGCCCGCCCATGGAGTTGATTTCGGCCACGCCCGGAATGGAACGCAGCATGGGGCGCACCACCCAGTCCTGCACCACGCGCCGCTCCATCAGCTCTTCGGCCGTGAGCTTGCGCTTGCCATCGTCCGGATGCACCAGCGTGTACTGGTAGACCTCGCCCAGACCGGTGGAGACGGGCCCCAGCACCGGCACCACGCCCTCGGGCATGCGCGGGGTGACTTCCAGCAACCGCTCCATCACGAGCTGCCGGGCGAAGTAAACGTCGGTCTTGTCGGTGAAGACGAGGGTAATAAGGGACAGGCCAGCACGGTTGAGGGCCCGCATCTCGGTCAGGCCCGGCAGACCGGTCATGGCGATTTCGAGGGGCACGGTGACAAAGCGCTCGACCTCCTCCGGCGAGCGGCCGGGCACCTCGGTGGCCACCACGACCTGCACATTGGTGACGTCCGGGAAGGCATCCACCGACAACTTCATGGCGGCACGCACGCCAAAGCCCACCAGTATGGCGGCGACCACCAGCACCAGCAGACGCTGGCTCAGCGCTGCACGGATCAGTGACTTGAGCATGGCGCGTCCTTACTGGAGTTCGGAGCGCTTGCGCTCGTTGTGCAGATGGAAGGCGCCCTGCACGACCACAGGCGTGCCCTGCGTGAGCCCCTTGAGGACCGGGCGCAGGTCTTCCTGTGCCTCGCCCAGCTCGACCGGCACATAGCGGAAGGTGTTGTCGGCCACGCGAACATAGACATGGTCACGGTCACCTTCGCGGATGACGGCTTCCTGGGGCACCACCAGTTGACGGACCGCTTCGCCGCGGATGCGCATGGTCGCCAGCATCTGGGGCTTGAGGTCGCGGCCGGGGTTGCTCAGCTGGGTGCGAATTGGCACGGTGCGGGTGTCGGGCGAAACGGTGTCACCCACGTAGACGATCTTGCCAGAAAGCCGCCGCCCGCCGAGGGCCGGCACTTCGATGTCCACCCCCTGCCCGACCACGACCGCACGGGCGGTCTGCTCGGGCAGCGCGCCCACCACCCAGACATTGCCCAGGTCGGCCAGGGTGAACAGCGGGTCGCCAGGCTGGGCCACCTGGCCCTTGCTGACGTTGCGTTCAATGACCACACCCGACTGGGTGGCCAGCACCGGGGCATTCGGCTGCAGGGTGCCGCGCTCGCGCAGGGCATCGATGGCCCCGTGCGAAATGCCCAGCAGGCGCAGCTGGTCGTTCTGGGCACGCATTTCCGCACGCGCCACCGACAGCTCCGACTCGCGCCGCTGAAGCTCTGCCGCACCGATCACATCGGCCTGGAACAGCTGACGCGCACGGTCCACCGCGCGTTCGGCCAGACCGGCATTCGAATGAGCCCGCAGGTAGGCCATCTGGGCCTGGGTCAGTTCGGGGCTGGCCACGGTGGCCAGCGATTGCCCGTTGCCCACCCGGTCGCCCACCTCGACCAGCACGTCGGTCACACGGCCGGTCACCGAAGCGCCAATGCGCGTGACCAGGCGTTCATTGGCCTCGATGCGGCCCGGCACTTCCTTGAAGGGCACCAGATCGGCCATTTCTGCAGGTGCCACGGTGAAGCGGCTGGCCATGGTGGGATCGATGCGCACCAGCAGCGCCGCCTCGGCGGCGGCAGAGGCTTCGGCGCGGGGCCCGGATGCCTTGGGCGCATCCGACTTCTGGCCGCAGGCGGCCAGCAGCAGGGACATGGCGATCGCTGCCGCCAGCGGCGTGCAGCGCAAGGCTCGGGAGGCTGTGGAGTGGAGCGACATGGTGGTGTTCATGGTGCAGTGGATGAGGGTGCGGCCGCGTAGCGACCAGCGAGCTGTTCAAGGGTGATGCGGGCAGCCTGCTGCTGAAACCGCGCCTGCAGGAGGTCGGCACGCACGGTGCGCAGCACGCGCTGGGCGTCGAGCACATCGAGGATGCCGCGCTCGCCAAATCGGTAGGCGGCCTCGGCCACCCGGAGGGCAGATTCGGCCTCCTTGAGGACACCCTGGCTGAGGGCCTCCACACGCAGTCTGGCCATTTCCAGCGCACGCCAGGCCAGCAGCACCTGCTGCTCGAGTTCGGCCTGTCGTCCTTCATAGAGCACACGGGTACGCTCGACCTCGGCCGAGGCCTCGGCGATCGGTCCGCGACGCTGGTCGAGCAGCGGCACCTGCATGCTCACCCCCCATTGCGAATGCCGCACCTGAGGGTCCCTCATTTCGGTGTAGCGGAGGTCGACCGAGGGCACGATGCTGGCACGGGCGACCTTCAGCCGTAACTCGGATCGCTCGAGCTCATGGCGCAGGGCCTGCAGTTCAGGATTGGTCTGCCGGGCCTGCTGCTGCAGACGGGACAGATCGAGCGGTTCCTGGCGTTCTGTGGCGGTGCCGGACTTGAGGCGCCACTGGGCCGGCAGCTGACCTGCCGCCAGGCGGTTGATCACCAGAAGTGACTGCTGGGCCTTGAGCGCTGCACTCTGCTGACGCTCGCGGGCATTGATCACCTCCGAGTCTGCCTTGATCAATTCGTAGCGCGCCGCCTCGCCACTGTCGACCCTCACGCGCACCCGGTGACGCACCTGTTCGAGCAATGTCAGCGCTTCGGAAGCGGCATCGGCCTCGGCCTGATGGAGCAGGACTTCATGGATGCGCAGGCGCAGCTGGGCGATCAGGTCGTTGCGCACCATGGCCAACTGCTGCTCGGAGCTGCGCTGCCCCGCCTGGGCGGCATCGATGCGAGCTTCACGCAGCCTGGGATTTTCGATGGGCTGGGCCACCGACCAGGTCTGGCCACTCTGCCCCGCTGAGACCGTGGGGTCCGAGCCCTGCCAGGGACCACGTCCCCATTCCAGCCTGGGATTGAGCAGCGCCGAGGCGGTCGTCACCGAGGAGCGTGCGACCTGCAGGCTCTGGGCTGCGGCGAGCAGGCCGGGATTGTGCGCAAGCACGACCGCCACCAACTGCTGCACATCGAATTCAGGTGACGCTGCGGGTGTGGCCTGCGGTGTCGCAACCGGAGCCGGCTGGGCCGCAAGCGCCGGGGCCGACAGCCAGGCCGCCAGAATCATCCAACCCCCCAGGCGTGCAAACGGCGCATGCCGTCGCACAGGTGACTTGAAAGAACGTCGGGTCATGGTGTGTCCTGCTGATGAAAACCGAAGTCTGAATGGCTTTCATTGTAAAAAAAAGCAGAGCAACCTTGACTTTGGCTTAGCTTTTCCCTGAATCGATATGGATATTGGTGAGGAAAAGCACGCTCAGACCCGTTCGAGCACCAGCGCAATGCCCTGTCCGACGCCGATGCACATGGTGCACAGCGCGTAGCGGCCGCCGGTGGCGTGCAGGCGGTTCACGGCGGTGGTGGCCAGCCTGGCACCCGAAGCCCCCAGCGGGTGGCCCAGCGCGATCGCGCCGCCCCAGGCATTGACGCGCTCGTCGTCGTCCCGAAGGCCCAGCATGCGCAGCACGGCCAGCCCCTGCGCGGCAAAGGCCTCATTGAGCTCAATCACGTCCAGCTGTTCGAGCTGGAGGCCGGTCTGGGCCAGCACCTTCTGCGTGGCCGGGGCTGGGCCGATGCCCATGATGCGCGGCGCCACACCGGCAGTCGCCATGCCCACCACACGGGCCCTGGGCGTGAGGCCGTATTTCGCGGCTTCGGCTTCTCCGGCCAGCAGCAGCGCGCAGGCGCCGTCGTTCACGCCAGAGGCGTTGCCGGCCGTCACGGTGCCGTCCGGGCGCACCACACCCTTGAGCCTGGCCAGCGCTTCCAGGCTGGTCTCGCGCGGGTGCTCGTCCTGGTCCACCACGATGGCATCGCCCTTTTTCTGGGGGATGGTGACAGGCGTGATTTCACGCGCCAAGTGGCCGGCCTTCTGGGCGGCCACCGCCTTCATCTGGCTGGCCAGGGCCATGCGGTCCTGTGCTTCACGCTCGATGTTGAAGTCCGTCGCCACGTTCTCGGCGGTCTCGGGCATCGAGTCCACCCCGTACTTTTCCTTCATCAGCTTGTTGACGAAGCGCCAGCCAATCGTCGTGTCATAGACCGCGTTGGCACGCGAAAAGGCGCTTTCGGCCTTGGGCATGACAAACGGCGCGCGGCTCATGCTCTCCACCCCGCCCGCGATCATCAGCCCGGCCTCGCCGGACTTGATGGCGCGCGCTGCGCTGCCCACGGCGTCCAGGCCCGAGCCGCACAGGCGGTTGATGGTGGCGCCGGGCACGTCGATCGGCAGACCGGCCAGCA
>JACCDV011299837.1_pt1 | contig 11240 bp, 9 predicted proteins | sample 7446131 | NCBI WGS metagenome assembly JACCDV01 (sample SAMN15323448, study PRJNA562643) | freshwater metagenome | isolation source: river surface water | place: USA:Blue River Watershed | collected 2017-08-17
GTCCTGAAATTAAACTTTGTAACACAAAAAATCTCCTTTACCTGTGAATACTATATTCTTATACCAAAAAGAGCTGTTCCAATACGCACACAATCAGAACCAGCTAGGATAGCTTGTTCTAAATCATCTGACATACCAAGAGAGAGCTTACCCTGTCCTATGACTTTTGCTTTTTCCCACAACTCAGCATACCTTTTTTTAGAGCTTTTTTCTTGTTCTAAACTAAAATCAACTCTTGGGGGAATAGACATTAAACCCTGAATTTTGAGCTCCGGAAAATTTTCTTCAAGCTTTTTTGCAAACCCTTCTGCATCAGACAAAAGAACTCCGTCCTTAGAGTCTTCTTTTCCAAGATTAACAAGCAAATAGACAGGGTAGGGAGTTTTTTTAAACTCGCGCGCAGCAGTTGCAATGCGTCTTGCGTGCTCAAAAGAAGCTACACTTTGAATCTCTGAGCACAAACCTACAACCTCTTTTATTTTATTAGACTGTAATCGCCCAATAAAGACCCAAGAAGGACCTCTTAAGATTTTCGCTTTTATTTTAAGCTCCTGAAGATAATTCTCAGCAAACTCTTTTTGTCCCAGTTCAAACAGAGCCTTGATCTTCTCTAGGCTCTGTTTTTTAGAAACAGCTAATAGCCTAACTTCTTTTTGATCTTTTGACTTTTTTCTTGCCTCAAGGATAGCGTTTTGAATTTTTATATAATTTTCCTTTAACTCACCCAAAATGATGTTGCCCTTCTTTTTTTTATGTTCAAAACAGCCGCAAAAAAAAACTTAAAATACGCACACTCTTGTGGTATTCTTTTTGAGCAGTTATTTATCACATAATTAAGGAATGTCTATGAGACACACTAAAATTTATAAACACATTTCTTTAGCCCTCTTTGCTTTTTCTATTTCTTCTTGCACCACCTTTCAAGGGGAATACAGAGACCCAACTGAAGTTGAGATTTTGGACACAAAATGGAATGAAACAGATGCTCGCAAGACAAGTGAGATTCTCATCACATCCATGCTAAAAAAACCCTGGCTCAGAAGACACTACGCAGAACACAGCGGAGCCAAACCAACGATTATTGTTGACGGGGTTGTCAATAGGACAGAAGAGCATATCGATACCAAGGCTATGATTGAAGCTATTCGCAATGAAATGCTGAACTCAGGTGAGGTGCGTTTTGTTAATTCAGAGGGAAGAGGAGCTATTCTTGAAGAAATCACATACCAAACACAAAGCGGTATGGTTGACCCAAGCAAAGCAAAACAAGCTGGCAAACAACTTGGCGCAGGCTATATGCTCTCAGGCAACCTTTCAAGCCAAGTACACAGACAAGGCAACACAAAATCAATCACTTATCAAACAGTTCTGTATCTAACAAATTTAGAAACAGCAGAACTTGTTTGGTCTGAAAAATATGACATAAAAAAACGTTTTAAAAATGCATCTGCTAGCTGGTAGGAGCCTATAAGGTGACCCCTTTGGAGAAATCAAGAACTTTAAGACCTTTTGTTTTGTTATTTGTTTTTTCTTTTTTTATTTCTTGTGCCTCCTATGTTGATCAACAAAAAAAGTTGTTGGAGGCTTACAAATCACGTAACTATACACAAGCTCTTGAGGAACTTGAGAAATCATCTCTAAAAGGAAGCTCTAAAAACAGGCTTCTCTACATTCTTGAAAAAGCTTCCATCTTAAGAAAACAGGGAGAAAAAGAAAAAGCCCAAAAACTTTTCTTAGAGGCAGACCAAGTCATCGATGAGCTCTATACAAAAAGTATCCTGGAAGGTGCTGCTAGCCTGATTTACAACGAGTCTGCTATCAGTTACTCAGGAGAGCTTTTTGAGAGGGTGCACTTGCACACCCTTCTTGCTTTTATGTTTATAGAAGAAAGAGATCTAGGCAAAGCAAGGGTTGAAGCAAAAAAAATTAACTCGAGGCTTCACGAATTCACACAAGACTTCGGAGACAAAAACAACACCTACCGTAAAGATGCTTTTGCTCTCTACTTGTCAGGAACCATCTTTGAAGCTTTGGGTGAATATGACGATGCTATTATTGATTACAAAAATGCTCTCGAAGTTTTCGAAACAAAACTTTTTGAATCTTTTTACTATGGAAACATAAAAGAACAAGTTGCAAACGCTCTTTACCACCTCTCTTTAAAAAGAGGTCGCGAAGATTTAGCTGGGAAAATTCTGTCAAGATACCCAAGCATTAGACAAAAGAAGCAAGAAAAAGAAGGGGAACTTGTTGTCCTTCACGAGGGTGGGCTCATTAGCCTTAAACAAGAGAAAACTTTTTTATTACCTGTTGGTGAACAGGTTGTTCGCTTTTCTTATCCTATTATAGAAAGCGAGTCCCCTCACTTTGGGCAAATGGGTGTGATTTTCTTAGGAGATCACTTTGTTTCTGCAGAAAATGGAGCCTACCTAAGCCCCATTGCACATCAGACTTTAGAAGAAAAACGCTTTCGCCTTATAGCAAAAGGCCTTGCTCGTGTTCTTATAAAAAGCCAAATCAACCGAGCTGTCAGTGAAAACTTAGGGCTCTTTGCAGGACTCGTATCAAATGTTGTCACAGCAGCCACAGAAACAGCAGACACCCGTTCTTGGATGTTTTTGCCTGATGGCTTTTTTGTGACAAGAGTGTCTTTGCCAGAAGGAGAACATGAAATCATCGCAGTGAATGACGGTATGCGCTCACCTGTCCAAAAAATAAGAATAGAAGCCGGTAAGCTCACACTTATGAAAACCGCGCCCTAAGTGAGACGACTCGAAAGAAAAAGCTAACCGTTAAAAATCTCTCGTATTTTCTTTTTTTCTTGCCAATAAAAGGGTTTTCCTTCTAGGAGCTTTCTAAAAACTTTGATATTCACTGTGCGCGTAGTTATTTCTAAAAATTTACTTTTATAGTTTATTTGAAAGGTCAGTTCTTATGAAGGTGCTATTTTTTTATACTTTTGCTTTATTTTTTTTTACAACTCTTAGACTTTTTGCGTCAGAAAAAACGCCTGAACATCGATTCCCCCCAGGGTCTCTTGTGCAAATTTTCAATAAAGAAAATCATGAAACTCTCGGAAACTTAAATGGCGCGCTCGGTGTTGTTCAGGAGTTTAATGAAGACTCAAAAGAGTACATTCTTGTTTACACAGCTGGTTTGCCATTCTCTGCTAAACATGAAGATCTGCAACTTCTTGGAGATATGTTTACTCCAGATCCTGAAAAAGTCTTTGATGTAACCATTAGTTATTTCGAGTTTCTTCTTGAGCAGTACAAAGATTCCATTCAAGCGAAGCGATATAACAGGTCCTCTCCGCCTATAAAAAGAGATGCTCCTGTTACTGTCTATTATATACCTACGGTTCCTTCTTCAAGACTGGTCAACGGTTTTCACCCTCAAATTGAGGGAATGAATAACCTTTTAGTCCGCTCCTATGAAGAAGCATATCGAAGACAAGACACAGTAAATCCTATTAATTATGAAAGCTTTTTCTCTCAAATTAGCGCTTATCATCATCTCAAAAACATTCTAGATCAAGAGAAAAAAACAGCTTTTTTCTCAGGGTACTTTTATTATGATGACAAAAAACCAGAGGAATTTTCTTTAGAAGCACATAAAAAAGCACAAGAAAGAGAAGCCTTTCTTCTAGAGAATGCACACACTCTTTCTCTTTGCAAAAAGACAAAAAAAGAAGATGATCTAAGAAATTTACTTAGAGATCCAAAGTATTTTGACCTTGCTCAAGGACTTCTTGACCCCTATTTAGGTGGGTTTACCCATCTTTTTAGACATGATGGGTATGACCTTTCTACCTTCCAAAAAACAACACCAATGCTTGAAATTAATCTCCTTAAACTATCTCTTTTGATGGAGCATATAATTGCACCAATTCTCCATCCTTCATTTATTGAAGGAGACTCAATGGTTTCTAAAGAAACCTCCCAACAATTGTTTTTGAAATTTTTGCAAAAAATTAAAACAGGCCCATGGCCTGAGGCTCTTAAAGAAAGGGCTCAGGATCTTGGAGATGTTTCACAATCCTTAGATGAAGAGATGATAAAAGACTTTGTAAAAAAAGCCTGTAAAGACATTATTTTATTTTTCTACGAACAAACTATGTTGACTACCTTTAGCAATATCAACAACTATGTAGCAGAAAATCCTCAGGTAGAAAATATCGTGTTGTCTTTTGGTATTTTGCAAGATTTTGAAGAAGCAGCACAAGACGAAGAATTTGGTTTAGCATTTCCTTATGTGGGAAAATATCTTCCAACAATGGATGAATCTACTTTAGAAGAAAAAACAAAAGTTTGGCTAGCGCTCTGCTCTTCCTCATCAAGTTATAATGCTAGTATACGAAGCCTTTTAGACAGCTTAACTCGTGATTTTTTTATAAAAAGAGAGTCCAGGAAATAAAGATGAAAGCAAAGCCTCTATTCCACCTGAAGAACCTGTTGAGCTCTAAACACAAACCTTTTTCCTTATCCCTTCCAGTTGAGACAAGCGCTCACCATCGTCCTTAAGCTAAAACCAGAAGCTCCTTTTGTTGCAAACCCTGTTGCTCTGCACGCATTTCCTGTACTTGCAATATCAAGATGGGCCCAAGTCATATCTCCCACAAACTGCCTTAAGAAAGCTGCGGCTGTGAGAGTTCCTGCCTTCACAGAAGCTCCTGTGATGTTTTGAAGATCTGCTATTTCGCTCTTTAGTTCTCTGTCAAGCTCTGGCCAAATTGGTAGTTGCCAAAAAGGCTCTCCGCTTTTTTTAGAACACTTAAGAACATAATCACAAAACTCTTGCTTATTACTTAAAATAGCTGCCCCAACAGTCCCAAGAGCTATACCGACAGCTCCTGTCAGTGTGGCTACATCGATCACAAACTCTGGTTTATACTCTTCTTTCACGTAGTCTAGAAGATCAGCAAGAACAAGGCGACCCTCTGCATCTGTATTTAAAATTTCTATGGTTTTTCCAGAACGAGACTTGACAATATCGCTAGGCCTTGTGGCATAAGCACCTGGCATATTTTCAACCGCACCTATTACACACATCACATTGGTCGGTGGAGTCACTTGACCCAGGTAATAAGCTGCCCCTAAAACAGCAGCGCCACCGCACATGTCATATTTCATCTCAGCAATCCCAGCTGATGGTTTTATATTAATCCCACCAGAATCAAATGTGAGGCCCTTGCCCACAAGGCTAACACACCGAGAGGTGTCTTTACCTTTCACCTCTAGAGCAATAAATTTAGGATCTAAAAAAGAGCCTTGAGCCACACTATGAAAAGACCCCATCCCTTCTGCTAAGATTTCCTCTCTCCCAAGAATCGTACACTTAAGCCCAAGCTCTTTTGCAATATCTTCTGCTATGTCTGCAAAACGTTCTGGATTCATCCAATTAGGGGGAGCATCAGCTATTGTTCTTGTAATGCAACTTGCCTTTAAGAAACAGCAAAGATCCCGGAAAGTTTCCTCACTAAAGGCTTTCCCACAAAAACCAATCTCGCTTGGAAAAACGTCTTTTACTTCAGGCTTTTTTCTGAACGCTATAAGATTGTACCAGGCTTGAAAGAGTCCATCAAAAACATCAAGACCAGAGATATCTCCACCTTCACACAAAACAACCCGGTCTCTTTTTAGGCCCTTCACAGCCTCTGCAGCGTCAATTCCAAGCTGTCTTCCTTTTTGACAAGGCTCCACTAAGAGTGGTGTTACAGAAACAAAAATAACTGCAGCTCCGCGAACAAGACAAACTGCAGTTCGAGAAAACTCCGGCGAAAGAGCCTTAAAAGAACTCTGTGCCTCTGTCTTAAAACTCTCGTCAGAGAAAGCCCCCCAATGAAATAGAGCCGTCGCCTCTTTCCCCTCTTTTTTTTCAAAAGGGACCACATAAGCAGCTCCTAAGTCGAGCGCTGTTTGAGATTTTCCTTTAACTTTTTCTAACCAAGAAAAAACAGAGGGTAGAAACTCTTTCCAATTAGCTCTTTCGTGTTTATAGCCCACAAATAACTCCTTCATATCCAGTTATCTTCTTTGCACTTTGATCTCACAGTTCTCTTACAGTTCCCTAGCAAAAACAAGAAAATAAAGGCATGATACCCTCTGTGAAACTTTCATCCATAGGATCCTAGTTTAGTCTTATTTTAATAGGAGTATTTCCATGAGTCGCATTAGACAAATTACTGCTCGACAAATCTTAGATTCGCGAGGCAACCCCACTGTCGAAGTTGATGTGATTACAGAAGACTTTGCCATGGGAAGAGCCTCTGTCCCTTCTGGCGCTTCTACCGGTGCTTTTGAAGCTTATGAGTTAAGAGACAAAGAAGAAAAAGCCTTCGGGGGAAAAGGGGTAAAAAGCGCTATTCACAACATAGACAACATAATTGCAGAACACCTTGTTGGTATGGATGCTTCTTGCCAAGAAGAAATAGATGATCTCCTTCTGCGTCTTGATGGAACAAGTAACAAAAGCAAACTCGGAGCCAACGCCACTCTCGCTGTGTCTTTAGCGTGCGCAAAAGCAGCTTCCCTAACCTCTGGACTCCATCTTTATCGCTACTTAGGCGGACTAAAAGCGCGCGTTTTGCCTGTTCCTTTTATGAACATTCTTAATGGTGGATCTCACGCAAACAATAACATCGACATTCAAGAGTTTATGATAGTCCCCCACAACGCTTCAAGTTTTGAAGAAGCTTTACGCATTGGCACAGAGGTATACCACAATCTAAAACTTCTTCTTCAAAAGAAAAATCTTACAACCTCTGTTGGAGATGAAGGAGGCTTTGCCCCAAGCCTCAAGAGCAATGAAGCAGCACTTGAGCTTATATTAGAGGCTATTCAAGCCTCAGGAAAAAAACCAGGGGAGGACATTTCTCTTGCTCTTGATATTGCAGCTTCTAGCTTCTACGAAAAAGGCTCTTATCTTTTTGAAGGAAAAAAACTCACAAGCGACAAAATGCTTTCCTACTTAGAAAGTCTCACAGAACGCTTCCCTATTATTTCCATCGAAGACCCTCTCCATGAAGAAGACTGGGAAGGGTTTGTAAAACTAACAAGTGAACTGGGGCACAAAGTCCAAATTATTGGAGACGACCTCTTTGTCACCAATAAAAAAAGACTCCAAAGAGGAATCGACGAAGGAGCTGCTAACTCTATTCTGATTAAACTAAATCAAATTGGAACTCTAACAGAAACCCTAGAAACCCTTGAGCTTGCAGGAAGCTCTGGTTATGGAGCTATGATTTCTCATCGCTCTGGAGAGACTGAAGATAGCTTTATTGCAGACCTTGCTGTGGCTTGTGGGTGCGGTCAAATAAAAACAGGTGCCCCTTGTCGCACAGACAGAACGGCTAAATATAACCAGCTTTTAAGAATTTCTGAATCACTTGGAAAAAGTGCTATTTACGCTGGTTTTAAAGGATAGTCTTTATGCGTTTTTCTATTTTTTTGCTCACTCTTCTTCCAAAAAATCTTGTGAGTTACTTCACAGGAGTTTTGGTGCGCCTAAGGTTCCCTGAACCTGTCCGCTCTTTTGTGAATAAAAGCTTCGTGAAAATATTTGGTCTTGATATGTCAGAAGCTGAACACCCTCTCTCTCACTATGAATCTATTGAAGATGTCTTCACAAGAAAACTAAAGCCCTCTTGCAGGCCTCTGACAACAGACGATTACTGCGCTCCATGTGACGGAGTTTTGAGCCTAACAGAAAAAATAAAAGAAGGTGAACCCTTAGCTCTTCAGGTGAAAGGATCAAGCTACAGCATCGAAGAACTTCTTTTTGGAAAACATGAAAATGCTGCTGGTTTTAAACCTGTTTGGGCTAGCACCTTTTATTTAGCTCCCCATAATTATCACAGGGTTCACTCTCCTATCGCTGGCCATCTTATTTCTATACGCCACATAAGAGGAACTCTTTGGCCTGTGAACCCAAAGTTTTTAAACTATATTCCGGGGCTTTTTGCCCAAAACGAAAGACTTGTTTTTGAGATAAAACAAGAAAGCGGTGGCACGATCTACCTTGTGATGGTGGGAGCTCTCAACGTGGGTCGCATCACAACTCCTTTTTCAAAAAACATCATCACAAATAACTACTCCTCGAGAGAGAAAGAGTCTTTTGAGACTTTAGAACCTCTTGTAAAAATTGATAAAGGAGAAGAGATCGGAACCTTTCTTATGGGCTCCACTGTTGTTCTCGTTTTTGATAAAGAATCTCTTGAGTCTTTTGCTTCTCAACCTCTTTTTGTGACAGAGAAGAAAGAAGTTCACATGGGAGAATCGCTCTTAGGTTAATAGAAGAAAAGAGATTAGCTAAAAAGGAAACAGCATGCAAAACACAAAAATCGTTTGGTCACTTGATGCAAAAAACTTGAAAGATTACCCTCCTGAAAAAATAAGGAACTATCCATACCAGGCTATCCGTCTTGTCTATCAAAAAGATTTGACCCAAGATATTTTAACTTTTTTAAAAAACTACAAACAACACGATTCTGAACATATTTCTACAAACTATAAACCCATCCTCTTAGATATGAGCTATAAGCACCAAGCTTGTGTTGTGGGTCTAGAAGAACCTTACAACTTAGCAAGCAACAAAGAACTGACTCTTGTTCAAGAAGGAAGGGAGGGTGGTCTTCAACTGAAAACAGACTGTTGGCAGCTGTTATTCAAAGAACAAGAGCTTCTTTACTTACACAATGGAAACGTGATCCTTAAAATAGAATCTGTTTCTAAAGATAAAGTCAGGACCTCAATTCAACAAGGCAAAGAAATAACAAATGGTATGGAAGTTGTTGTTCCGTCAAGCAAAAACCCACCATCGCTTTTTGATTTAGCTTATATTGATATTAAACCTTTCTTAGAACTCGGTCTTGATTACGTCATTCTTCCAGGTATCTCTAACGCAAGAGAGCTTGGAATCATTCGTAAAAAACTAGCTTCTCAAACAGAGTTTCCACCATCCCTTCTACTTAAAGTCGACTCAAAAGAAGTGTATGAAAACATGGGAGAGCTTCTTCCTCTTGTAGACGGGCTTATGATTTCAAGAAGAGCACTGGCATTAAGCTTAGACCCTGCAACAGTACCGATTCTTTGTAAGTCACTTATTCATGAGGCAAATAAACTAGCTAAAATTACTTTGATTTCAAGCGACATGCTCTATTCCATGAAACAAAACCCGACCCCCACAAGGGCTGAGGTTTCTGATATAGCAAATGCCGTTATAGATGGAACAGATGCCGTTGTTCTCTCCAAAGAGATTCCTAGGGGGCACAACACTCTTCGCGCTCTAAGTGTTGCTGCGAAAACAATCGAAGAGGTTGAAAACGGTGCCCCGCGGAAAGGAAATTGGACAAAAAGCGCTATTCAACTGCAAAGCCATGCTGCCCACCTTGCTTATTACGCCTGTATTACAGCAGAAAGGGTGAAAGCTAAAGCCCTTGTCTGCCTTACAAAAGAAGGCACAACAGCAAAGCAAGTTGCAAGCTACCGGCCCAACCTTCCTATCATTGCTCTCACTTTTCACGATCGAACAAAAGCACACCTTTCTCTTATTCGAGGTGTTAACTCTATTGTCCTAAAAGGAGAACCTGTGTTAGACAAGGTTCTACCTACAGTAAAAGAGTTGCTTAAAAAAAGTGATCGCCTAAAGACAGGAGATATCTTTGTCTTTATTACCTTAAGCCTATCTCCCATTAGTGGTGAGGCAAGCAACCTTTTTACTGTCCAAGAAATAAATTAATTTCTAGTTACTACTCAAGGAGTTCAAAAGAAAAATGAATCTAAAAGAAAAAATTCAGCACGATATAAAAGACGCTATGAAACAAGGGTTGCAAAAAAGAAAGGACACCCTCAGAATGCTTCTTAGTGATATTCAACATGCACAAACTGCTGTTAGCAAAGAAACCGTCTTGGATGAAAAAGAGTTACTTGCTGTTGCCTCACGTTACAAAAAGAAATTAGAAAAAAGCCTTGAAAACTATCCTGATGGTCCTCAAAAAAAAGAGCTCCTCGAAGAAATCTCTATTGTGAGTGAGTACCTTCCAAAAGAAGCCTCACAAGAAGATATAGAAAAAATCGTAGCAGCACTTCTCAAAAACACTGAAGAAAAAAACTTTGGAAAACTCATGAAGCTTGCTCTAAAAGAACTAGGCTCATCAGAAAGCGCAAAACTTGTCGGTGAAATCCTTAAAAAGAAGCTTGCTTAGCACGGTGATTTTTTTAACGGAGAGAGGATGTCAACGATATATTTTTCCTCTAATTCCCGGAAATGTTGGTCCTGTCAATCTATTATTCGCAGTATTCTTAAATGTTTGAGAACACTTTCTTCTCAGAATGTATAACCCCTTCTATAAAGTTTTTTTCCGAGTACCTTTCAAAAAAATAGTCACCATTAATTCCCCCTTTAGATAAAATATTCCACTTATCGTCAATGCTAAGTGACAATAAGAGCGCTCCCATATGCACTCCAAGAGCCTTAGAGGCTTTTTCAACGCGATAAAGACCAAAGTTTTTACAATCTCTTATTAGGATTGCTCTAAACCTTTCTCTCTGTGGTTCATATTGTGGCGTTAATCCTACTAACACTTCGTTTACTCTTGATTCTATATCAGAATCACTAGCAACCACCACATCATCATCAGCATCATCAGCAGCATCATCAGCAGCAGTCTTCTTTTTAAATAGGCCGTCTTCTCTGACTTCTTTAAGCATTAAATGTTCTGTAAAAGCAGAACTGATCTTTTTTTCATTTTCTATAAACAACTTCTTATGTTTTTTATACTCTCTAATTAAATTTTCTTTTTGTTCATGCCAAATAGGTGAAAGCTGATTATAAGCAAACATTGTAAACTTCAAAAAATTAGAACGCTCAAAATCAGTTGTTAGATTAGATGAATAAGTTTTATCTTCCGTCTTCATATTTTCTAGAACCCATTTTACTTCAATTAGGACTTTATTTCCTGAAGTAAGAGGAGAAAACATAAACCTTCGACCCTGAGACAAATCGTCTGTTAATTCTGAGTCAATTGGTTCTTCAATCTCTGCATCTTCTAAAGAACGATTAAATTTTTCTTCTAAAACCGACTGCAAAGTCCTTTTTAAAAATGATCTTGTAGCCAATTTCATCAACGGATTAGACTCTCCACCATAAATTGAAAATTTGGCTTTTTCAATTCTCCCACCATTTTCTCTAAAAGAATCTAACATAATCTTGAGGCCACCTGGAAGAGCCTGCTCAGCATA
>JACCDV010316712.1_pt1 | contig 11239 bp, 9 predicted proteins | sample 7446131 | NCBI WGS metagenome assembly JACCDV01 (sample SAMN15323448, study PRJNA562643) | freshwater metagenome | isolation source: river surface water | place: USA:Blue River Watershed | collected 2017-08-17
CCCGGCAGAATAGTCGCGATAAATAAGGATGTAGGAGATACAGTTAATGCAGGAGATACGATAGCATCTCTTGATAATTCAAGATTAGTAGCAGATTTGGCGCAAGCTGAAGCGGCTATTAGATTAGCCAATGCTGAACTTAAAAATGTTTTTGCCGGCGCTCGCGAAGAAGAAATTAATATTCAAAGAGCGGTAGTGGAAAATGCTAAATTATCTCGTGATATCGCGCGTCATAATTTATCTGATAGATTGTCCGACCATCAAGGTCAAATAAGCGAGATTATTGTGAATAGAATTGACAGATTTTTCACAAATCCTAAAACTAATCCTAGTTTTCAGCTAAATATTAGAAACTATACTGTAGAATCTCAAATAGAATCTTATAAAAGAGCGATTGAGTCCGATATGTCGGCCTGGGTTTTAGCGCGCGATGAACAAAGTAAGGCTATTGCCGCTGTGAATGTTTTATCCGCTATTAGAGATATATCTGATAAATTAGCGCTTGCTTTTAGCGATCACAGTATTACTCCCGCACACTCTCAAGTAACTATTGCTACGTGGCAGGCAGAGATAGCGGAAGTTAGAACGATAGCAAGCGCTGCTTCTGTCGCGATTATGGGAGCGAGAGAACGATATGTATCTGCGTTAAATACTCTTGCTGTCGCAGAACAAAACCTTGCTCTTCAGGTATCTGGACCTACATCTTTTCAAATAGAAAGCGCTTCTGCTCGTCTTGAATCGGCAAAGGCAGTAGCGGACGCCGTAAGAACTGAAATTAGAAAAGGACTAATTGTCGCGCCTATCAGCGGAGTTATCGGAAGTATAGATATCGCAAGGGGAGAAACAGCCACTCAAGGAAAAGAGGCGGCGACTCTCATATCGGATAAAAATTTTCAAATAGAAACATATATTCCAGAGGTAGATATAGCAAAAATTAAAATTGGCAATGACGCGAGAATCACTCTTGACGCCTATGGAGGAGAAGTAATTTTTACCGGCTCAGTTATATCTATAGATCCTGGAGAGACCATTACAGGTGGAGTTACTTCTTATAGAGCGATTATCCAGTTTGCGGAAGAAGACGATCGTATTAAGCCTGGTATGACTGCGAATATTGATGTAATGGGGGAGCAAAGAGAGGGAGTGATAGCCGTCCCTCGAAGAGCTGTAATTACTGAGAACAATCAGAGATTTTTAAATATTTTAAGAGGAGAAGAGGCAGTTAAAACAGAAGTAACAACCGGTTTTAGAAGTTCAGACGGATTTATAGAAATTACAAACGGACTTTTTGAAGGCGACAGAGTGCTTATTTCTTTACCTAGATAATGGCTTTTATAGAAACAAAAAATATTGCTAAAATATACGGCGAAGGCGAATCCGAGACGACTGCATTAAACGGGGTTTCTGTGAGTATTGATGAGGGCGAATTTATCGCTATTATGGGGCCGTCTGGTTCGGGCAAATCAACACTGCTTCATATTTTTGGATTTTTAGATCGTCCGACCAGCGGAGAATATTATCTTGATGGAAAAGCAGTGAATCATTATTCAGACGAAGAATTAGCGTTTTTAAGAAACAGCCAAGCAGGTTTTGTTTTTCAGTCATTTCATTTACTTCCCAGAGTTTCTGTTTTAGAGAATGTAAAACTTCCTTTAATTTATTCAGGCATTAAAGAGTCTGCGTGGAATGATATGGCGCTTAAAACAATTGAATCAGTTGGGTTAGGACACAGATTAAATCATAAGCCGTCGCAACTTTCAGGTGGTGAAAAGCAAAGAGTCGCTATTGCTCGCGCGCTTATTAATTCTCCCAGAATTATTTTTGCTGATGAGCCGACAGGCAATCTTGATTCAAAATCTGGCAAAACAGTAATGGAAATATTGAGACGATTAAACGACGAAGATGGTAAAACTATAATTTTAATTACTCACGAAACATCGGCTGCTGAAAATGCTAAGCGAATAATTAGAATGGTAGACGGACAAATTGAAACTGATGAAAAAGTCGGATTAAAACGTTCTGAATTTGTTAATTTTTCAAAATAATGTCACTGCGTCATCTTTTTAAAATTTCTGCTTTGGCTCTTATCGCCAATAAATCAAGATCGGCGCTTACAATTCTTGGAATAGTTATAGGAGTCGCTTCTATCATTATGGTAATGAGCATAGGACAAGGGGCTGAGGCGCTGATAATCAATCAAATTCAAGGAATAGGCGCGAGATCTATTACTGTTGAGCCAGGAAGAATGCCACAAGGAGCGATGGACTTTGCTGAGATATTCACTGATTCGCTAAAAAATCGTGAGCTTCAAGCGTTAAAAAAGAGTGAAAATGTGAGAGGCGCCGTGACATTTACCCCTCTTGTTGTGCAGTCCATGGCTTTTTCTTATGGCAGGGAGGCTAAAAGAGGCAGTGTGTTTGGGAGTTCGCCTGGTCTTTTTGATATATTTGATTTATCACCAGCGGAAGGAGATATATTTTCTGATGAAGAAGTAAGGTCTCTCGCCCCTGTTGTTGTTTTGGGCGCGAATATTAAAGAAGACCTTTTTGGTTACTCTGACGCGGTAGGGGAAAAGATTAGAATTAAAGACAGATCATTTAGAGTTATTGGAGTAATGGGCAAAGCAGGGCAGGTTGGCTTTATGAATATGGATGATATGGTAATTGTGCCATATACGACAGCTCAAACATATCTGATGGGGATAGATCATTTTCATAGCATTATTGTTGAGGCTGAATCGGAAGAAATAATTGACGAAGTTGCCGCGGACATTGTGGCTACTTTAAGAGAGGTAAGAAATATTACTGATCCTGATAAAGACGATTTTCATGTAATGACTCAAGCTGACGCCGCTGAAATGATTAGCGCGATTATGGGTATTTTGTCAGCTCTTCTTATTGCTGTTGCCGCTATTTCGCTTGTTGTGGGCGGTATTGGCATTATGAATATTATGCTTGTTTCAGTCACGGAACGAACTAGAGAAATAGGCCTCCGTAAAGCAATTGGAGCGACTTACAAAAATATACTACACCAGTTTCTTGTTGAAGCTGTTATACTGACAGCTGCGGGAGGTATAATAGGCATAGTATTTGGGGCGTTCTTGTCTTATTTAGTATCTATTATTTTAACAGAAGCGATTGCTAATTATTGGCCATTTGTTTTCCCTATATTCTCCGCTCTGTTAGGAATTTTAATTTCTACGGCTATAGGACTTATATTTGGCATTTATCCCGCCCGAAAAGCCGCTATTCAAGACCCAATAGAAGCGTTAAGGTATGAATAATGAAGTCCTATTGTTTATAGTGTGGCGTTAGTGGGTAATTCGCATAATTTATTTATAGATTATTTATTTCGCCCCTAAAAAAGCGACTATCTTTTAGATAGTCGCTTGAGGGTTTATCAAACAATAACTTCTCTATGACGTGTTAGCACGTTGACGCTATTACGTGTATTAGAAGTTATAACTTTTGGGTTTCTATGGTTATCGAAGGCGATGCCAACTATTTGGTCGTTTATTTTTGACTCAGCGGAAAAAAAAGCAGTATTAGCCGGGACATCAGAAATCATACACCACGATATCAGCTCCTCAAATGTTAAGTGTTTTCGGTCTTTTTTGTATTCAACCGAGTGATTGATTTCTATGCTATGCATAATATAGGGTTTACTAGGATTACTTGCGGCTTTGATGACAATGTCATTTGTATTAACTTGGGTTAAAAGTGGTTTACGAGAGCCAATCGTTTGGATAGCTTCTTTAAAGCTATAACAATTGAATGGCACTACAAGACACGCTTCTTTTTGCACTGTCTTGCCTTTTTCTCCAGTTAAATATTTAGGCAAGGCGCGATCAATGAGATCGCTAGTGCATTCCATGAGGCATTGTTGATTACGACGGTTCTTTTCCTCAAAAATTAATAATTGTTTATTGATCTCCGCCATGATCGCGTTTCCTCTGGCCCCTATTGCTTGATTATTCATCGTCAGAAACCCTCCTCTATATAATTATTAAGGTAGTTTGGTTATTAAACTATTTTTTAATTATTTTGTCAAAATTGATTTTACTTCTTTGTCGTCAATATAATTTTATGACACTTGTTTTTCGCGAATAACGCGCGTGAGAGCGCTTATAACGGGAGATAGCGCACCCTCATTGATTGTAGATATCGGCGATGCCTTAACTCCTTTCTTCGCAAATAATTTGATAATATCGGATATTTTTTCTTCAGTTAAAATATCAGATTTAGAGATAAAAACAGTTTCTGTCTTTGTCGTTAGTTTATCACTATATTTGCTAAGCTCTTCGTGTACTATTTGATAATCTGCGAATGGGTTTTCAGATTCCGCCGATATTAGATGAAAAAGTTCTTTAGTTCTTTCAATATGTCGCAAGAATTTAATACCTAATCCTTTACCCCCAGACGCCCCTTCAATAAGTCCAGGAATATCAGCGATAATCAATTCATAATAAACGCCTAAATTTGGCTCAAGGGTAGTGAACGCGTAATTTCCAACCTTAGCATCAGCTCGCGTTATTGTATTTAACAAACTAGTTTTGCCGGCGTTTGGCAGACCTATTAAACCTACATCGGCAATCATTTTAAGTTCTAATCTTATAGACCACGACTCTCCTTCTTTGCCTAACTCTGATTGTTTGGGTGAAGTATTTTTTGGTCCGCGAAAATGAAAATTACCCCTTCCTCCGCGTCCTCCTTTTGCGGCTATAATACGTTCGTTTATCGCTGTTATTTCTTGAATATGCCCGTTTGATAGATTATGTATTACGGTTCCAACTGGTATTTTAATAATTAAATCAACCCCGTCTTTTCCGTCGGCAAACTGTCCTCGTCCGTCTCGGCCACTTTCCGCTTTTAATTCTTTTTTAAAACGAAACTGATTTAGTTTTGATAAATCAGATGTTCCTTCAAAAAAAACACTACCTCCTTTACCACCAGAACCGCCTGCGGGTCCTAAACTCATCATATTTTTATTGAAAGCAACGGCGCCGTTTCCGCCGTTTCCCGCTGATACGCTTATAATAATATCGTCAACTAACATTATTCAAAGATATTCGATAGTGGCTTAAATGTAAAATCGGCGTATAACGCGCTCTATTTTTATCGCGAGTTGTGGATAACTTTTAGAACAATATAAGATTTATGAAATAATCGTAGCAATTATTATCTTGTATCAGAATTTTATTCCTAAGAGATGAGAGTTATAATGAAATAAATTAACAACTTTAATAAAATGACAATTATAAAACGAGACGGCACTAAAGCCGAGTTTGATAAGAATCGCATTTTTTTAGCCATTATGAAGGCAGCTGAAGCGACTAAGGAGTTTCAAGAGCCGGAGGCGGAAAAAATAACAGATATAGTTGTCAATTATCTTGCAAAATCAGAGCAGATTAAAACAGAAATCACAGTGGAAGAGGTGCAAGATGTGGTGGAATCTGCTCTTATGAGCTCTGGGCACTGGAAAACGGCGAAAGCATACATTATTTATCGCGAGAAAAGAAATCAAGCGCGAGCGACTAAAGGAGTTGTGATTAGCGTAGAAGACACTATGGCGGAATATCTGCATCAGGCAGATTGGAGGGTCAAAGAAAATGCTAATTTGAGTTATTCCTTAGGAGGACTAATTATCAGAGTCGCTGGCAAAATTATCGCTAATTATTGGTTAAATTATATTTATGGAGAAGATATTAGAGAGGCTCATAAGTCAGGGGATTTTCATATTCATGACTTAGATTTTTTCTCTGGTTATTGCGCGGGGTGGAGCTTGCGTCAACTTTTAGAGGAAGGATTAAACGGCGTAGCGGGGAAAGTAGAATCAAAACCAGCTAAACATCTTGAAACAGCGATTGCGCAAATGGTGAATTTTTTAGGTACTATGCAAAACGAATGGGCGGGAGCGCAGGCGTTTTCTTCTTTTGATACTTATCTTGCGCCTTTAATTAAAAATGATAATTTAGACGAAAAACGAGTTAAGCAATGCGTTCAGCAATTTGTGTTTAGCATTAATACTCCTTCGCGTTGGGGAACGCAAACTCCTTTCGTAAATATTACTTTTGATTGGGTATGTCCCGAAGATATGAAAAATAAACACCCTGTTATTGGAGGCAAAGAGATGGAGTTCACTTATGGCGATTGTCAGCGCGAGATGGATATGATTAATAAAGCATTTATTGAAGTAATGATTGGAGGAGATATGCACGGACGAATTTTTACATTTCCAATACCAACTTATAACCTCACTAAAGATTTTAATTGGGATAATGAAAATGCGCGACTTCTATTTGAAATGACCGCTAAATATGGCATTCCATATTTTCAAAACTTTATTAATTCTGATTTAAACCCTTCAGATGTTCGCAGTATGTGTTGTCGGCTTCAGCTCGACCTTAGAGAGCTACGCGCTCGTCAAGGAGGACTTTTCGGAGCGGCGGAATTAACCGGCTCTATTGGCGTTGTAACGCTAAATCTCGCGCGCATAGGATATCTTTCTAAAACCAAAACCGAGTTTTTGAAACGCGTAGGGACACTTATGGATCTTGCTAAGCAATCTCTTGAGATCAAAAGAAAGGTTGTATCGGAAAATATGGAAAGAGGGCTTTTCCCGTATACTAAAAGATATCTTGGTAGTTTTCGCAACCATTTTTCCACAATAGGTATTAATGGCATGAATGAGGCGTTGATGAATTTTATAAAGAAAGATATTTCAGATCCAGAAGCAAAAAATTTTACCGTGGAATTATTGGATTTTATGCGCGATAAATTATCTGATTATCAGGAAGAAACTGGCAATATTTATAATCTTGAAGCAACTCCGGCGGAAGGAGCTACTTATCGTTTCGCTAAAGAAGATAAAATTAAATATCCTGATATTATTCATCAAGGACCACAAGAAGCTCCTTATTACACAAACTCTACTCATTTGCCCGTAGATTACGCGAGTGACCCTCTTGCTGTTTTAAATCACCAAGACGAACTTCAAACAAAATATACAGGCGGAACGGTTACACATATTTTTTTGGGAGAAAGTATCTCTGACTGGCGGACTTGTCGCTCTTTTGCCAAAAAAGTGGCGGAGAATTATAAGCTTCCATATTTCACAATAACTCCGACTTTTAGTGTTTGTGAAAAAGACGGATATCAGAATGGCAAAACAGAATCTTGTCCAAAATGTGGCGCAAAATGTGAAATATGGTCAAGAGTTGTAGGATATTATCGGCCAACTACAGAATGGAATAAGGGCAAACAGGCAGAGTTTAATGATAGGAAAGAATATATTATCGCTTCACGAGACAAAACAAATCAAGATTTATAATTAATGTTAATCGGTGGCTATCAAAAAGTTAGCCTCATAGATTATCCTGGAGTTATTGCGTCAGTGGTGTTTTTGCGTGGATGCAATTTTATGTGTCCTTATTGTCATAATCCAGAACTTATCTCTGCGGAAGGGGGAGTTGTGCTTGAATCTGATTTTTTCACTATGCTTTTAGAGAATAAACAGATGATTGAAGGTGTCTGTGTTTCAGGGGGAGAGCCGTGCCTTCAATCAGACTTACCGGAATTTTTATCTAAACTCAAAAATATAGGATTTAAAGTCAAATTAGACACTAATGGCTCTAATCCAGAAATGCTTGCGAATATTATCAATGCTAATTTAGCGGATTATGTTGCGATGGATATTAAATCCTCATGGGAGAATTATCATTTAATTGCTCGCCCTAAAGATATTGTTTTAAAAGTTAAACAATCATTAGCTATTATTCAAAAATCAAATATTGATTATGAATTTCGTACAACAATTTTCCCTGGGACACATACAGTGAATGATTTTATCGCTATAGCGGGATATTTAAAAACAAATAACAAATATTTCATTCAAGATGTGAAACGCGAAAAAACATTAGAGAAAATACCTATAAGTCAAACATTTTATGCTGAAGATATAGTTGCCATTCTTCAATCTCGTTACCCTGATTTAATTATTAGTTATAGATAATCGTAATTTTTTATTGTAATAGTTACGGTTTTTGTGTGCTATAGACAAATTAGGCAAAATTAGACATTTTAGTCAAAAAGCCAATATAATAACAGTTATGTTTGTTAAACAAATTGGAATTGACCTTGGTACAACTAATACGGTTGTTTTTACTCCTAATAAAGGATTCATTATTAATGAGCCAACAATAGTTGCGTTAAGTTTGCCTGAAAATAAAGTTTTAGCAGTTGGAAGAGAGGCAAAAGAAATGATTGGGCGAACTCCAGGCGATATTATTGCTTATCGCCCTCTAAAAGACGGAGTTGTTGCTGATTATTATATTACAAAAGCTATGCTGACTTATTTTGTTAAAAAAGCGCTTAGCGGATTTAATTTATGGCGACCTGATGTGATTATTTCTGTTCCTGCTGGTATAACTCCAACTGAAAAAAGAGCTGTTTTAAACGCTGCGGTTGAGGCGGGCGCAAAAAATGCTTATGTTGTGAGAGAGCCATTGCTTGCCGCTTTGGGGGCGGGTATTCCTATTAACTCTTCTTCTGGAAATATGATTGTAAATATCGGCGGAGGGACAAGTGAAGTTGCTGTTATTTCTTTGGGTAGTATTGTTTGTTTCTCAAGTTTAAGAATCGCGGGGAATAAGTTTGATATGGCAATTACGGAATATGTTAAGAAGAAACATTCTCTTGCGATTGGAGAACAAACAGCGGAAGCCGCTAAAATTGCTGTTGGATCAGCATTGCCTCTTAAAAATAAACTTGATTTTTCAATAAGAGGCAGAGATTTAGTCACAGGCCTTCCAAAAGATATAGTCATAACCTCAAACGAAGTAGCTGAAGCATTAAATCCTTTATTGCTTGATGTCGCCGCATCTGTTCAAAAGGTTTTTAATGAAACCCCTCCTGAGCTTGTGGCAGATATTATGGAAAAGGGACTTATTATTTCAGGAGGTGGCGCCAATTTAAGAAATATAGACGAACTTTTAAAAAGAATATTGGGCGTAGAATCATACATCGCGGAGGACTCTCTGCTTTGTGTTGCTAAGGGATCGGGAGTTATCTTAAACCATCTTGATACTTATAAAAAGACTCTTCTTAATAAAAATAGCTAATGCTTATAGGCCGAGAATTAGAGAATAAAATTATTAACAGATTGCAAAGTAAGAACTTACTTTTTGGCGGTTTTTTATTTTTTGGCGAACCGCAGATTGGTAAGTTTACATTTGCGGATATTTTAACTCGTTCACTTGAAGAAAACTCTGTTACCCTTCAAGAAAGAGTTATTATACGCGTACGGCAAGGCGAATCTGCAATTGGTATTGACGATATAAGACTAATGAAGTCATTTTTGCGTAAGCGTCCGGCTGTATCAGAATTTCGCTCGGTAATTATTGATCAGGCTGAAAAAATGACCGTAGAAGCTCAAAATGCTACTCTAAAAATTATAGAAGAGCCACCTCCTTACGCATTGATTATTTTTATAGCTAGAAATACTGAAAGTTTATTACCAACATTGGTTTCGAGGCTTAAAAAAATTTATTTTGCGCCTGTTAAAGAAGACGAAATTAAAATTTGGCTTATTGATAAATATAATTGCGAACAGAAAATTGCAGAACAAATTGCTAAAATATCTTTTGGCAAACCAGGTTTTGCTCTTGAATTATTGCAAGAGATAAATCGCTCAAAGAAAACAGTTATTGATGCTAAAATGCCGCCAATTCCTAAAAAATTTGATTCTATGGAAGAATTTGATAATTATATAAAAATATTTCTCGCAAAATTGTATAATAATAAAGATAATAATTGGATTTCTTTAAAGATTGCTTTAAAAAGAATGCAAGCGTCGGCAAGATTTAATACAAATAAAAAATTACAATTACAATCAATACCATGGACCCACTAAAAGAAATGTCTTCTAAAATGAACGAGATAGTCGCTTTTGTTAAAGATGAATTCTCTAAAATCAGGTCAAATAGACCAACTACTCGTCTTGTAGAGAATATTAAGGTGTCTTATATGGGGAGCGAAATGCAAATCTCACATATAGCGACTTTAGGGGTGAATCCTCCTTACGATATTATTATTTCTCCTTGGGACAAAAATGCGATACAACCGATAATAAAAGCAGTTGAGGAAACTGAAATGGGTTTTAGCGTTTCATCTGATAGTAATGGAATACGCCTAACCGCACCAGCGCTTACGGGCGAAAGAAAACAAGAGCTTACTAAAATTATAAAATCCATCGCGGAAGAAAATAGAATTAAAATGCGTGGCGCGCGCGATAAAGTGGTAAAAGAATTAAATCTATTACCAGAAGACCAAAAGTTTAAAGCCAAAGACGGATTACAAAAACTTGTGGACGGCTTTAATGCTCAAATTGATAAGATTGTGGAATAAAAAATTGCTGAGCTTTAATGCTTAAAATTAAAATATGGAACCTATCTTTACAGTTTTTCTTATAATTATTTTTTTTGCTATTCTAATTATTGGACATGAAATCGGTCATTTTATGGCTGCAAAATTTCTTAAATTAGAGGTTAAAGAATTTGGCTTTGGTCTTCCTCCAAAACTTTTTAGTCGAAAATGGAAAGGGACAGAATATTCTATAAACGCCATACCTTTTGGCGGATTTGTTCAAGTGCCAGCTATAAATTATACGACAGAAGATTCATTTAAGATTCCTGCTTGGCAAAAAGTATTGGTTTTTATATCGGGAGGCATTATGAATTTTATTATAGGATGGGCGGCTTTTACGATAATTTTTATGATTGGTACGCCAAGAGGGGTTTACATTAGCGCTGTTTTAAGCGACTCGCCAGCTGAAATCGCTGGGCTTAAACCAGGAGACAAATTATCAGGTATTGACTCTATTACTCCATTTATAGATATGCTTGCTGAGGGTAAAGGAGAACCAATTATTTTTCAAATAGAACGCCAAGGAAAAATTTTAGAGATTGAAGCTTTGCCGCAGATTGAAAATGGCGCTCCTCGTATAGGAGTGGAGCTTGTAGAAGGAGGGTTTCCGCAAAAAAGTTTTTTTGAGAGCTTTTGGCATGGACTTCAAGCGGCCTGGCTATTTTTAATTAGAATTATTACGGCCTTTTTTGCAATGTTTAGATATGGAGATTTTACCGATAGCGCTGGTCCGGTCGGTATTTTTTCTGCTGTTCAGACAGCAAGAGATTTAGGAATTGTTTATTTTTTACAACTTTTAGGAGTAGTTTCCTTAAATC
>JACCDV011273236.1_pt1 | contig 11232 bp, 11 predicted proteins | sample 7446131 | NCBI WGS metagenome assembly JACCDV01 (sample SAMN15323448, study PRJNA562643) | freshwater metagenome | isolation source: river surface water | place: USA:Blue River Watershed | collected 2017-08-17
AATCAATCATTGACAAAGCAGCAGCGTCTCACGCTCCTTCAGCGCATGATTTATTAGCTGAGCCATTAGCAGATGGACGTTCAGTAGAAGGTCACATCATCGAGCTTACTGGTAAAATTGGAGAGAAGATCAACTTAGCAGCTTACGAAAACGTATCAGCTGAGAAAGTGGTTTCTTACATTCACTCTAACAACAAAATCGGTGTTTTAGTAGCATTCGAAAACGTTCAAGGTGTAGATGTATCTGAAGTAGGTAAGGATATCGCGATGCAAATCACAGCTATGAAGCCTGTCGCTTTGGACAAGGATGGCGTAGATGCGGAGACTATCGAAAGAGAAATCGAAATTGGAAAAGATCAAGCACGTCAGGAAGGTAAGCCTGAGGCGATGTTAGAGAAAATTGCGGTAGGTAAATTAGAGAAGTTCTACAAAGAATCTACTTTATTAAACCAACAATTCGTAAAAGACTCTTCGATCACGATTCGTCAACTATTAGAGCAAACGCAAAAAGGTTTAACGATTTCATCGTTCAAGCGTATTTCGTTAGTTTAATTCGACTCGAATTCATACAAAAGACCCACCCTAAACGGTGGGTCTTTTTTTTGTCATTAAAATTCTAGCCAGATGCTCATTTTGAGTTGATAGAATGCGGGACATTTTCTAACTTGTAGTTAAATTCAATTTCCGAAAATTTCAACGCGCGAATGGCATTAATCAGCATCTTAGGTGGAGGAGAAAGTGGTGTAGGAGCCGCATTACTAGCTAAATCAAAAGGTTTTGAGGTATTCTTGTCTGACTCTGGTGTGCTGAAGTCGGTGTATCAAGATACCCTTCGCGAAAATCAGATTGAATTCGAGACAGGAGCTCACTCGTTAGAGCGTATTTTAACGTCGAACGAGATCATTATCAGCCCCGGTATTCCAGAAAAAACGGATATTGTTAAGGCCATCAAGGCAAAAGGAATTTCACTCGTTTCTGAAATTGAATTTGCCGCGCGTTATACGAAGGCTAAAATCGTGGCCATCACGGGTTCGAATGGAAAAACAACCACTACCCTGCTAACCTACCATTTCTTGAAATCCGCTGGTTTAAAAGTGGGTTTAGCTGGAAATATTGGTCAGAGCTTTGCGAAGCAAGTGATGGAAGACCAGCACGACATCTACGTTCTAGAGATTTCTAGCTTCCAACTAGACCGCTGCTTTGAATTTAAGCCGGATGTGGCTGTTTTATTAAACATTACACCCGATCATTTAGATCGCTACGAATACAAATTTGAGAATTATATCGCTTCGAAGTTTAGAATCTTCCAAAACGCGGACGCTCGTACGAGCTGCGTGTTTTGGACAGATGATGAAGTCATTACAGCTAATCTCAGTCAGTTGCCATCTGCAGCTGGTTTGAAACGCGTTAGTTTCCACGAACCAGCAGATGCCTACATTAGCTCAGATAAGATTCAATTCGATGGCGCTACCCTACTTTTAGCGGATGCTCCGTTGAAAGGACCGCACAATGCCATCAACATGTCAGTGGCTATGTTAGCTGCGCATGAGGCGGGCGTTTCTTATGAACAAATTTTAGCGTCTCTTCCCTTCTTTGAAAATGCGCCACATCGCTTAGAGTCCTGTGGTCACTGGAATGGGGTGGAGTTTATCAATGATTCCAAGGCGACGAATGTAGATGCCGTTTTTTATGCCTTAAATAGCTACAAGCAACCCTTGATTCTGATCATGGGGGGTGTAGACAAAGGCAATGAATACGAAGTCTTAGACCCACTAGTGAAAGAAAAGGTGAAAGGATTGATCTGCCTTGGAACGGATAATGAGAAATTAGAGCATCATTTCGGACCCATTGTTCCTCAGCTTTTTGCCACTGATTCATTAGAGGCTGCGGTGTCTAAGGCGAAAGAATGGGCCTCAGAAGGGGATGTGGTTTTACTTTCCCCAGCCTGTGCGAGCTTTGATTTATTTAAGAATTATGAGGATCGAGGAGATCAATTTAAAAATACTGTTAAACGCTTAATCCATGGATAGTAAAATCAGAGCCTTTTTTCAAGAGCACCTGAAAGGGGATTATAAGATTTGGTTGATCGTGTTTATATTGAACGCGTTCGGCTTATTGATTCAGTTCTCTGCGAAAGCGAAGTTGACGATGGATGGCCCTTTCGAGCCACTTTCTAGTTTCATTAAGACCTTAGTGATTCTAGGAATTTCCTTTTATTTGATGTCCTATTTCTCTAAATCGAATTACAGCCGAGTGGCTAAATTTAGTGATTTAGCGCTGTTTTTGTCTTGGGGATTAGTGATGGTGGCCTATGTTTTTGGGGCGACTAAGGGGGGTGCAAATCGCTGGGTGAATCTAGGGCCTATCTCGTTCATGCCCTCAGATATGGTGAAATTATGCCTCATTACGAGTCTGGCAAAGGATTTCTCTTCCAAACAGGCGGATCCAGATTCCTACAATACGGTCATGTTCATTCGCATGTTGATCAAGATTGGTATATCGTGTTTCTTAATCATGCTTTCCAACTTCTCAACCAGTGTATTGATCTTTTTGACGAGTATTATTTTGATGTTTTTTGGCCGTGTTCCGTATAAACAAATCGCATCAATTATTATACTAGTAGCAGCCATAGGTGTTAGTGTAGTAGGTTTAGGAATTGGCCAAAGAGCGCAGACGGTAAAAACCCGTATTGAAAACTACATCCAGCGTATTGGCAAAAATGAAACAAAAGTAAACAAAGCAAAAAACGAAGATTACCAAATCACGCGAAGTCTCTACGCCATCGCTACGGGAGCGATTCATCCGAAAGGACCCGGTAAAAGCCAGCAACGCTATATTTTATCTCAGGCAGAATCCGATTTCGTCTACGCTATTATTATTGAGGAATATGGTATCGTAGGAGGATTAGCCATTCCGCTGCTATTTTTGGTATTTATGTACCGGGGGGCGAAGGCCATACAGTACAGTAATAAGCCCTTTGGAGGATTATTATCTGCTGGCTTAACTTTCTCGATTGTTTTCCAGGCCTTCATTAATATGCTCGTAGCAGTAGATGCGGGTCCGGTAACAGGACAACCGATGCCAATGATTTCTGCCGGAGGTACCTCATTAATTTTTACCGCGATTAGTATAGGACTTATTTTAGCCGTTAGTAAAGATAAAGATCCAGAACCTGCACAACCTTCCTTAGTCTAATGTCCATTAAACGCGTCATCATTTCAGGAGGAGGAACCGGGGGACATATTTACCCAGCCATTTCGATTGCGAATGCGATGAAGGAAATCGATCCTTCTTTGGAATTCTTATTTGTAGGGGCTGAGGGGAAAATGGAAATGGAGAAAGTACCCAAAGCCGGATTTAAAATCATTGGCTTACCCATCGTAGGAATTCAAAGAACCCAAGTTTGGAAGAATATTTTCTTCCCATTTAAGCTAGCTAAGAGTCTATTTTTATCTGCCAAAATCCTAAAAGATTTTAAACCCGATGTAGCCGTGGGAGTGGGTGGATATGCCTCGGGACCGCTTCTGTTAGCTGCCCGTTTTTTAGGTATCCCTTATTTTATTCAAGAACAAAATTCCTTTGCGGGAATCACCAATAAAGCCCTAGCTAGTAAGGCGGAGCATATTTTCGTGGCCTATCCTGGCATGGAAAGATTCTTTCCTGCACAGAAAATTACCTTAAGTGGCAATCCGGTGCGAAAGGATTTACTCGAATCTGCAGGAAAGAGAGAACAAGCTTCGGCTCACTTTCACTTAGATCCAGCTAAAAAAACGCTATTAATTATAGGTGGATCCCAAGGAGCCAGAACCATCAATCAGGGAATTTTGGCCGGATTAGATCGTTTACGAGAGGTAGGGGTTCAGGTGATTTGGCAGACCGGTATTGCCTTCGAATCGACGGCAAAAAAGGCAGCTGAAGGATTTTCAAGCACTTACATTTCCGCTTTCATCTACGAAATGGACTTAGCCTACGCGATGGCAGATCTAGTTATCTCCCGAGCTGGTGCCTCTTCTGTATCGGAAATATGCCTATTAGGCAAAGCAAGTATTTTAGTGCCTTTACCTAGCGCAGCTGAGGATCACCAAACTGAAAATGCGAAGAGCCTCGTTTCCCAAAACGCCGCCATCCTCGTTCGCGATGTAGAGGTGAAAGAAAGATTGATTTCGGAAGCCCTGAAAGCCATCCAATCCGATATAAGTACACTAGAAAAAAACAGTCTTCGTTTAGCCAAGCCAAATGCAGCACACGAAATAGCCCAATCCATTCTACACGCATGAAAAAAGAGTTAAGCCTTAGTGATTTAAAACAAGTCTATTTCTTAGGAATTGGGGGAATCGGAATGTCTGCCATCGCTCGGTGGTTCTTGCACAATGGATTTCCAGTGGCTGGATACGACAAGACAGAGAGCCCGCTGACTCAACAATTAGCGGAAGAAGGAATGCAGATTCACTATGAAGATTCCATCGATTTAATTCCCAAAGCCTGCCTAGAAGATGTAGAACACAGTTTATTTATCTACACACCCGCCATACCAAAGGATCATGTAGAAATGAATCACCTGGTAGGCCAAGGCATTCGACTGTACAAACGTTCCGAAATTCTCGGTTGGATTACTCAACAAATTCCTACCCTTGCCGTGGCAGGAACACATGGAAAAACGACCACCTCGTCTTTATTAACCCACTTGTTAATTAGTGCAGGTAAAAACGTGACCGCCTTCCTAGGCGGCATCACGGTGAATTACGGCACGAACTTTATCCCCAATCAGTCGAAAGAAAATATAGTTTGCGTAGTTGAGGCCGATGAATACGATCGTTCTTTCTTAACGCTTCACCCTCAAGCTGCCGTAGTCACTTCCACAGATGCCGATCACTTGGACATTTATGGGGATGGAGATTCGGTTTTAGAGAGTTTTCAATTATTCGTCAACCAAATCAAAGCAGACGGATTCTTCATCCAGAAAAAGGGCTTAACCCTGCATTCTGGAGTAGGTGATGTAACTTTTGGTATTGACAAAGGAGATTTCCAAGCGCACAATATCCGCATTGAAAACCACCGCATGATTTTTGATATGAAATACCCAGGCGGAGAGGTGAAAGATATTCCAATGCGTATTCCAGGTTTTCACAACATTGAAAATGCCTTAGCTGCGGCTGCATTAGCCATGCAGGTAGGTGTGACAGGCGAAGAAATCAAGGTGGGAATTTCCTCTTTCCAAGGCGTAAAACGTCGTTTTGAATACCATGTAGAATCAGCGGATCACGTCATGATCGATGATTATGCACACCATCCGACGGAAATCGCCGCTTGCTTAAACTCCGTGAGAGCACTTTATCCGGGCGAGAAAATTACCGCCGTTTTTCAACCGCATTTATTCTCTCGAACAAGGGATTTCATCGATGACTTCGCTAAGAGCCTGGCCATCGCGGACGAAGTATATTTATTGGATATTTATCCGGCTCGCGAGCTTCCGATGGAGGGGGTTACCTCGGATTGGTTATTGAGCAAAATTGAGTTAGAGAACAAACAAGTGATCTCAAAAGTAGACCTACTCCAGGTAATTGAGGAGAAAAAACCAGCCTTATTAGTGACGATGGGGGCAGGAGATATCGATCTTCTTTTGAATGATTTAAAATTGAGCTTATCTTAGTATAATTTTTCAAAATGAAGGCAAACGCGGCATTAATTAAGCAAGTAATCGGGATGGTGATTCTATTCGCCCTCGTCCTTGCTGCAGTCATTTTTGCCGAGATCAGCTTTAATGAAGTTGTTTGCAAAGGAGTAGAAATTACACTTGACTCAGAAAATGAAAAGGCTCTTTTAAGTAAGAAAGACATCAAATTAATGGTATCTGAACAAGGGACAGAATACTTTTTAGACAAACCTATTACCCAAATATCCCTGCGTAAAATAGAGGAACGAATAAAGCGCATACCCCTTGTAAAATCTTGTGAGGCACACCATGATTTCAGTGGAGTGATTTCTGTTTCTGTAAAAGAGTATAAACCCATAGCTAGAATCGTTCGATCGACCATAGGCACCTCCCCTTTTCCAGATCAATATATTTCAGAGGATGGAAAATTCATCGGTACGAGTCCTTTGTTCACTCCTCGTATTATTGTCACGGGTGGACCTTATTTTGATGGCAAAAGAGATTTACAAGATAAGAGAGGTAAGACCTTGATTCCGTTCTTTCAGTTTATTGAAAATAATGAATTTTGGAAAGCCCAAATCTCTCAAATTATCGTCGCAAAGGACGGAGGAATCGTGTTAATTCCGACGATAGGAACGACCCGGATTGACTTTGGTCTACCGATCAACATTGAAAACAAATTCAAGAAACTATTCATATTCTATCAAAAAGTAATACCCAATAAAGGCTGGAATAAATACAGCTGGGTACAGCTGAAATATAAAAATCAGCTTATTTGCGAATAATGACCAAATGTTTTAATTTAATATCCGTTCTACAAAAAATATATAATGCGTAACGACTTAATTATCGGTTTAGATATTGGAAGCTCCTATGTGAGAGCGATTGCAGGCAAGCAAAACGACCGAGGCAGATTAGAAATTTTAGCTACAGGATCATCCGTAAATACAAACAATGTTTTAAACGGCGAGATTGTCAATATTAATAAAACGACGGCGGCGATTTCAGAGGCAATGAACCAAATTTCTCATGTCTTAGACGGGAAAAATTCAGAGCACTTTTTCGCCTCTAACCTTTCTGGTTCACACATTAAAGTTCAGCCGTTTAGCCTTTCTAAAATTCGCAAAAACGAAAGAGAGCCCGTTTCAAACAACGAAGTGATGAGCCTTTTTGAAGAAGCGAAACGCACATTTGCAGACAAAAATCCTTGCGTACTACACACCTTACCCATCGGTTTTAAAGTGGGTAACTTACCTGATACCTTAGACCCTATAGGCCAAATAGGCCAAAAAATTCAAGCCGATTTCGTTTTTATTTCAGCGAATCCCAGCAAGAATGATTTATTAACCCAATGCTTAAAATCAGCTGAAACGAAGCATTTAAAGAAAGGAAATGTCTATTTCAGTTCTTTAGCGACCGCTAGCTCGGTTTTAAATAAGGAAGAAAAGCAAGAAGGCGTTGTATTAGTCGATTTAGGAAGTGGAACGACAGAGATCAGTATCTTCCAGAACAACCGTTTAAAGCATGCTACGGTGTTAAATTGGGGTGGTGATTTACTCACAGAAGATATTCAATCCGGATTGGATATTTCGCGAGACCATGCAGAGAGCTTAAAGGTTCGTTTTGGTTCAGCTATTCAAAAAGACATTCCGATCAATGAGGTGGTGATGATTCCTGGAATTGCTGGCCGTAAACCTTCACCCGTTTCCGTTAAAAATTTAGCGATTATTATCGAAGAACGTTTGAAGGAATTAGCTGCAATCTTACTGGCAGAAATATCGAAACAAACGGACATTAGAAATTTAAAAGCTGGGATCGTGTTAACTGGAGGTGGTGCTCAGCTACCTTATATCGATGAATTGTTCCAAAAATTCACAGGCCTTGATGCGCGCATTGGTGATCCTAATGCTACTTCATCGAACCCTGCTATCGCCACTGAGATCAAAGACCCTTCTTTTGCAACGGTAATTGGATTAGTTCAAGTGTATTATGACCAGCAAGAATCAGCCGATACAGAAGATACCCCTATGGCAAGTGCCCCAGTAAAAGAAATGGCGAATGAAACAGGTTATACTGAATCTAAATCATCGAAACCGGCGCCGCGTATAGGTGATCTATTCCGTAAAATGGTAGATGTCGTGATGGGTGATGATGATGGAGGCAACGCCTCGTATTAGAATAACTTAGATTCAATCAACTGAATCAAAATGTGGATCACTTTGATGTGGATTTCTTGAATGCGATCTGCGTAACCAAAGTGGTCCACTCTTATTTCGTGGCATCCATAGGAAGCTAATTTCCCACCATCTTTGCCCGTTAATAAAATCACTTCCATTCCTTTCGCTTGAGCAGCTTTCACCGCCTCGATGATATTCGCTGAATTTCCAGAGGTAGAAATACCCACTAGCACGTCTCCTTTGTTTCCTAAGCCCTCGATGAAACGAGAAAAGATGTAATTAAATCCAAAGTCATTACTTACACAAGAGATGTGTGAAGGATCTGAAATGGCCATCGCTGCCAAAGCCGGACGATTCTCGCGGTAACGACCCGATAATTCCTCAGCAAAGTGCATGGCATCGCAATGACTGCCCCCATTCCCACAAGACAAAATCTTGTTTCCCTTTTTCAAGGCATCCACTAATACATCAGCCGCCTTTTCGATCGCTTCTATCTTAGCAGGATTACCTAAAAAGTCAGCTAATACTTGCTGTGATTCTTGAAGGGATTGGGTAATGAGCTTATTCATAGTGCATAGATAATTAAAAATCGCCTCCTGCGCCGCCTCCGCCGAAGTCTCCCCCACCGAAGCCACCGAAATCAAATCCACCGCCTCCGCCGGAGCCTCCTCTTCCATAATCTCCACCGCCTAAGAAGATAGGTGGGAAGAACATTCCACCTCCGCGAGTTCCGGGACCATTTCCACCGCCGCGATTACGCACCGCTTTGATGATGGCAATGATAATAAATAGTAAGAAAAAGATCAGAAAGGGAGGAATGCCTTGTGGCTCCTCTCCACTATCCTCATTCTTGAATTCGCCACTGGCGCGACGCATCATTTCAGTGGTCGCTTCATCTAAGCCTTGGTAATAGGCCCCTATTTTGAAGGTAGGCTTTAAGATACGGTTGATAATTCGTTTGCAGACAGCATCCGGCAAAACATCTTCGATGCCTCGACCAGTCACGATACGCAGCTTGCGATCTTGCATAGCTACAAGGATGACTACGCCGTTGTTTTTACCTTTTTGGCCAACACCCCAACCTTTACCAATATCGATTGCGTAATCGTAAGGATCGCGTCCGTTCGTTGAATTAACTAATACAATGGCAAATTGCGTGGAAGTTGAGTCGGCATAACCGCGCATTTTCTGCTCAAGTGCATTCTCCTCTTCAGGGTTTAAAAGACCTGCCTCATCTAAAATGTACCCATTCGGTTTCGCAGGAATACCTTCTTGAGCGTAGGCAAAAGAACTAAAGAGCAATAAAAGTAGGATGAGTTTCCGCATAATTGAGATTAGATGCCAAAAGAGATTTCGTTTGACAATTCATTGACATCCCCCTTTTCATAGGGAAAATAGGTCTTCAAAACCTCACCCGTGCGCTTTACACCATGAGCCAGGCCCGCCCCGAATTCATCCTTTTTTAAATGGGCACGCATCTCGTCACGAATCGTTTCCCAAAATTCCGCCGGCACTTTCGCATCGATTCCTTTGTCACCAATGATACTAAACTTACGGTCTTTAATGGCCAGATACACCAAAACCCCATTCTGCAAATCGGTCTTCTGCATACCTAGTTGAAAGAATACTTCAGTCGCCCGATCAATCGGATGACCTGAGCAATGGCTTTCTACATGCACACGAATCTCTCCAGACGTCTTTAATTCAGCGTCGTGGATAGCTTGCAAAATCAGGTTTTGGTGTTCTTCTGACAAAAGCATTATTTCTTCTCGTCAAAATTTACTTCCGGCGCTTTCTCTGAACCAGCTTCTGCTTGGAAGAAACCTTTCTCAGCGAATCCAGAGAAAGAAGCGATTAAGCTATTAGGAAAAGTAACGATCAAGGTATTATAGCCTTGAACAGCCGCGTTAAAATTATCACGCTCTTCTTTGATGCGGTTCTCTGTTCCCTCTAATTGTGCTTGCAATTCAGAGAAATTCTCTGTTGCTTTCAATTGTGGGTAGTTTTCAGCCACCACCATTAAACGGGATAATGCACCGCCTAAAGAAGACTGAGCCGCTTGGTATTTTTGTAAATTCTCCGGACTTAAATCCTTCGAGTCTAATTTCATTTGTGTAGCAGAAGCACGAGCCTCGATTACCGCAGTTAATGTCGATTTCTCGAAATTAGCCACGCCTTGAACTGTCTTCACTAAGTTCGGGATTAAGTCTGCACGACGCTGGTAAGCACTTTGAACATTCGCCCACTTCGCTTTTACATCTTGATCTGAGGTAGCCATGCTATTACGTGAGCCAATTCCCCAAAAAATTACGAGAGCAATAACTCCCAATACAATCCATACCGTCTTATTCATCTTTTTAATTTTTAATTGGTTATTAGTTGAAACAAAAATACGAGTTAAAATTTAAAGACCTGTTTTCTGTGCAATAATCATCCGGTCATTCCCCTTAAAATCTGTTAACAATTTGACCTCTTGGAAACCCTTGCTAAACAAGAGCTCTGTCATTTGAGTTCCAAAATGCTGATTAATTTCTAGACACAAGTACCCGCCAGCCTTTAAACGAGCCCGGGCAAAATCAGCTAGGGCCTCATAATATTTTAATGCATCGTCAGTAGGAACAAATAAAGCCAAATGCGGTTCGAAATTCAACACATGATTCGCCATCTGTTTTTTCTCCTTCTCTGTCACATAGGGAGGATTGGATACAATGACATCCCAATTACCCACCGAGGAAGGCCAGGCAAAGATGTCTTGCTGCAGGAAACTAACTGCCGCTTGCAAGGTCTCGGCATTCTGACGAGCCATTTCTAGCGCACCTTTAGAAATATCCCAGGCCTCTACCTGTAAAGATGGTCGTTCTAATTTCAACGAAATGGGAATGCAACCAGATCCAGTACCCACATCTAAAACGGATGCATTATTCTGAACGTGACGTAAAACCAGATCGACTAATTCCTCCGTCTCCGGTCTTGGAATTAAGGTCTCTGAATTAAGGGCAAATAAATGGTCTCGAAAGTAAGTCTTCCCCATGACATACTGCAGGGGTTCGCCGGCAGCGAGGCGGGCTAAACGCCCAGACCAATCAGCAGGCAATTCCACCTCCTTTTTTAATATAATGTCCATCGAACTCAAATTCCAGCCTAAGTCCAAACAGCGAAAAGCAATCGCGCGCGCCTCTGTAGCATCGTAATGTGTCGAAATTGCGTCGGTGATTTGCTGGATGAGAATTGGACTGGAAATCAATTTCATTTGTGGAGAATTTGGGTAAATTTACGAATTATAAACCTCAGTTAACGCTATGAAAAAATTAATACTACCGCTCATCACAATCCTGGGATTACAGGCCACCGTGCAGGCGCAATACAAAACGATAGGCAAGATTCACGTCTATGATGAATCCGT
>JACCDV010926395.1_pt1 | contig 11231 bp, 3 predicted proteins | sample 7446131 | NCBI WGS metagenome assembly JACCDV01 (sample SAMN15323448, study PRJNA562643) | freshwater metagenome | isolation source: river surface water | place: USA:Blue River Watershed | collected 2017-08-17
CTCTCAGCAAAGACTTAAATCTCATCTAATTTAAAACAATATTGAAGTGAAATATTTTATAGCAGCTCTAGATGACCAAAACTTTGTATTTTCCTGAAAAAACTCTTATTTGCTGCATTAAAAATAGAAATAATAACAAAAAATATTCAAAATTAAATACATAAAGATCAATTATCAACGGGTTTGAAAGAGGACATATACTCCCCAATAAGGATTTTTATTATAATCAAATACGTCAAACTTACTCCTATTCTCAACCAAACAAACTCTGCCATAAACTCCAGCGCTATTACCTGACTTAAATTAAGCTGTTATAATGGAATACGCCTTATTGCTCTTCCCAAGTATAGAAGAATTGTCAATGTAATTCATCACCTCTTTCGTTATTTTCCAAATATCTTCAACAGTGCCTGTTCGGATTGAATCAAATGCGAGAAAAATTTATCCCTTCTCATCATCGGAAAAACCTTAATTTAAGCTATTAATTCCAACAGTTTTCCAACCTTGGCAGTTGTAATCTTTCCAAATGATAAAATTCAATCTCTTTCCGTTGACTTGATAATTGTTGTACCACATCCAATGATCCCTAAAGGCATATCCATAAACAATCGAATCATATGGAATATCATAAAGAGTAAAAATGTTCCAAGCAGGGCTCCATAAAGCGTTGAGATGGTTTGAGAAATTAGTGTTGAAATCATCAAGGCTTGTGGAAGAAGCACCTGTATATTTTGATAAAGCGTTTCCAATATTTTAGTTGATGAATCCCCAAATTATTGTAAGGTTAGAGGAACTCATATTTCCATAGCCTTGCCAATCCACTGAAAGAGTAGGGGACAGGAGTAAAAAGAACACAATGACCAGGCTGAGCGTAAGTTTATTCATGATTTAATTATTATAATTAACAAAATTTGCGAGCTGATTTATATTGTTGTCTTGAATAAATAGGGTTTTCTTGTCGACTCTTTAAGTTGTGCATAGAAATTATTGCAAATATCAAAAATTTTATCAATTTTAGAGTCTCTTTTATGATATTCAGGACAAATCAAGGGCCCAAAATTATTAAAAACGCTAGAAAATATTTCAAATCCTTAGTTATACCAGAAAAAATAGTATGAAAAGGATTTTTCCCCACAAAAATCATTTCTGGGAAGCATTTTCTTTTGAATAAATGATTAATTAGATCTTAATAATAATATTAGAAAATAAAAATAAGATCAAAACCAATTGAATACCAATAAAAAAATAACAAATAAAGTAGCCTTATTTAATCAAAAATTTGAAATCTATGTGGGCAGTTACTATTAAAATAAAAAAAACGCCTTAGATTCTTTTTTAATATTTATTGATCAAAAGTTAATCTTAAATAATAATCAAAAACACTAAATTTATGTAGACATGAAGTTAATGATCTATTAACATTAATAGGAAGTTTTAGTATTAAAAGTAATCAGAATTGATTATCCTTTACCCTTTAAGGAAAGGTAAAAGAAAAGATAAAAAGACTGAAAGAAGATACGAGAGCCCTATTTCTCTAGCTTAATAAAATGGTATTATTGATGGAAGAAAGCTTTTGGTTTCCTAATAATTATGAACTAAGGAATGACTATTCTTACATCATCAAATATCTGTGTCATTTTTTGTAGAAATAAATCCTCTTTATCATAGAATTACATAATAGCTATCTTTTTCTATTACAAAACAAGTCTTTAGAAATTAAAGCATAATTTCCATTGAATCATGACGATCAAGTAAGATAAAAATCTTACAAAGCGACTTAAAGGAATAGGTTAAGCTGCTGATTAGGATATACTAAAGACTTTAGTGATGCTTCTAAGAAAAATATAAGTAAAAAAAGGAGTCCACTATAGAAGTTGCGTGGTCTCTCTCAAATATAATAATGTCTTTGTAGTGTTCAATTTAAGTTCCTAATAGTTTGTTGATAAATTAAAAGACATGAATAATATTTACGACATCATTTGTTTAAAAGGTATCTTTCTTTTATATCTTATTGGTTTGAATAGAAAAGGGCAAATTATTTCGGGAGTCTTCATAAATATACGGTTTGATTAATTATTGCATAATTCTTTGAATAGGCTTGCAATATTAGGAGGTTAATAAAGTTTCTATTGAATCTTTTGAATAATTAAACATTTTTATGGTTGTGCTTCATTTATTTACAATATTTGTATTTTAAGCCGATAGATTTTCCTAAATTTCATCATTAGGATAGTAATAGTTGCTTAAATAAATATATTAATCTACACACAGCTTAATATTATTCTAAGAATTTTAGAAGAAGACGATGATGAAATAGTATGATTTCCCTTGCATTTTCCAAAACATCGTTGGCGAAGTTATTTCCATACCTAAAAATCGATAGAGCTAAATAAAGCATTTCAGCTTAGGAACCCCGTAAGTTGAGAGTAGCAAAAGCAGATTTATTCTCAAGGAGTAGGACAGTAAAGGAAAGCTGACTTTGATCTCAACAAAGAAGCAAATTGTACGTCGAATGAAATTCAATAAAACTTTGGGCTGTGTTTCGCTTAGAAAGTATGTGTCATAGGAAGATAAATCTTCTCAAAATGACAACGAATCATATTTCAAACATTATTTGAAAAGAAAACCAGATACAGTCCAAAGAACTCAAAGAACGTACAAATTTGGTCCAAGTATTTAAAGAAATTCCGTATTTTAGTAATCTCCTAAAGACTAGGATGAAATAATTTCCCACATTGGAAGATTATAATCCAAAGATACAAGCAAACGGCATGTGAATAGTATCCGTTTAAGAACTTCAATCGAACAATCGACTAAATTCGATATAGAAAGGGCGATTTAAGAATTAGCAAGAAAAACTAGCAAAAGAAGTAGTTAAATCAATACAAATATGTACATTAAAGAGACCCTTCCACCTCGTCCTAAGATTAAGCATAAAACATTTTTTAACTATGAGAGTAATAAAAAAGATAATAGTCAAATCCAAGAGGAAAGTGAACATCGAAGTAGTTAAAGAAAGATGACAAAGAAGAAAACAGTTAACTTTACTGTCTAGCATGAGGAAAAATAAAACAGTGAGCATAAAAACACAAATAAAAAAGGATCAAAGACAAATAATCATCAAAAACAATCTAAGTTCAATCTAAATAGTAATAAGAAAGCAACTTCAAGATAGCTTTCAAAGACGGATTTACTCAATCAATCGTCCCAATGGTCAGCCAAAACCGTAATTTCCATCAAATTTGACTCAAACTGTTAGATCAACTCGAAAAAATCTCTACGTTCTCAATAGTCTATTCTTCTAGGTTCTAACAATAATTTCATCAAAAAATCGAAAAACAACCGATATGGTACAAGGACTTTTCTAAAATTCAATTAAAATGAATAAATAACTTAAAGAAAATACAAATCTTTGAAATCCATTTCTCAAATATCAATCAAGACAAGATCATAAAAATCAATAAAGCGCAGTAAATCAAAGAATAGACCAATAAATAAAACTTTGTTAACAAGTATCAACGTTAAAAAGATACTCAAAGAACAAAATCAAAACAAAGCTGCATCAATTTTAGTTAAAGCCTCATAGCCCTATTTGATTACTGATAGTATCAAAAGTATAGAACGCAGAAGCACATTCCAAGATTTGGTTTTTAAAAAAAGTGCAAAAATATTGCCTAAAGGCTTGAGACAATCAACCTAAGCTGATATATTTCTGTAGCTCAATAATTTTCATAAATTCCTAAATGAAAACGATGGTTAGTAAAATGACCAAGATTTACAAAAGACATTAACAAAGCCATTGATCCTCAATAGTCAAACACTTATTCGAACCTCATTGAACCCTCAAATCCAAAAGCGTTAGAATTTCATAATTGATATGAGCTTAAATTTGATAAAAAAAATGAACATTTTGAAGCAAAAAAAGCTATGATTATGGTTATTTTTAAGCCGATTCTTAAATTTCGATGTAGAAAAAATCATGGTGATTTGCTTTTGAGCAAATTTATTGTTTACTTCCTTAACAAGGCATTTTCTTATTTGAGTCTTTACAGCTATGTTAGAAATTAGTAGCGTTGACCTTATAGCTGATCTCTCAATAATCTGTTTTCTTAAATAAGCGAATGTGGGCTGCTTTCCCTAAATTAATGCCTTGATGATTTGAGGATATTGTTTTCTTGTTACAACTAAGCAACATATTGGAAAAGTTCATTGTTTCTTCGAAGTTATTCATTTAGTCTTGACCGCAGATTTAGATTTTATTCGTATGTTTCACTTTATTTTCTGCTGTTTTAAAGTTCATGGTTAGAATTTCTCCATTAGAACAAACTTGTTGAGATGTTTTCGCCTACATTCACATTTTTTGCAAGCTCTGAAGTTTTTCTTGATCTCTACACTTTTGTATTACTTTTAACCCCACTATAATTGCTAACAATCTAAGCATTAACATTTTTAATCTCAGATATGGCCTCTTAGTTCAAACGTCTCTTATCTGCAACCATAGTAATAACATCATCAATAGCCCTTTTCGCCTAAGAAGCACGATTACTTTTACTCTTAGTTGCGGAGGAGTTATATTGGTTTCTAACGGGTGTCTTATTCAAGTATTGCTCAGTCTATTCTCTTAGCAGAGATTTGTTTGCACTGTATAGATAGGTAGTGTCTTAAAATTAGCCACTTCTCTTATGGGAACTTTACATGAATTTTATTTTATAATTATAATTTTATTTAGTTTTATGGTTAAATTAATCAATAATCATTCATTTTCACAAAGATCATGCAAAATGAAAACTCTCAGATTTGTATTTCGCTTAATTTCTATAGAATAGTCTGATAATTGAACATATTAGGGGAAGGCTGTTCGCTTATGCTAAGAACAATTTAAGATTAGTATTCACTTAGTCCACACACTTAGATTAAGATGTACATCATAGATATACGATCACAGAGATTAGTTTATTTCCAGTCTGCTTTTACAAATGTCTTCTTTAAGTCAATTTTCTTTATTAGGCATATGGTCCTAAGCTTTAGCAATAATGATCTAAGATGGATTGTAAAAGTGTTTTATTAACCATCTGTAAAATGGGCGTACTTGTTTAAAGGAGAATCGAAGAAATGACGATGGGTGGACCACTTAGTCGTATCAGGTCTTTTATGACAAAAGCCAATGAATTGATTAATATCCAAAGTTGAGTTGTTAGTTTTACAGATCGTGTTAGCACGCTAAATAGTAAAGACTATCCCACAAAAATGGCAGACATTATGATTGATGCATTTTTAGATATTCTATGAAAGTTAACTATAATAGTATATGGGGTTACTGAAGGAGTTTTTAGTAATCAATTGTTGGTTTTTCTATTTTTTCCTTCTATTAATCCAACCTCTTTAGAATTTATAGGATAACCTTCTTTTTCTGCTATATCAAATCCTTATATGTCTCAATACACTTAAGATCACTCCTAAGACTTGTTAACTACTTGGGCAACTCCCCAAAGATCTTAGGCTAATCCAAACAAAGGGTGATCCTATCAGCACACTCCTTCAAAGCCTGCATGACACTACTATGACTGGCCACAAGCTAAATACTATCCGTAATATTTTCAAAGAAATGCCCCAAATAATTCAGCTCATTTAATTTATTCTCAAATTACTCCTTTCTTTGTGTAATCTCACTTGTTATACGTTCATAACTTCTTTGGAGATCATTTACTATACGTGCTCTGTATCGCTAATTTTATGCCAATCCTAGTTACTAGGTTTCCTTCAAATCCTACACCTCTAAGCTATGTGCCCTAATTTCTTAGATTAAATTGCTTTTCTATTCGATAAAAGACGTTATTCTCGATCGTATTTCGTTGACCCTTCGTTAATATGCTGACGATATAGATGATATTGCATGGAGCTGAGATAAGGAGAAAAGTACTTTTGTATTATGCGGGCCAATTACTGTGCATTGCCTGCAGATAGGTTCATAGCACTTCTAACAAAAGTACTAAAAGACTATATTGTGAAGCGTACAGTTTTTATTTTGAGGAGCCTTCATTATTTTTTGAAATTAACTATTATTGAATACAACGTAAATAGAAATCATGAAGAATGAAATGTTATTTTAAGTATTTTGAAAAGCTACATTTTGGATAATTTTTGATCGCAGTCCAAATCAGCAGCCTGCATGAATAATTGAACCTACTAAGGAGTCGCCTTACGATCTTATTGCATTCTCATTGCATCGTTTAGATAGCTTTCGATCTAAGGTAGGCCTAAGTATCCATCTTTGTTTTGATCGTATTTTTCGAAGACTATATTGACAGTCCTACGCAATTATTCATCACTGCTTATCATTTAGATATAATATTCAAGAATAAAATAAATAATGATGTTTATAAAGATTTGACATCCTCTACCAATTAAAATAAATCTATATTCCTTGGAGATTATATTAATATTTTCAAATAATCAATGTAGTCCACATTTATTGTCTTAATCTAAAACGACAAAATATAAGTAAAAAGACAGTTCGCTGACGTATCTCAATACATAAGCAACATTCTATTCATTGGCCAAGGCGAATAATAAGTAAAATCCTTCAATTATTTAGATAGAGATTGATTCCAACATCATAAGCAAGTAAACATTCTAAGAGGTGATAAGGTTTTATTAGATAAATAATTACAGTGATCCTCAAGTTAGTACACCTATAAGGACAAATAATTTGCAGGATGTTGTTGATAAGAAAAATTATGAGTTTATCAAAGAATATTCTTTTGGAAGTGAAAAAACGTATCAATTATTAAATGCCGCATAATTTTTGGTATGTAATGGTCTCAAAAGAATCATAGCTGCCGTATTTGCCTGTAAACTATACTTCTAAGATGACAAAGCCTCATACATAAAAAAGAAGGCATAATTAGGGATAACAAAATAAGTGTCCTTCGAAGATGAATAACGCTACAAATAAACCCATATCTTCAAGCAATAAAATTGAGCTCTATGATCCCTCCCTCATAATTATATAATTAATTCTACAGTTATAGATTAGTTATTACTAATGTAATTCAGTTAGAGTCGAGTCAACTCACGAGGACCCCTTATAGGTATTTATCTATTGATTAATAGCTGTCATTAAAATCGAAATCGACACAGATAGAACGGATCGCATTTTTTTACATCAAAATGACGATGATTTCAAACTTGCATAATAATTCATTCTCAAGCATCATCTTCAGCCTTCAATTACTCATCATATTTATTAGAGGATTGTGTTTAGTAGGAAGAGTGTTGAAGCCAAGCAAAATGTACAAATGGTCACGCCTAAACCGTTTAATTATCCATCGAAGGCGGAGCATCTGAGCCATATCAAGCATATGACGCCTTATTAGAATCTTGCTTCTCAGAGAGAGTAGCCCTCTTCTGACTCTTTATTTGGGCAAAGTTTCAAGAAAACAACCCAATAAACAGTAAAAAACCCATCCTCTTTCCAAACTAATGAAGGAGATACCTATGCAAAACTAAAATGTATAAAAGTTAACGATGATCTAATGTAAGCACCAATAAAGAAGCTCTTTGAAGATAAATAATTTAAGCTATATCAAGATGATCAATCATAATTGAATGAATAAGTACCAATTAAACTATTTCCATCATAGAATAAACCTAATCCAAAAATAAATGCTTCACCTCCTCCGAAGACGTTTCATCGAGCATATTAAACCAACAGCTCTGAAAGGAGAGCAAACCAAATACAAGAAATGCTTGAGAAAAGAGAGTCTGATTACTTACGAACAACCAAATCATTAACTAAATTTACCCCAAATTAGACGAAAATAAACAAAGTCTCATCTCCATTAGCCGCATGCGAATCCGTCCCTCGAAACAGCAACTATGACAAGCCAATCCACGTCAAAATAATAAAGAAATAATAAATTTAATCATTAAACCAATCTCTCAAACGCAGCATGTCCAAGCAATAAATGAGCAGAATAGGTAAAGATGTAACAAGCCGTCTTTATAACTAAGCATAAATAAAAAAGAGTTACCTTAACATCATTAAATAAAAAGCCAAGAAATAGAAATAAAAATCATAAGACGTGGAACTTACACATCGACCTTCAATAAATAAGATCAGTCAGGTTATTGCATAAGGAAGAAGAAAAGATGATATGTCAGTTTAGAAGTATCTAATAGAGTAAGGTAAGAAAATAGAATTGAAGAAGCAATAGTAAATAAAGAAACAATACTTAAAGGAAATTGAAAATTGTACTTTCTAGCCGCAGATGAATCTTATTAGCCAAAAGCTTGCAGCTTAAAAGAATAAATTTGATAGTAGAATGAGTGAAAGTAGTAAATGTACCAAAAACAAACAACAAAAGTAGAATCTTTTCCAGCCATCTCTCAGTAAAGTGAGCAACTAGCTCATGAAATTCAAAGGGAACTTTTAGACAAGACAAAGATAGTACCTCTAGCAAAAGAATTATAAGCTAGTTGAAAAGGTTAAAGAGAAAAGAATGAAGTAAAAAATAGATATTGCAACAGGTCAATAATTATTTAAGCCAAAGATTCACGATTTAGGAATAAGATAGAGCCAAGGATCGAATATTGGTAACTATCTTTACGAACTTGGCAAATAATCTAACCACAACTATGAAATCCAACAAAACCGACCGAAAATAAATGAAAGTTCAGAACAAATCGTCCAACAACTTCATTTCAAAAGAATATCCTGGTTGTTTGTTGAACTGGACAGTGATCAAGACGGATTGATCAGCGCTCAAAAGATCAATATTAAAACGATCAGTGAAGAGTTGCTTAATGTTATCAAACCTATTCTATTTTAAATGGAGGAAATGAATGAAGAACTCAATTTGTTTGATTTCAAAAATGCTGTGGAAATGCTGCATAGGCAACTTACGGCATATTAGAAGAATATTCTCTATCATTCGAAGGCTAAGGTAAAATGATGCTATTTTTAAAACCTAATTTGCATACAGTTATTTTATTGATTGTCCCTATGTATAAAAATGTATTGTTTTGAATTAAATTAATTTGGTGAATATTTGATTAATAATCAAACATAAAAATGAGTCAATAATTGTAAAGAAAATTAGCCTTAAAATGCTTATAGAACATCTTAATGCGTTAGGACTAAGAGAGTGAAAAGGACAGAATTCGGGGAGTTATCAAAAAATATGAAAAAAGTTACAGTAAGAACTAATGGAAGCAACTAAACGGAAATCAATTCAAAATGTTACAGCTCTTACTCGATGGATTTGCTGCTTTCAGAGAATCATTCATCGAAATTACACGGCAATAAAAATTCAAAGCAGTAAACGAGACTCAAATCGACATTGTTGATTACCTCCTTAACATCCAAACTGAGCTCAAGATAACTAAAGATACATTAACCATTGACACAATTGCAGCGAAATACGCAGTTCTTAATTTAAAGCTAAAGAAACAACATGATGTCATACAAAAATAATTTTTGACTTAGTGGAATGTCAAATCTAAAGAAAAAATGAAAAAAATAGAGATGAAGAGGTCAGAGTCATCATCTCAAAATATTATTAAACCTGCTCCCAGCAAAAATCAATCAGATTCGTAAGAATAAAGTTAATCCCCAATTGCCGTAAAACAACCAGTGAAAGTTCCTTAGAGAAGAGTCCAAATTTAAAGACCCCAACCCCAAAGACTCTAATCCAGCCGAAGATAAGTCTCGTAAACAAAAAGATAAGAGGATTACAGAAGATAGCCTTAAATCAAGAGATAGGTGTAATCGAGAAGAGAGTAACCTCGTCGATAAATGGCATCCCGAAACTAAACCAAGAGAGAGGCGCCAGTCGACTATAATAGAATGAACAAGGGTAGATTACTTTAAATTGAAAAATATTTAGATAGTAAGCATGAACTAAAATTCTAGAAGGCAAAAATTAAAGAAATTTCATAATACATCTCTGTAAAATTCGATCAGTTCATGAGAACAACCCTATAGAAAATAATCAATATTGCCTGTCTTAGAAATAAGGCAAATGTTAAATCAGGAAATTAATTAACATATTTTGCCCCTGAGGCCAATCGCATTTCACCAGAACTACCTTTCTATACTTCTCCAAATTCTAAAATCTTCATGTTACTCTACAAACACAAATTATAGATTTATACTCAACTCCGATCTAAATAATTCAAAAAGTAAGACTAACTAAGAAACGCCCTCGAGGCCAAAATACCATAAGTATAAAAAAAGACTGATAAAAAGATATAAAACTATATTCTTAAGCCAAGGCCACATGATGTTCCATTCGTTGATATATACCAATAAGACCCTGAGGATAAGTATTCACAGAATAAGATTCCTTTCAAACCAAATCATAAGAAATTAACAGTTGGCATAGACCATTTCCTTTACTATCTGTAAAACCATAATTACTTGAAAAATTCGCTTCTTCTTTTTGATGCATATCACTATTGATTATTCCTTTATAATTCATCTGTAATTATTAATTTAAACTAATTCTATTAATGAAGAAATTCGAAGATCTATAAGTCATCTAAAGACTAGACGAAACTCATGGAGGCAACACTCAAGTCTACCTTGGAAAATATTAGAATCAGTTACTAGTTTGCAAGGTTCAAATTATATTATTGCTAGGCAATCGAAAAGAAATCATTCACAGAAAGTAAAAGTATCGAGCATATAATGAATGAAAAGGAAGCGTTAAGACATTTTACTTCTCAATAAACGAAGGGTGTCAATAGATTAATACATACCTTCCAAGACTAAAAAAGACTCTATATGCTATTGGAACCAGTTCAAGGACTTCCTCTTCATAAGCTGCTTCAAATGGCTGGAAAATTCAATTAGTCATTTGCAAAGATAATCATATCTCAAATCGGTCTCATTCTCAAAGAGCTGCATGAAAATCAATTTATATATAGAGATGTAAAGGCATCGAATTTCATGATCGATCAAAAAGGGAAGATAACTTTAATTGATCTTGGCCATGCAAAAAAGATTGGTCAAAATAAGACGTACACCATATGTGGGACAACGCATTCTATGCCTCCAGATATTTATGAAGGACAAGGATATTCATACTAATTCGATTACTATGGTTATGGAATACTTTTATATGAATTAATAGTAGGGAAAGCTCCTTTTGGTTATGGCAACAGTAATTAAAGAATCATATAAGGTACATTTGTCTCCTTATTTAGAAATGAAGAAGGGAATTACATAA
>JACCDV010268666.1_pt1 | contig 11230 bp, 17 predicted proteins | sample 7446131 | NCBI WGS metagenome assembly JACCDV01 (sample SAMN15323448, study PRJNA562643) | freshwater metagenome | isolation source: river surface water | place: USA:Blue River Watershed | collected 2017-08-17
ATCATAAAAGACAAAGAAGAAAAAATAGAGTGAAGTTGATTATTATGTTTTTGAGAAATGGTACTGCTTACGCAGTGTAAGGCCGAACGAATCAGCTTAGAATCAAACAGTGAATGACTCGCTCATTCGAATTCAGGAATATCGTCGATATCCAGTATTTCAGCCTCCTTGTTGTTAGAGCCCTTTGGGTTGGGCTTCGTCTGTGGAAGATCCTCATTGTTGACCTGCTGATCAACATCCATGTCTTCAATATCGTTCAAGTCGTTGCTGAAGTTGTTATCGACTGTGTTGGTGGGTTCCCCGTGATGAGCCTTTTGGATCTCAGGGATGATCTCTTCAGACTCCGGTACCACCTCGACCTTTGAGGGAGCTTTAGGTGCGGACTTCATGGAATCCATTCTGAAGGCTTCGACCTTGCTGACCTCAGGGGCTTTAGGCTTCTGCTCTTGCTCACCCCAGTTGTTCTTTTCAGGAGCTTCGCCTTCCTGGCCGTACCCCTCAGCGCCGTACCCCTCTGCGCCGTAGCCTTCAGCTCCATAGCCTTCATAGCCGTACTCACCCCCGTAGCCCTCTCCGTAGTAGTCGCCGTACTCGTTGTTATTATTGGCTGCTTGGGCGTCGTTGGCGACTTGTTCCAGTTCGTTGAGGTGGGCGTCGGCATTTACACCTGGGGAGTCGTTAAAGAAGTTGTTCGCCTTCTTCTGCTTCGGTTTCACTGAGGGCAGAGGGGCGTTTTGACTCAACATATCCAGTTGCTGGTTGATGTCAGGCTGCTCAAAGTTTGGTTGTGGAGGGCCCCCTTACATCATCATACCAGGAGGCATTCCCATCATCATCATTCCAGGAGGCATCATCATCATAGGTTGTTAGACCATCATCATGGGAGGTGGTGCTTTGAGTGCCCTCTCTTGCTGCCTGGCTCTGATCCTCTCATTGAACTCTTCCTTCTCGTACTCCTCCTTCCTCACTTCCTCCTCTATCTCTTCGGTGGGAATCGAGTCGATTGTGTCAGAGTTGTCGTCGGATGTGTGTGGGGAGTCTAGGGCTTCGTCCTCTGCCGAAAACATGGCTTTCATCTTCTTGCGCATGTTAATGAACCCGAAGTAAAGAAGGACAAATAGGTTCTTCAGGATCGAGAAGATCATAATGAAGATAATGATCCAACCCAAGTTCTTCTTATCTTCAATTGCCATTTCGTCTTGCTTCATATAGATGTACACGAAGAAGAGAATTACCACAAAGAGGATCAGTTCATCTACAACTGTTGTAGTCTGCTGGTTTTCTTCTTTGTAGGGGCGAACAAAAACGAAGTACAAAGTCATGGACAGAGTTGCTACACCAACCATTGCGCACTAGATCAATGGATATTCGTAGAAGTAAACAATTGTTGCTGAATAGGCCATTCTCTGGAACAGATAAGCTGGGATCTAGTACAGTTAAAGAATTGTTTTTTGACTCAGCTCATCTGTTAACATACCGAATTTTACTTTCCAAATACGTTTTCTGATATTTTTACGGTTTGCATATATTACTGACATCAAAATGAATGGAAGAAGAAGAGAGAAAGCACCGAAACCAAATGCTGTTGCGGTGGCAATAATCTGACTTCTGTTCCTAAATTTCACGAATTCAGTGTTTACTAATATTGTAATAACCATTTCGAAGTACATTTCAGTTACTGTCCTCAGAGGTCCATTGAAGAAGAAACCACCCAAGATGTTCTCCCATATCTTTACCTTTTTGCACATTTTGCTGAACAAAATGAGAATCGGCAACAAAATAAAAATGGCAGTGAGCCATAAGCTCAACTTGTCGCTGTAAGATATAATGAAATAGGGTGAGATCTCAGCCAAAACAAATTTAGGAGGGAGCATTTCATTGTCGTACTTGCCCTCAATATCTTCAACTTTAATTAAGAATTTCTTGATGTCTGGCATATAATCGCTTACACCCATTGAATCTGTATCACCAGAGGCTATAGAGAAGTAGCTTGTAAAGGCTGGTAAGTTTGGAGGGAAGTCAATGTTCATCAAAAGGAGATATTGGAAGACCTGTAGAGCATGTACTAGTCCCCAAAGGTACTGCATAGAGCCATTTATAATAACTTTAAGACCAAGTTAGAAACCAAGGGCTGAAAGGAAAGCATATTTCATTGATTCACCTCCTCCTGCAAGAGCGTTAGCTTCATCATCAGAGGTATAGATGAAGGGAGCTGGACTTTTTTCAGCATAAGAACTGTTAACCAAGAAATTTCCATTGAGATCTACTATCTACGAATAATCTTTGAAACTGATTCTAACATTTTCTGTACCTTTAAGTGTAGTCATGATGTCAAAGAGTTTGACAGAGAATCTGTTTACAGTTCGATTTGGAAGTAGAGGATTTGAAGCATCTTCTACTATTCTCCAGCTAAATTTGTACTATGCTCTCTTTCCAATTATCTAAACATCCATGTTGTCTGGACTGATAGTTTTTTCAGTGGCAAGCAATACTGGTTCAGAAAATTCTATAAAATGCTAATTTGTCTTAGATGCTGCTGTAACTTTAAAAGTAGGAGGAACAATTTCACGGCAAGGGAAGCCTGGAGGCTTTTCACATAGATAACCAAATTCAATATTGCAATTTTTGCTGCATCCATCCCCGCTAAATGTATTTCCATCATCACAAGGTTTATTGACAATGACTGAGTCTCCGCATCTATCTTCGCACTCTAACTCCTCGTTAAGCATAAGTCCAGGGTTGAACTATTCGCAAGTGATGCAAAAGTTAGTTTCGTTTATCAACAGACCTGGAATGCATTGCACGCATTGCTGAGCCTGAGGCCCCACGCATCGTTTGCAAGTAGGGTGACATTAGTCGCAAATACCTGTAGTTCCATCCCACTTGAAATATTGTCCGTCGGCGCATTTCGGTACTTAGCATTCCGTACCGACAAGAAGATAGCCAGCCTTAGCAACAACTCCGAGATCATTGGGTCTGTATAAATTAGCACATCTCTAGCATTATGAAGAAAGGGGACCATCACATTTGGTGCATGCCTCATTACAAGCTAAATAATTAGTTAATTAATGTAAAGATAGTCTTACGTTTGCAATAATAATCTTGTCTATCACCCCAAAATCCATCTGGGCAAGTCTTATAACAACCATTATCAAGTTTAAAGTATCCTGTATTGCAAACACTGCAATCTATAGTGTTGTTGGGTCCAGAGCATTGTTTGCATTCCTCAGAGCAGAGGAAACACTTGTTCAAGATTTCATCAGCGTAGGTGCCAAGAGGGCAAAGATCATTGCATTCCGTTCCCAACAGATAATAACCCTTTCTGCATTAAAGGCAAGTATTGTAGTCTGTGTTCCAACAAGCTGAACATTTGTAGTAGCAGGCTAAAAGAATTATTATTTTGTTTTAAACTTACGTCTAATTGTTAGTGAAAATTCAATAGCCGTTTCCCATCCTGCATCATCAATGCCTACACATTCTATCTAGACTGTTCCTATTTCTTATTGAGTTCCCAAGCCATATAATGTTCCATTAGTATAATAACGGATATAATAAGGAAGGGAGGGAGGCTTGGAGTCTTTTTGTCTGAAAGTCATTGTAAAGTTTGTCAACTGATCAGTTTCAGTGTTCTTAAAGATTTCATATTTGTTGAAATCGAAGAAAAACCAATTGTCCACAATTGCGTACTTGTTTGTAATTTCTACTTCTTGCGAAAGTGGATAGTTAGGGATGACAGTCGTAAAGAAATTTAGATATTTCTTAATTGTGATCTTGTCATCTAGTTCAATAGAGAATTTCGTCTTTCCCTATTCATAATTTTAAAGTGGCTAAATGGTCAAGTTTTATGTTGTCTCATCCCAATAAATCCATTCACCATACAATTTTGCAGTCCATTTAATTGTATCGTTTAGGTAAAGAGTTTTTGTATATGGTAAGGCCCATGTATCAGAGGAAAGTGGTGCTGCCATAACAGTGAAGAGTGAGTAAGGCAAACGGAAACTTTGGTCAGCAATGCTTCCTAAAAGATTCAATTGCGGCTTTTCGATAACATTCATTGTAAATATGTGAGTTGTGCCTGCATCTCCGAAAGCCTGCAAATATATGTCCTTCAAAATACATTTAAAAACGTATGTGCCAGCCCAAATGTTATTAGGAGGAACATCTCCATAAATGGTTATATTAGCAGCTGTCTTATCATCTCTAACATTCGTCCAAGTCGCTGTAGTTGCAGTTGGTGTGGTCTATTTTCTGTCTGTACAATCCCAAACAAATTCATCTCCTTCGTCATCCTTGAAAGACTTGTACAAGATTTCATGCTTGAATGAATAAGGTACTTTTGTATCAGGTATACTATATTGAACTAAATTTGCTCCTGTCACAAGAGCATAGGGAGGATAATTTTTCTTAACAGTCATTGTGATGATTTATTCCGTTGGTGTTGCGACAGTATACTAATCCCACATAGTCATTCTTATACTGTAGACTTGTGAAGTAGCGGGTGATATAGGTTGAGGTGGTTGATTGAATTCAATATAAAGATCACCCATGACAGCAGTAATAACATTGAAAAATGAAGGTTGAGTCGCCAAAGGCACCCATTTAGATGTTCCTGAATCATAGGTAGCTATCTTTGCATCCATTATTGGGTCATTGCTTTCAGTATCCATGAGGAATTTTACAGTCACATTCCATTTATGGTATGAATACATTTCATTACTAACCTGAAAACTGTACTAATCAAATGTCGGAGGGGTATTGAATCGGACTTCGACCAAGAAAGTAGTGATTGTATAGGCTCCAAGGACCTATAAACCTGAATTTGCAGTGAGTGTTCCTTTTAAGCTCATTCCATATGTTCCAACCAAATTGTTAGTTTTTGGAGAGAAAGAATATGTAACTGAACCTGGTGCAAATGATTACCACCCGGCGTCTAATGCAGGATAAGTTGGAGTTGCTACAACTTGATCCCATTGGGCTGCAGAATAAGTAAAAACTCTGTTTTGACAATGATTTTCAACAAATTTCGTTTAAGTAAAGTCAGTGATTTCTTAACTGATAGTGAGACCAGATGAACCAATTTTGTTATTCATTGTCGTTTATGTAGGACGGGCCCAAACACTACAAGTTGCGCTAAATGAGAATTTCAACTCAAGGTTGGTAAGATCGTCACCAGCACTCACATCATTTGTTCCTGCGTATCTGTAATAGAAAGCTTTCACATTGTCTGGGCTTACCAAGAACATTTCAACAAGGAACTATGTTGTTCCAACTCTTGTCATTGTATTTCCATTAATTGGTATAGTTGTTGGTGCTTGATGTGAATATATTCCTCCATTTAGCAAAATTGTTGAAATACTGTCAACACCATCTCCTCCATAAGTTGCAATATTGTAATCCGTGTAAATTGAATTTGGATCTGAGGCATGAATCTCTGTGCATTTTACAGTTGGAATCCATGACATTGTTGCTACATCATTGAATTTTGAGAAGAATATTGATGTTAGTCCTGACTTTAATGTTGGATGCACCATCCAAATGTCACCGCTGGCGGTTTGTAAGATTCTCTCAAACCCAGTCTAAAAATAAGGAGAGTAGAGAAGTTTGAGACGACTGAAGGAGGTGTCAAGTGTAAGTGTTGTGGCTGATGTGGATACAATAAAGTTGCTGACTTAGGTTATTCCTGTAGAGTAGGAAATTGTGAGAATAACCCTCTGTGAAGAATGGAAATAGACTTAACAACCAACTGCTGATGTTGACTACATTTCTACGAGAGCTTGGAGTGCTCCTGTACCTATATCTAACTTTTTCAGGAAAGTTTAAGTTGTTGATCCTGTCATTATAAGACAAGAATAAGCATATAAATTTACACCTGACGCATCAGTTGCAATGCTCCCTGAATTTATCGGATTATACATATTTGTAGCTTGGAATAAGTACTGACTCCATTGTACATTTCCAGGACTGTTATATTGCATTTAGAGCACTCTTGCTTCATATTTTCCAGCAGTTGCTGATAGAGTTTTTAGATGCGCATATAAACCTGTATTCCTATCAGGATAGACAGTCATTATGTATGCCTCTGTTTATGGAGTTGTAAATATTCTGAAGTACTGATAAGTCATCGCAGCATTCAATTTTAGTATAAATGCTTCAATTTTTCCTGACAATTAATCAAAATTCAATGGGTGTCCTTAAAGTTCACCTGCATAGAATTGATCTCCTTGATATAAATCTACCTTCATTGTTCTCAACCTTGCTATCCCTCCCTGAGCCTTAATAGTTTTCGCTACAACTAGCTTCGCATTGGCCATAATGTATTTATAGAGATAAATTTGCTCAAAGTTAGAAACAGAACTTGTAAGTCTCGCATTTATTCCGAAGAAAATGCTTCCGGCATTTCCGAATTGGCAACCTTGCATTACGCTTCCAAATAGGCTTTCAAAGACAAGTTGATAGTCAAGCATTACATTTCTGTTTAGGATCTAGACAAAAGCGTGATCATAGGTTGCATCATTTGGATAATATGTCAAGCTCTTGACACTTCCACAAATCATGTAATTATTAGTAGCAACATCACCATCAATTAGGGTCACACCTGCTCGATTTCCTAATGTTGCCGGGAAGATATCTGGGACGCAAGTCGTTGCTTGAGCTGGATGAGAGTAGTCTGTCTCTGGATAGATATCTAACAAGAATGTCTTTTCAACAAAGGCATTGTTCTAAGTAGACTCGTATCTCATGCGGACTGCATACTACCCGATATATTCTTTCTTTGAATATATTGTTAGTGTGTAACCAGCACCAGTCAATGGAGGAGGTAGAGCTGGAGAAGGAGGGGGTGGAATATCAACTATTGGTACCATACCAAGATCGACTCTATCTACAGACCAGCTGCCGACAAGAGTCACACCACCGCATTGAGTTGCAGCAGGTACAGCATATGTGTAAGTAGTTTGTGACCCGTCATCCTTAGCTACATATTGTTTATCAGGTGTTGGTAATAAAAATTCAGCTGGTGGAGCATCGCATTTGAGATTTTCAGCAGATCTGAATCCGAAGTTTTATGCGCCGGCATAAAATACTAACTCACCATATACAAACTGAGTGGGATTTAGAGCTAGTTAAGTACTCATCACCGAGGCCTTATTGATGGTTACAGAAGTTATCAAGAGTCTTTATGATACTGACCTTGTGAGAGCTACAGCGACGAACTGGAGGCAGGACTCTTGAGCTGTCCAAGGATTAGTCGCACCATTCATTTTATTCAAAACACCTGCCTAGTATTAGTTCACGTAGTAAGTTGCTCCAAAAGAAGTAAAGAATTGACTGTTTGACTGAAGCATATCAAACCTGCCATAATTATGGACTGATGATGCATGACCAGTTAGTCTAAAAAGAAATGATTAAAATGATATTTTTCTTACTTTGCGTATTGAAAGAGAGACCCATCTGCCTTCTTGAAAGAATAAAGCAAGTTAAAATTGAGATTTGAACTGATATAGATGTAGACATTGCCAGTGGCTGACTAATCCGATACTATAGTCAATTAAACTGAAGTAGTCGGAGATGGCAAGTTAATGTCATATTCATAATTGACAGCAAATGTCGCAGGAACTAAAGAAGCGTAGTGTAAAACGTCAGTAGCAGTAGATGCATCAATCATTGCGTAATACATGTTTCTAATGACTATTGGAGTTACACCAAATAAAGTTTTATCAATTACAAAGGCCTATGATTTATATACAACACCAAAGTTTGTACTTAAATCTGCATAACCCTTCGCTTGAATATTGATTTTTCTGACTAAGGTATCGTAATAGAGGCCTGTCTTTTTATTGATTTGAATCAAATGATGATTTCTTGTGCCCGTTACGAATAGTGAGGTAGCCGCAATCAAATTATCTGGAGAGAATCCCAATTAATCGACTCCTTGATAGAAAAGATTACTTGTGGTTGAAGTTTGATAATATGAGTGCCATAATTACCTGGGAACAGCATCCTTAACATCAATCTTATGAATATGATTGGAATGATGGCCTCCAGATGCAAATTTATACTTTGTTGCAATATAAATGTGATTGAATGTGGCGCCATTATCTTGCTCGAAATGATAAATACCATCTTGATTAGTGTATTCAAAAATGCCAGGCAATTTTCTGATAAACAATACTGACCCCTTATCATAACCTTGCTTCATTAGAGAAAGTTCATTTGCTTCATTTTCAAGTAGCAATGTATATATATACTCGGACGACGAAGAAAATCGGCAGGATTAAGCTGATAGCTATCCCCTTGCTACAGGTCTTATTGACTTGTAAGTATAGTGCCATTAAATGTCACCTAAGTTATTCAAAAGAATAATGATTGCCTTTCTATTAAAAGCTGTTGATGCATCATTATAGATCTTAGTATCGTGTCTCACTTGGTTAGACCAACCACAGGTCACAATATTGCCTTAGACTTGATCAATGTGCATACTAGTAAATGTTGAATATGATGTGTCAGTTGCACGATCTGACATTACTTTCGGCCATTCTGTACCTGGTAGGCAAGGAGTCGTTCTTGTTTAAGCAGTTCTTGTCGCAACTGTCATTGCAGGTGGGTAGATCATTATCGGAAGAGAATGCTAGGAAACAGTTGCCACATCAGTATTCGTTGTCTTAAGCTTGATAGCGAAGTACATAGCTCTATAGCTTGGAGTAAGAGCAACCCCAAATACGCCATCTTGTGTTGCAAGATCTGAGTCGACATCAACCTGTGCGCTTGATGGGGTTACAGTAATAAAATTGTCTATGTCATTTCTAGAGTTCGCACTTCCATCGGGGAACATGTAATTAGTGTAATCATGCTAATAAGTTGTGATACTACCCAGTCCTTAGCACTAACTTTGCTCAACAAACTCACCAAATGATGATGTACCTTTTCCTCCTTGGACAATTTCAATCATTGGTAGCTCTATCTGATTTGCAGCTTAATAAACTTGGCATTAAGTTGTAGGCAAAAGCTCATCATAATTATGTGAGTTACCAGCTGGCTATGACTCTCTCTTTGGAATGAAAGGTGGGGCTACTTAATACGGATAAACTTGCTGAAGTCTAATTAGACCGTTCTCCAGTGTGAACTAATACTTATTGTCAAACAAGTGCGCCTGCTTGTATGTGACAGGAGTGGTTGAGTATCCTATGTTATTGACTGTGATGGTTGGCGTGATATCATTCCATTTGTGACACATGTAAATCCCTGAGAGTCTGGGATTATAGTCCATTTTCATGAATGCGACTTCCATCCCCCCAGCGTATGTGGAGAAACTCTAGAAGTTGACGGCCAGGTAGTAGAAATCTGTCGAGGCAGAGTACAGTCCACGCTTGTTATTGGCATTGTCAACGAAAGTCGAGCCACTTCTCGGATGGAACTAGATCGCATAGTTCTGGTAAGTCAGAGTATCGTCAAACATCAAGATATTGATGTAGGTGTTTGTCGATTTGGGAATCACGATCAAATAGATATTGTATCCTGATAACATGGCACTAGCGCCAGTTGTCTGTGAGATATCAGGGATCCATTGCATATTCAAGAGCTCGCTTGAGGTGTCCAAAGTAACGATTTTCTGGATGAGACCGCCAAAATTACTTGTGCCAAATGAACAAATCCAACCAAGGCCATTGGATCCCTTGCCCACCATTGTCGCATATGTCCTTCCTTTGACATTCACAACATGGGGTTGTTAAGTTTCGTCAATTGTGACAAATTAGCCAATGTTAAAGTAGTAGATCCAGTCAACAGAAGATGGGTCAACTTGATTTATGCGAGCAAATCCTAACGTGCGCGAATCTGCACCTGAGTCAAAGAAATATGTATACCCAACGATCATTCCGACCCCACTATCATCAAAGGCTATGTTTGATATCATGGGTCGGCCAGTGGCAACGGCTGTGAGTGTGGCAGAGACATTTTGTGGCCTCTGGTGTCTCATATAATAATGCTATTTTACCATCAGGGTTTCACTTTCTTCCTTTAAAATGTCGATCGATCCAAAAAAGCCTTTTTAGCCAAATTAAAGTACTGAAGTCGCCACTATCTGGTTGTATACCGAATTATCTAAAGTTGGATAGGGATCCAAGTCTAGGTAAAAGGCAGACTCTCTAAAAATAGTCTCTGGTGGAGTAAACATGTAGTCTTAGTAGATTATTTGCTTAGTATAGATTAGATATCCGTCAAGGTAACTAAGTTTGCATATAGCACTAGTTCTATATGCAATTGTCCCATGATTTGAATGATAGTATGCAAATACTGCACCACCAGTCTGGACCACTCCAGCTACATACTCATCATTTTCATACCTTGAACTTAAATATGACATCCACTGAACAGTACCCATGACTGTGATCTTTTGAACATATCCGTCATAATTGACTGAGCCTCCATCATCAGGAGTCATAGCGTAGCTTTTACCCCAAAGAAGAATCTGCTTGGCAGATGAGTCCTGCTCGACCACGAAAATACCATAGTTTATATGTTTCCCCGTATCAGAACCGTAAGACATAGGGAAAATGTTTTGCGTGCATGTTGCAAAACTTGAGTAGCTCTGATCTGAGTAGGTCCAATCGGTTTTTGGCTTTATTCTCACATGGACAGGGATATCATAATAATAGTCGGGTCCCGCATTATCATTCATGTATCGCACAGTAAAGAAGGCGGATTAAGGTTCAGCTATGTTGGTATCAATCTCAATTGTATCCTCTAAATCATCAGTTCTTATCCAGGTGGGTATTGTCTTGCCTGTTTCTAGATGCCAATCTATGTACTTAGCTGAGAATGTGTGCTTCTGGCAGCTAGTTGGTGTTAGAGCAAGCTTCGTAGGTACTGTCTGCTTGGCGGGAGTAGAGTTAATAGTGAACTCCCAATAAACTGCTGGCTTACTTGAAGAGTCTAACTACTAATAGCTATTTAATACCTCATATATATTGCATTTCACTGTTGTCTAAGGATACTTATAGAAATTGGGTAGTGGTTCGATACCGTTCATGTTAGATCCACCCGTCATGAAACTAACAGTCCTGAGAGAGGCGGAGAAGGCCTCGAAAACCAATGGCCAGCTTGCACTAGGATAGTTTACTCCAGTCTATCCTGTAAGTGCATTAAAAGTTGCGAGAGTGTTAGTTCCAATATTAGTTGTGGTCGAATCTGCCGCAAAGACCGTCGGATAGTAGCTTAGATCCCAATCTCTCTG
>JACCDV010080464.1_pt1 | contig 11229 bp, 10 predicted proteins | sample 7446131 | NCBI WGS metagenome assembly JACCDV01 (sample SAMN15323448, study PRJNA562643) | freshwater metagenome | isolation source: river surface water | place: USA:Blue River Watershed | collected 2017-08-17
GAATCCCCGCCACCCGATACCGCCAGCCCCAAAGCATCAGGGCCCGAGGGCGCCCAACCGGCGTCCCTCAGGCCCTGACGGAAGATATCGATGACGTCCCGGGTCAGGAGCAGCCAAGCCCCAGCATCGCGGCCTGCGCCTCGCCCGCCTCGACCGATCCGGGGAAGCGCGTGCCGACTTCCTGCAACGTGACGCAAGCCTCCGGCGTCTGGCCCAGCGCGCCCAGCGACGTGCCCAGCTTCAGCAGGGACGCCCCCGCCTTCGGCCCCGACGGCTGACCCGAAAACGCCTCCAGATAGCTGCGCGCCGCGCCCGCCGTGTCACCCAACTGCCCCAGCGCCTCGCCGCGCAGGAAATGCGCCTCCTGCGTCAGGGGGCCGCCCGGGTAGGATTGGGTAAAGGTCGCAAAGAGGTCTGCAGCGGCGCGAAAGTCACCCTGACCGAGCACCTCCTTGGCCCGGTCGAAATCCGCCTGCTCGCTCAGGGCCAGTTCCGGCGCATCCGCACCCCCGGCCACTGCCCCGCCCGCCGCCGGATCGACCGCCGCCGGATCGACCGCCGGATCGACAGGGGCCACCGCCCCGCCCAGCGGCTGCGTTTCGCCCAGCGCGGCGATGTCGCAGCCCTCCTCCAACTCGCACAGCCGGAATTCAAGGTCGCCGATCCGGTTCGTCCCGTCGGCGACCACGCGGTTCAGTTTCAGCTCCACCTCTTCCGTCTTGGCCGTCAGCCGCGTCAGCGCGGCCTCGATGGCATCCATGCGCTGCAGCGCATCGCCACCTGCGGCCCCGGTCGCCGCCGCCCCGGTCGTGACCAGTTCGGACTTCAGGCTGTTGAAATCAGCCTGAAGCCGCGCGATCTCGGCCCGGATATCGGCCAGCGTCTGGGCATCCTGCGCAAAGGCCGCAACCGGCAAGAACACCGCCACCAGCACAAGACGGAAAAGGGAAAGCATCAGGTCAGGCCCCCGCACCCATCGACAGCACCGTCACGGCGCGGCGGTTCTTGGAATAGCACGCCTCGTCCGAGCAGACCTCGATCGGGCGCTCTTTGCCGTAGGATACGGTCCGCATCCGGTTCGGCGCGATGCCCTGCGAAATCAGGAAGTCCTGCACCGCGCTTGCCCGCCGCGCGCCCAGCGCAAGGTTGTATTCTCGCGTCCCCTGCTCGTCGGCATGGCCTTCGATGATGATCGCATAGGCCGGGTTGGCATTCAGCCACTGCGCCTGCCCCTGCAGCACCATCCGCGCTTCAGGCGACAGCGTCGACTGGTCCACCAAGAACAGCACACGATCACCCACCGCCTGATTGAAATAGGCGATAGAGGTCGGGTCGTTCGGATCACCCAGCCCCGTCGTGTCCACGCCACCGGCACCGAAACCGCCCGCGCCACCGGCGCCATCGGCACCGCCCGCGCCAAAGCGGTCAGGATTGTTACAAGCCGCCAGACCGAGGACGGCGACGACGAGAAGGGCCTTGGGAAGAAGCGTCATTTCAGGGTTCCTTTGGTGTTTCTTGGCTCGATTGACGGCATCTATAGCACTTTCGCGCCGCCATGTGAATCGGCGGCGCGACGCGTCTTATGGCAGAAGCGGCGACCACGCCGGGTCCGACGCGGGGCCATCGGTGGGAATTTGCCGAAGGTTCCGGCCCGAGATGTCCACGCTGAACAGCGCCGCCTGACCGCCCGCCCCCGCGCTTTCGCGGGTGAACATCACGACACGCCCGTTCGGCGCCCAAGTCGGACCCTCGTCAAGGAAGGACGCAGTCAGCAGCCGCTCTTCGCTGCCATCCGTCCGCATCACGCCGATATGGAACCGCCCCGCATTCTGCTTGGTGAAGGCGATGTAATCCCCCTGCGGCGACCAGACCGGCGTGCCATAGCGCCCCGGCCCGCTGGAGATCCGCACCCCCTCGCCCCCGCCTGCGGACATGACATAGATCTGCTGCGTCCCGGATCGGTCGCTCTCGAACACGATCTGGCTGCCATCCGGGCTGAAACTCGGCGCCGTCTCGATCGACGGCGAATTCGTCAACTGCGAGATCGATCCGCTGCCGATGTCCAACGCGTAGATGTCGGTATTGCCCCCCCGCTCCAGACTGAAGACCACCGTCCGCCCGTCCGGCGCGAAGCGCGGCGAGAAGGTCATGTTCCCCTCCGTCTGCGCCAGCGCCTGCACGCCCATGGACACAAGATCCATCAGATAGATCCGCGGAAAGCCGGATTCATAGCCGGTGAACAGGATCTGGTTCCCCGTGGGCGAAAAGCGCGGGGCCAGCACGATGGACGACCCATCGGTCAGGTAGGACACGTTCGCCCCGTCGTAATCCATCACCGCCAGCCGCTTCACCCGCTGGTTCTTCGGCCCGCTCTCGGCCACATAGACCACCCGGCTGTCGAAATAGGGGCCTTCCCCGGTGATCCGGCTATAGACCGCATCCGCCACCTTATGCGCCATCCGCCGCCATGTGCCGGGCGTGCCCGCGAATTGCAGCCCCTCGCCCATCTGCTGTCCGCTGAACACATCGAACAGCCGGAACTTCACCACGATCTGATCGCCCGACGCGCTCACCGCGCCCACGATCAGCGCCTGCGCATTGATCGCCTGCCAGTCGCCAAAGGCCACCGGCGCGTCAAAGCTCGCCACCTGCGAGATATGCGCCTCTGCCGGAATTTCCCGGAACAGCCCCGTCCCGATCAAGTCCTGCGCTACCACCCGCGTGATGTTCGCCGCATATTCCCCAGCCCCGCCATTCTCGGCCACGAAACCGGGAATCGCAAAGGGCAAGGGCTCGATCACCCCATCGGTGATGGTGATCCTCAGTGGCCCCTGCTGGGCCGTGGCCGGGGCCACGACGCCACCAAACAGCGCCAGCGCCAGCGCAAACACGGGGGCAATCACGGGGGCAATCACGGGGGAGAGGGTTCTGATCAGCGTCATTCCGACCTCATGCTCCTCGGGTCAATGGTTCCAACATGCCGCGAACGGCGCTTTCCTTCACACACGAACGCGCGAGCGGTGCGCGGCGTGCCATATCCTGCCGGGCGCGACCTCATCTCATCCGCATCCCGTTCGGGTCGAACACGATCTCGATGTTCTTCCACTGCTCGAACTTCTCGGGCGGCAGCGGGAAGCCGCGCGCCCCGCAGCGGATGATCGCCCGCCGCGCCGCCTCATAGGCCTGCCGCGTGGCCGTGTCGGACACTCCGTTCGTGTCCACCAGCGCGATGGACCCCGCATCCGGCACCCCGTCCTGCCCGACCGAGAAGCCCACGGTGATCGTCGTCCGCAGCGCCTCCATCGACAGCGCGCCCACGTTCCAGCAGGCATTCACCGCCACCCGCAGCGCATCCTTCTCACCCGCCGTCATCGGCGGCCCCACGGGAAGGTTCTGGTCCGCCGCGCCGGTATCCGCCGTCTCTTCCGCCGCAGGCGCATCTGCCGGTGCCTCCTCGGCCAAGGCCTCGGCCAACGCGGCGGCCACGGCATCCTCGGTCGCGGGGTCCTCCACCGGGGTCTCGGCAGGCTGATCCACCGGTTCCTCGGTGGTCTGGGCCGCAGCCACCTCTTCCTCGGGCGGCGTCTCCTCTGGCGGGGCCACCGGGCGCGACCGCGGTCGCAGGGATGACGTCATCTCCAGTTGCGGCGCATCCTCTTCGGTCTCCACCGCCTCGGTCACGATCTGCGGCGTGGCCTCTTCGGGCGCGGCGGCCTGCTGATCCTGCTCGACGATCACCGACTCCTCGGTCGGCTGATCCGTCACCTCTTCGATGACCTGATCGGCAACCTCCGGCGCATCCACGCTTTCCACTGGCGTCGCCGCCACTCGGTCCAGAGGGCGCGGCTTCGGCTTGGTGTCCGACAGCGGCACCGGAATCGGCTGCTCCACTTCGGCGACGGGGGCGACCGGGTCCGGCGTCTCGATGGGCTGCGGCACTGCCTCTTGCGGCAATTCCTCCGGCAACGCCTCTTGCGGCTGCGGTGGCGGGGCCTCTTCGGCAGGCGGCGGTTCCTCGGGCTGCACGGGCTCGGGCGGCGTCACCTCCGGCTGGACCGCAGGCTCCTGCGGCGCGGGCTCGGGCGCGGGCTCTGGCTTAGGCTCGGCAGGCTTCGGGGCCGCCGCCATCATCGCGTCGAACTCCGCGCTCGACATCAGCGACACTTCCGCCACCTGCATCTCGGGCAGCGTATCGGCACGGAACAGCCAATCCCCCAGGACAACCCAGAGGATCACGCCCGCATGCGCGATACCCGAAATGATCTGGCCCTTTTCCCTCCCCTGCCCGGCCGTCAGCCGCCGTTACCGTCAAGCGTCGGGCCACCCGCATCCGTGACCAGCCCGATATTATTGAACCCGCCCGCATTCAGCGCGCCCATGATCTCTGCCACCTTGGCATAGGGGATGGCCCCATCCGCCCGCAGGAAGATCTTGTCCGACGTCCGCTCCGCCGCGATCGCCTTCAACCGCGTGATCAGCTCGGCCTCCGGCGTTTCGGTGTTCTGGATCATCAGCCGCCCGTCCGCCGTCATGGTGATGGCCAGCGGCTCTTCCTGCTCGGACGGCAGCGCATTCGCCGCCGTTTCCGGCAGTTCGATCGGCACCCCCACCGTCAGCATCGGTGCCGCCACCATGAAGATGATCAGCAGCACCAGCATCACGTCGATGAAGGGCGTGACGTTGATTTCCGACATCGGCCCGCCGCCGCGCCGTCTCCGGCCCCGGCGACCGCCGCCACCCCCGCCGCCCTTGGCTACCCCGGCCCCCATGGCTCAGGCGTCCAACTGGCGCGACAGGATGGTGGAAAACTCGTCGGCAAAACTCTCATACCCGTTCAGGATACGCTCGCTGTCAGAGTTAAGCTTGTTGTAGGCCACGACCGCCGGAATGGCCGCGACCAGACCGATGGCCGTGGCCAGCAGCGCCTCGGCGATGCCGGGGGCCACGACGGCAAGGTTGGTGTTCTGGCTGATGGCGATCTGCTCGAAGGAATGCTTGATCCCCCAGACCGTCCCGAACAGACCGATGAAAGGCGCCGTCGCCCCCGTGGTGGCCAGAAAGCCCAGCCCCTTGCTCAACCCCTCGTTCTCGCGCGCGATGGCCACGTCCATCGCCCGGTAGATGCGCGCCTGCGCGCCCGCGATCAACTTGCCGTCCTGCCGGTGGCTGCGCCGCCATTCCGTCATGCCCGCCACGAAGATGCGCTCGCTGCCGCCCGACGCGGTCGGCCCGATGGCCTCGTAAAGCTCGTCCAGCGGCTCTCCCGACCAAAAGGCGCGGTCGAACTCCTCCGCCTCGGCGCGCGCGCGGCGAAAGACGAGGATGCGCTGGATGATGATCGACCACGACCAGAAGCTCATCAACAGCAGGGTGATCAGCACCAGCTTGTTGGTGAGGGTCGCTTTCATGAAAAGCGCAAGCACAGAGAAATCAATCTCCTGCGCCGCCGCGAGGGTTTCCGTTTCCATTACGCCTGCTCTGCTTGACGGGCCATCGTTGCGCGGCCCTTTAACGGTGATTCTATCCGCAATCAAAGGGGAATGCCAACACATCTGCGCGACGCCCGCCCCTTTGGCGGCAACCCGCCGCTGCGCTGCGGCATCCCCTGGCGGGGACATGATTTTTCCTGCGAAAAATCATGAATGCGATCCTTCTGGCGAAGGATCACCCCCCGCCCACCGCTAACACCCCGATTTTTCGCCAGAAAAATCGACCCCAAGAATCTTCGCCAGAAAATTCTTGCCCCATAAGATCAATGATGCACCGGCACCAGCTTGGCCCGCACGCCCGCAGGCACACGCGCCGCCGCCCCCGCATCCGACAGGCACACCAGCACCACGCGCGCCTGAAACAGCCGTTCCGCCCCCCGCAGCACAGCCTGATCCAGCACGATCCGCGCGCCGCCCACCTCTACAAGGTCCGTCGTCACCGTCAGCAGATCATCGAACTTCGCCGGTTTCAGATAATCCGCCTCCACCCGCCGCACCGCAAAGACGACCCCCTCCTCGCGCTTGAGCGCCGCCTGATCCACACCCAGCGACCGAACCCACTCCGTTCGGCCCCGCTCGATGAACTTCAGGTAGTTGGCGTAATAGACGATCCCCGCCAGATCGGTGTCTTCGTAATAGACGCGTATCTTCACTTCGCCGTTTTCGTCAGACATGACCGACCCTTCCGGAATTCACAGTGTCACCCCGTTTTTCTTCGATTTCTTCGCAAAGATCGGCACCTTGTGCGCGCAAACCGGTCACAAACCGGCAAAGGTGACGCAAAGGTATCGCGTAGGATTTTGGTAGGAACGTTGTCTTCGGCATGGCGCGCTCGGCAAAGCTGTCAGTCGGTTAAATTCGCGATCCCGTCTCACAAGACAAGGGCTGTTTCGTTCCTGCCAATGGCTTGTCCTTGCCGGTCGCGGTGTCGCGGTGTCGCGGAAGGGGGACGCAAGCTTCGTCGCAAAGTCTCGCAAATGCCCGCAGCCATTGCCCGGAAAAGACGCACGTCATTGGCACGATCTTGGTCCCGCCAGCAGGTCTCGCCCAGCCTTGCCACCACAACGAAAGGCAGGGCCGGGGCCTTGCTCCAAACCCTCCTGCGCGCAGGGCGCTGTGGCCTTGCCCATCCCATGCCCAAGGCACGAAATGCGGACGTTCCTGATGGTTTGGGCAACACAGCCGCGAAAGTCCACACGCCGCCCACAACCGCCAGTCACCCCGCGTCAGGGAATGGACCTTGCGAAAACGCCCGCCTTGGGCCCTGCCCCGGTTTTTCCAACCCATGAAGACCGCCGCGATGCGGGCAAAGGCGGACGGCCTTGCAGGCCTGCCGCAATCCAATGCCATAGGCCCCCTTCGGCGGAACGACCGGCTGAATGGGCACAATTTTATACCCGCTTTGGCATAGGAACCGCCAGAGAATGGGCGGCAAACGCACCCGATGCTGGCGCAACCTATCCCGCCGCCCGCACGATCTGCGGCGCTGATCCTGCCAATTTGAAACTCAAAGGCAAGCCAGAGTAACCGCGGATTAGCCGTCCGGGGCGAGTCTGTCTTTGCCCCCGGACGCAGTGCAATGGCCAATGACCGCCCTGCGCCGGACCCGAGAACGGAACGAGGTGTTTCATGGTGCGTCTATCCAAACGCGCCGCCATTGGCGGCGTAAGTCGTCCTGTCCTGTCCATCCTTCTGGTCGCAACCTGCCTTGGCCTTGGCACAAGCGCGGCTGCGTTAGAGATCCGCCGCGACATGGGCGGCCCCGTTGCCGAGCGCGTGGCGATGATCGCGGCGCTGGAACGGTCGCAGACGACCGTCCGCATTGCCGGTCTGTGCGTTTCGGCCTGCACCATGCTGCTCGGCCTTCGTCGAACCTGCGTCGAGCCAGAGGCGCGGCTGGGGTTTCATGGCCCGTCCGGCTCTCTGGCGAGCGTGCCGCTCCCGCGGGCAGAGTTCGAAAGGGTGTCGCGCCTGATTGCGGGGCATTACCCCCCCGCCCTGCGCGCGTGGTTCATGACCGAGGCGCGGATGCGTACCGCGTCCTATGTGACGATTTCGGGGGCCGAGGCCATACGTATGGGCGCGCGCGCCTGTGACTGATCAGGCGTCGTGATCGCCGTAGTACCCGTATCGGCCGTAATATCCATAAGCGCCACCACCGCTTTCCTCTAGGTTCAGGACACCGATGTAGTGGACGTCCTTGCCTATGTGGTCGCGCAACTGGGCAGCCGCTTCGCGCACCTCGCCCTGTTTCGTGGTGCCAAAGCGGACGACATGGACGATGGCGTCGGCATGGCGCGCCAGATAGCGCGTGTCCACCACAGGAAGAAGGGGCGGGCTGTCCAAGATCACGACATCAAAGTTTTGGGCGGCAAGGTCCAGAACGGTCTTGAACGGCTGACTGTTCAGCAGCTGGTCGGTCGGGACGGCACTGCGCGGCCCCGCCGGGATGACAACCGCAGGGGACAGGCCGTCCTGCATCGGTTCGATCTCCTCGGTCTGCCCCTGTCCGGGCTTGATGAACCCGATAAGACCGTGGTGGACTTCAAGTCCCAGACGGGTGCCGATGCTGGGTTTTCGCATATCCGCATCAATGAGGATCGTCTGCAGCCCGGCAAGCGCATAGGTGCGGGCAAGGGCGATGGCAGTGGTCGATTTCCCCTCGGCCTGAAGCGCCGAGCAGACGAGGATGATCTTGCCATGGTCCGGCTTGGCGTTTGCCTGCCGCGCGGCAAGGCCCACATCGATGGCCGCCCGCAGCTTGCGGAAGCTTTCGGCATAAAGCGACATCGGCGCAGCCACGATGATGTCGGCCGGGTCCTGCCCCGTGCGCGCGCCGTCCAAAAGGCCAAAGGTCACGGGGACCGGGGCCTGCAGCACATTGGCCAGCTGGTTCGCCGAAACGATGCCGCCGATGTAGAATTCCTTGACGAAGGACAAAAGGACCCCAAGCCCAAGCCCGCCAACCAAGGCGAGCGCAAGGATGAGGCGGCTGTTCGGGGCAGAGGGGTTGTTGGGGGGCAGGGCTTCCGACACGACACGGGCGTCTGCGATCTGAAGGTTGGCAAGGGTGCCAAGGTCCTGTTCACGGGCGAGAAGCGTCTGGTACTGGTCGCGCGCGACGGTCGCGCGCTGCTGAAAATTGAAGAGTTCGGCCAGCATCTCGGCAGAAAGATCGGACTCCAGCAGAAGGCCGCGCAACTGGTCACGCGCCTCGGTCTCGCGCGTGCCAAGGATGGTTGCGTCCTCCCGCAGCAGGCGAAGGCTGGATTCGGTCTGCGCGGCGAGTTCGGCTTCGATTGCGGCAATCTCTGTCTCAAGATCGACGGCACCTTCTGACCCGGCATCCGCATCTCCAAGGCGGGCCTGAAGGTCGCGGCGCTGTCGATCAAGTTCCTGCAAGGCTGCATCGCCGAGTGTGGTTGCAACCGTCTCCCAATCATTCGAGGCGAGCGCGCTTTCGGCAGAGGCGATGCGGTCGCGGGTGGCGGACTGTTCCTGCTTGGCCTCGGTCAGGCGCGCACGCAAAAAGGCGACGGCCGGATCACCGGTTTCCTGCTCCAGACGGGCAAGGTTGGTTTCGATGAACGCGTTTGTGGCGTCTTCCGAGGCGGCGAGTTCGGCCTGCGCCGTGGCGATCTGGCGGCGCAGGACGTCGCGGGCACCGATGGTGGCCTGTGTTTTGGCGCTGACCTGACGTTCGGTGTAGACACGGGCATAGATGTTGGCCAGACGCGCCGCGTTTTCCGCAGAGGCGGAAGAGACAGAGACGGCGATAAGATAGGTCAGGCCGCGCCTGCGGATGTCGACGGCATCCTGCAAGCGGATAAGGGTGTCGTTCACCAGCGTTTCCTGCGATGTCGCGGGTTGCGTAGCAGGACCAAGACCGATGAGGCGACGCAGGCCGTCGGCATCCAACTCGATCCCAAGTGCAATCCCAAGTCGTTCAAGCCAGCCGACACGGGGGCCGAATTCCGGATCGGACAGCAGCGCCGCTTCGCGCAGCACGGCAAGGGCGGTGGCGTCAGAGCGGAGGATCTCCACCTCGCTATCGACACGAGAGTTGAGGATTGCGCTTTGCTCTTGGGCGGCAGAACCGGGTTCGAGCAGGTTAGAACTGCGCCCGTCCACCTGGATCAGGACGGTCGATGTATAGATCGGGGTCGCCGTGAACAGATAGGCCAGAGCGAGACTGCCGACGACCGCGAGGGTCGCGGCAAGCAGGCGCCGCTGTCGCTGAAGGATGGCGATGATGTCCTTCAGGTCAAGGTCATGCGTCTCCACTGTGTCGTCCCCTGTGCTGTTCTAGTGGCCCCATCATCGGGTGCGTTGCAGTGATCACCGCCGGATCGCGCCCCGAGCAGAGGCGCAGGGCGGACAAACGCCCCGTCTTCCAAGCTCCGGTATCGATGCGGATGGGGTCGTCCGTGGGGTCTGGCTGCGCCACCACCACATGTCCCTGCACAAGTCGGGCGATGCCGCCACCGGTGGTTGCCCCGTGGCCCCAAAGAAGCGTCTCTTCCCTCTGGCGGTCCGGCGGTCGCGCGACGTCCCAGCCGGCATGGGTCAGGACGTGCACCTGACCGTCGATGGTCAGGGTGATGCCGTGGGCAAGGCCCCGCAAAAAGGCGATATGATCATCGGGCAGATGTGCCGCGAGGATCTGCGCGACGCGCCTACGCGACAATGCTGCAAGGTCGCCGCGCGAAAGGGCAAGGCCGTAAGAGCGCAGCGTCTCGAACCCACCGAGGTCGAGCCAGTGCGCCTTGGCCATGGGATCAGTAAGGAAATCCAGCATCAGCCGTTCATGGTTGCCGACAAGGGCATGGACCTGCATCCCGGCCTTGGGCCGAAGAAGAAGCTCCAGCACCCCGGCGCTGTCCGGGCCGCGGTCGATCATGTCGCCCAGCGCGATGACGCGCGGTTGGCCGAGTGGGGCAGCATCGGCCCGGATGAGCGACAGCAGCCTCTCCAGCGCATCGCGGCAGCCATGGACATCGCCGATGGCATAGACGGGGCCGCTCACGATGCCGAAGTCGCGGACGCGGACGGCGGCGTTCACCGTCCGGCGCGGCTGGAAATGCCGGACGAGGTGTTGAAGAAGGCCCGTCATCCAGCCCTCCGCGCCTTGGCCACGGGCAGCGTGCGGGGTGCGGCGTTTTCGGTGGACGGGCTGTGATTGCGTCGACCCAGCCCAAGCGCGAGCATCGCGGTAAAGAGATAGGTGTTGGCCGGAACCTCAAGGCTGAAATCCCCAAGCGAGTGGACGGCAGCGACGGCCAGCCCGCCGAGGGCACCGATAGCGATGCCGGGAAAACCCCGGTCGTCGCCCATCCGGCGCAAAAGGCGCACGGCGACGACCAAAAGGGCCAGAAGCGGGGCAGACCCTGCGATCAGGCCGAATTCGGACCAGAGCATGAGGTAGGAGTTATGCGCGAGGTCATAGGTCACAGGCGCGTCGAGCGGCGGGGCGCGCACCCCTTCAAAGGCCGTGCCGAAGGCATCCATGCCGTGGCCTGCAAAAGGTCTTTGCGCGATCAGATCCAGCGTCTGGCGATAGATGGTAAGGCGGCTTTCCCCATCGCTGAAAAGGAAGATAAGCCGATCAGACAACCCGCCGCCCAACAGCGCGGCAACCGCAGCCGCAGCCATAAGGAGCCCTGCCGTTTCGGCACCTATCCGTACGGCCGATAGGCCCGAGGCCCGACGTATAAGCAGGACCGTAACGCCCAGTCCGACA
>JACCDV010200789.1_pt1 | contig 11226 bp, 14 predicted proteins | sample 7446131 | NCBI WGS metagenome assembly JACCDV01 (sample SAMN15323448, study PRJNA562643) | freshwater metagenome | isolation source: river surface water | place: USA:Blue River Watershed | collected 2017-08-17
AAAAAGTAACATGTTACAAATTATAGAAGTGGACCGCGCCCGAGACGCTTCGGGAGAGTAGTGTAAAATTGAATGCTTCTGTCAGGCAGGGCTTGACGACCCACGGTTCTAGCCCGAGACGGCCCGCAGTGAACATAGTGAACAAGGAGAGAGAGTAAAGCGTGGGACGCTTTACGTAGGGATTCGAAGCCCGATTGAGGTACTTTAGGAGCGAAGCGAACTGAAGTATCCAATTGGGGTACTGAAACTGTAAGTTTCGAATCCCTCTCTCTCCGCCAATAGAATTAAGTATCGGTGTGACCCGAGCACCTTAGAATAAGCACATGCAAATTTTCATAGAAAACGAGGCTGGCTCAGACCAGAAGAATTTATTTAACGAGAAAACCTTGGAATATAGGAAGACCGTTACTGTTTCTGCCAAGTACCCGTTTCCATACGGGTTCCTTCTGAACACGACGAGTGGGGATGGCGATAATCTTGATTGCTTCGTACTGACCAAAACTCCCCTAAAGAGCTCTCAAATCCTTGAAGTTGAACCCATTGGCATGTTTGAAGAAATGGAAGATGGGGAGAAAGACCCCAAAGTACTTTGCGTACTTAAAGGCGATTCATGGAATCTTGATGAAGAGATACAGCAAACTTTCAAGGATTTCACCAAAAAAGTATTTTCACATCTACCTAACAAGAAGAAGGAGATTGGCAGGTTTCTAGGCAAAGAAGAAGCGCTGCGACTTATTGAAAAATCAGTTACGAAATAAAGTTATAGTTTATGCAAGAAAGAATCATTAACCATATACTCGAGATTTACAACCCAGACGCAATTATCTTGCACGGTTCACGCGCTCGAAATAAAGAGCGAGAACATAGTGACTGGGATATAATCCTTCTGTTTTCTAAACAAACAGAAGTGAAAAACGGTCGAGAGTTTTTCGAAGGGCAAAATATTGAATATTCGGTGCATGCCCTACCCAATGCAGATATATTTGGTGTTTTTGGCGCAAAACTCCAAAATGCAAAGGTTCTCTTCGAAAAAGATAATGTTGGCTCATCTTTGCTTAAAGAAGCTGATTTATGTTACGAACAAGGAGTGTACTGGTCGCAAGAAAAAATTGACGCCCACAAGCTTTGGATAGAAGGTCGCATTCAAGGAATGGCTGACAGTGTAGACAATCCGCTTCTCTTCCATAAATATTTTTCAGATTTTTACGACCGAGTATACAACTACTGGTATTGGTTGAAACAACACAAACACTCACAACCAATCTACATCGCGACGGAGGAAATTGCAGAAAAAGACCCGACTTTCCATAGATTGTTACTGTTATTATTTGAAGACGGTACATCAACAAAGGCGCAAGTAGATATCTGCTTTAGGATTAGAAACCATCTTTTGGACTAAGTAATAACGAAGGTGTCACTAAGCTCACACTACACAAACACCGAGCATGCTGCGCGAGCGAATGCGAGCGTGCCTATGCGAGGTGTTTGTGTAGTGTGAGCGAACATCAGGAATAACCACGCGCGCTGTATACGGGAGCGCGCCTCGCTCGACGCGAGGACGAAAACAGCGAAGTGGCAGTCTCTCAAATATAATGGAGACTGAAACGGAGCTTTTTAGAGGACGAAGCGCCGCCCCCAAACCAAAGAAATATCCTTTTCCGCTTTTTCGGTGGAGGGGTGTGGGGAGGAGCCGATAAAAAATTGGAAAGGAATTTCTTTGGTTTGGGTGCGAGCGGTTAGCGAGCAGCGAGGTACGTAGCATTGGCAGGAATCCGAATGCGTACGCCGAAGTACAAAACCACCACGCGCTCGGCGCGTTGTAGGTCAATCGCTTCGCGTTTGTTCAAAGAAAGTTCGAGCAACAGTCATAATCTCTCCGCAGTGAACATAGTGAACAAGGAGAGAGAGTAAAGCGTGGGACGCTTTACGTAGGGATTCGAAGCCCGATTGAGGTACTTTAGGAGCGAAGCGAACTGAAGTATCCAATTGGGGTACTTTAGGAGCGAAGCGAACTGAAGTATCCAATTGGGGTACTGAAACCGTAAGTTTCGAATCCCTCTCTCTCCGCCAAATAGAGCTAGCACGAGATGCTAGATATTAGGTGTTTTGGGATACTTGTTTGTCGCAAGTAGAATTAGCTCGTATCCCAGTAGAGCTACGAATATGTGCCAAAGAAAGTGTGTGCCGATCGTAATCTGACTACACAGTTCCATGTCTAAACTTCTGAAGAGAATCGCAAGTCCAAAAGTGGCAACGGATGTGATGACAAGGGTTTTGGAATCTGGGAATCTTCTCACAAACAGAAAACCAAACGCAACAAATCCTACTAGTAATACTACATAAGGCAATGAGCCATTAAGGTACGGCTGCTGTTCAACGATAAGTGTCAAAATAAGCAATGGAACAAAGCTCAAGATTACCTTTGTTTTGGATTCAAAGAGTTTATATAAAAGTAATGCTCCGACAGTAGAAGCAAAAAATATAATGGATAAGGTATCAGCCACATCCCCACTAACCGTATGCCCCATATGCCACCACGCACTTCCTACACCAATGAGAGCTAGGAGGAATGGAAGAATGAATTTACTTGCCCCTGGTTCTTTACGTAATTTATAGAAAGCGAGGAGCGAAAAAAGTATAAAAGCAACGTTTGTGACCGCATTGATTGGTTCAATTGAAATGTGAAGGAGTTGCTCACAATATTCTGTCGGCGTATCCAACATAATTGTAATTTTAACAGATTTTTGTTACGCACGAAACCCTCCACCGATTGATTCTTGATAGTAGCGAATCCGCCAAGCCCTGCTTGACCTACTACGGTCCTAACTCCATTTGGCCCGCATTAAGAACCTGTTATCGGCATGACCCGAGTACTTAAAGTTCGGTAGAAAAGCTATAATTACACCATGCCCACAAAAATTTTAATCATCGGCAATATTCTTAAAGGAAACTTCGTTTTAATGCGGAAGAAGTTTGCTGGCTCAGAGCCATATCAGGAAACATGGTACTCATTTGGAGCAGAATTCGTTCCTGGCGAAGACCCTGGAGAGACATTTAAGAAATACATAAAAGGCCTTGCAAGGGTTGATGTTTCTCCCGTACGGAATTTCTTCTGGGATACGGAGACTAAGAAAGACCACGATGGTATCGAAAAGCAGTTTATCTACCTCGATTTAGAATGCGAGTATGTTTCTGGGGAACCCATTATTCCAGAGGGTCACGAGAAGATTGAGTGGATCCCCATTGAAAAACTCTCAGAACTAGATGTGGTTCCTCCATCGGTAATAATGTTCAAAAAGCTCGGATATCTGAAATAAGGATAGCGACCCGACGTAGAAGCAATGCCACCAGTTTTGACTTTCGTCATAGATAGGTTTGCTTATTCTGATAATAGGGACGCACTTCTTCGCGCCCCGAGTCAACGTTCATTCACGCCAAACGCTGACCAGGGGTAGGAAGTGAGTTGATTCCCTAAAATGCAAAAATGGCACCCCAACTTTCCCGCTAGTGTTTCAAAGGACTATCAATCGTATTATACTCGAAATTAAATTTGGGAGCCAACTAGTCTCTCTCCCCCTCCGAGTTGATTGGTGCGCGCACTGGGTGGACGGGGCAAATGCCTAAGCAAAAACGGCCTGGAATAGGCCTGTAGGCTCTAAAATGGCTCTAGGTAAAGAGATTTTGTGCTGCCTGCTCTCTATAAGCACTCCGGATCGGCTGAAATGAGCCGTTTTTGTTATACTTTTTGTTATACTTTGGGTATGGAAGATGAGACCCAAACAACGCCAACAGTGCCAACGTCAGAAGAGGCATCAGAACCAGAGGCAAACCTGGTGGTTGAGTCTGCTGTTCCCTCCCCTGAACCAGAGCCAGCAGTACCTGAAAGTGCGCCTGTTGTTGAGCCTGAAACTATAGTCGAGTCGATGACTGAACCAATTGAACCGACCAGCGAGACGCCGGCGACACCGACTACCGAGACTACAAATATCGAAACGGCTCAAGTGGGCGGAAATGAGCCGTTACCAGAATCAAACCCGGTGCAGCTAGAACCAGTTCAAGACGAAAAAACGGCAACGAAACGAGACCCTATACCAGCACCGAGGCCAGCGGAAAAGACAGTGTCTGAAAAAGAAAAACTGGGACTACTACGTCAGATGGCGCGAGCTACCATCCAACTGCGTCGGGAGAAGAAACTCCAGAAAATTATGGTGGTGGTGGCTATACAAACAGCGGTGACCAATGACGAAGTGGAGAAGCTCTTGCATGTATCAGACGCAACAGCGACGAGATACCTAAGTATGCTGGTGGCTCGAGGTAGTCTGAAAAAAGTTGGTCATACCGGGCGCGGAGTGCGGTACGAGAAGAAGTAGTTTTGTTTATTAATCGTTTGGCGTAGCGAAAAATTATTCAGCCAAGAAGTTTAACTCGTCACCGGCGGTCGTCACCAATAATAAAGTTGAATCTTTGAGTGTCACAGCAAGAGGGCCAGAAAGCAAGGCGATGAAGGTGCTCTCTTGGGAGTCGGTACAGGCCATGAGCGTAGAGACTAGGTTGGTCAAGGTAAGGGTACCAGCAATCACACTGTATTCACCACCAAAGTTATTGCAGTCAGTCTCTCCCGAGACGGCTGTTTCAGATGTAAAAGTCAGTGTAAACGGTGCGAGGTCACCCGTTAGCAAGTCTTCTTCTGCGGTCGATACAGCGCTGCGCAAGATCCATGACTTACCTAATAAGTCACTGGTGACTATGGTGCTACTAGCTTCCGGTACTGATTCCACTACCGGTGTCTCTTCAGGAGTCGGTTCAGGTACTACGGCAACAATTTTTTCAATCCCTTTAAATTGCACTTGCTGCGGTGTCTCTATTCTCACTTCTTCTCCTTTTGACCAAATGCTCAGACCGTTGGCACCTTCATACTTGGCACCGGAAGCGGAAACTACTTGTCGTAAAATCACATCTTGATAATTTGTCCCATTGAGGCGTGCAAGATCCCCAACGTATTCGATTTTGACGACTTCACTACCATCTTCATTGTAATATTCTTTGGTCGTAGCATTAACGAACAGAGCTACTTCTTGATCAGAAATGGCTACTGATGGTTCGGGGTTTTGTCTGGTTATGTACCACAACAGTAATGCTAGGCTAACAAGTAATATCAGTAGAGCGATAATTTGCTGTTTGTTCATCGAAAAATTATAACAAAAAACACCAGCTTGTGCTGGTGTTTTTTGTCTGAATCTTAATTATTTGGTGCTATTTTTGATAGCTGCAACCAAACGAGATTTTTTACGGGCAGCGGTGTTGGCTTTGATAACGCCACGCTTGGCGGCTTTATCAATCGCCTTGTAAGCCTTTGGTAACAAAGCCTTGGCTGCTTCTACGTCTCCGGCGGTAGCTGTCTTGCGTACAGTCTTCACTACATCACGCATCGCAGTAGTGCGGCGTAGGTTAAATACACGCTTGCGCTCACTGGTACGGACTGCTTTTTTTGCTCCTTTAGTAATTGCCATATCTTTTATATTTTGTTGGGACAATATACGTTATTTTGCAAAATAAATCAATGGGGGCTGGCTTTTTGAATCTAGTGTACAATATAAGCACTATGATAAGGCTAATTTCAGGAAAAGTCAGTTGGACAAACGGCAATCAAATCATTGTTGAGACGGCCAGTGGACTGGGCTACTTGGTAGCTGTTACCCACCGGTTGTTAGCTCTACCGGACGAAGAGATTAGACTATATACCCACTTAGCCGTCCGCGAGACGGCGCTAGATCTATATGGCTTTACCACCACGGCCGACCTGGAACTATTTGAGCTCTTACTTACTATTTCTGGGATTGGACCCAAGAGTGCCATGCAAATCATGGATCAAGCCGACCGGCGACTCATCGCCGAGTCCATCAAACTAGAAGACGCCACTCACCTTAGTAAAGCTTCTGGTCTAAGTAAAAAAACCGCCGAGAAAATCCTACTCGGCCTCAAGGACAAACTGGACACCAGCCAGATCGTTGATACCAACGCTTATAGTTCGGTTTATCAAGATGCCTTTGATACGTTGGTGACACTTGGTTACAATCCGGCCACCGTCCGCGCCACTCTAGATAGTTTGGAGTTAAAAGAAACTACTAGTGCGGTAGTGACTGAGGCTCTGCGTAAACTAAATTAAACATCACTGTCGATTCAAGGGGCTGCAAAATGCCATTCCATAAGAACACGAATCTGGAATTTGGCAAAGGCTGTAACCCTCCTTTATAATAGAGTTATGGATAATTTTCTCTGTCAGCTCAAACGCTGGTTGCCCACATCACTCGTCAAATCCTTGCGTCCGGTGTATCACTTTGCCCTCGCCTACATCGGAAATATTATTTATCAGCACCCCAGTAGCGCTCTGACCGTCATCGCTGTCACCGGCACCAAGGGCAAGTCATCGGTAACAGAATTGATCGCCCACTTACTACGGGCGGAAGGTCACAAGGTCGCTTCGCTGTCTACTATTCAATTTTGTATCGGTGATAAAGCCGAAAGAAATTTGTTTAAAATGACGACGCCAGGACGGTTTTTTGTGCAACGCTTTTTGCGTCAGGCGGTAGATGCCAATTGTACCTACGCCGTCATCGAAATGACTTCCGAGGGAGCCAAACAGTATCGTCATCGCTTTATTGATTTTAACGCTTTGGTCTTTACCAATCTGACTCCTGAACACATCGAGTCTCATGGGTCGTTCGCTGAATATAAAGCGGCTAAGTTGAAGATCGCTGAAGCGGTCGCTCACTCCCCCAAACGTCCACGTTTGCTGGTTGCCAACAAAGACGACGAGCATGGCGCTGACTTTTTGAATTTTGCCGTTGATCAAAAACTTACTTATGGTCTGAATGATCTTAGTTTGTATTCGTTGCATAAGGATAGTGTTAGTTTTGTACTTGAAGGGACAACCTTGCGCGTTCCTTTGGTTGGCTTGTTCAATATCTATAACTCGCTGGCGGCTATCACTGTAGCGCGGGCATATGGTATTTCTCTAAAAACTATCGAAGGTGCTCTCGCCCAACTACCCCCACTAAAAGGCCGAGTGGAACACTTCTATAGTCAGAAGACCGCCTCAAAGCGGATTACGGCTGTGGTGGACTACGCTCATACTCCAGACTCATTAACTAAATTTTACGAGGCTTTCCCTAATGTTTTTAAGGTGGGCATTCTCGGCAACACCGGCGGCGGTAGAGATACTTGGAAACGTCCAGAAATGGGACACATCGCCGAGATGCACTGTGATCATATTATTTTGACCAATGAGGATCCCTACGATGAAGATCCGCGAGCGATTGTCGAAGCGATGGCTAAAGGTATTGAAGACAAAGCTAAGCTATCAATCATCATGGACAGAAGAGAGGCCATCAGACAAGCCCTGGCCCTGGCACCAGATGGTGGCTATGTACTAATATCGGGCAAAGGTACTGATCCTTATATCATGGGACCCAATAATACCCGTGAGCCCTGGAGTGATGCTCAAGTAGTGCAAGAGGAACTAGCTAGACTCACTTAACTAAAAGCGTACTAGATTGATTTGGTTTTGATCCTGCTGATAAAGTACATCACCGGCATCGATGCTGCCATCTTCTTTGTACAGTTTGCCCAAGCCCATGTTCCCGGCACTAACGATCGGCGTCTGACTCCAAATCGACTGGATTCTTAACATAGTATCAATCTCAAAACGTAACACTGATGAGGCGCGCAGACGGGAATGAGAAAAGGGATGAGCAATAAAGCGCACCTGGCTGTGCCGAAGTGAGAGCGCTTGCCAGGGTTTGACACTTTCAAAACAAAACAAGATGGGCACTGCAGCACCGTCTCTAGTGCCACTCTGGTAAGGACGGTAATTGATCTTTTGATCTAACTTTTCGGCCAACACCGAATACCCCATCAGTCTTAATACTAGGTTGGTTATTAGCGGTAAGTATTCACCTTGTGGGACTAAGTAAGACTTGTATGATTCATACAAACTATCTGTCTGCGGCGCAAGCTGATATCCCACCGCCCAGGCGAGATCGCCCACTTCTACTCGTGAGCTATCGATTATCAGTGGGCTGGTGGACGCTAGTAATCGCAGCGCTGCCCAAGCTGATGTTGTCCCGACTTCCCGGGCATGGTAAAACTCGTTGAAGTAACGGCTGTCCTCTGGCAATACTATGGCTGTTGGTTCATAAGTTTTGGCCACTGTCACCAACTGACTAATCGTGTCTGCCTGATCTGCTACTTGATTGGTAGTGGTAGCCACAAAACTCGTATTAATGATAGCGACAGTTTCTTGTCTATCTACTGGTCTGGTCAAATAATCAGACGAGACTAGCAAGGATAATAGTCCTATTCCTACCACCACTATTCCCTTTTTATCGATGTCACCACGCCACCACGCGACCAAACATCCAACTACAAAGATAGTCATCACAGTCAAAATATAAACTCCGCCAAAGACCGCCAAGGTAGACCACAGTGGTAAAGCGGCCAAAAGATAACCACTATAACCAAAGCTAAAAGCCCAGTTGATACCCTGCCCTTCGCCGATCATAAAAAGTGAAAACAAGCCCGATCCCAACAGTTCCACTACCAAGACTAGACTCGCTAGTTTCAGATTTTGCACCATACAGCGGGAATGTTGCCACCTTACAATGCCAAGCAATAGGCCCGGTAGACTCAAAGCCAAAACCGCTACTGTGGCGTAAAGCATGATCGCTGTCATCTGCACCCAAGGCGATAATGGCGGTAGCCACGCGATCGGATAAAGTGCGGAAGCAAAAGATAACGCCATCCCAGCCTTACCTAACATAAAGCCAAAACCAAACAAGGCTAACTGGTAACGAATTTTTTGTGTATTTAAATATAAGACAAATAGAAATAAACCAAGGACACCAAGTCCGACCATGTAAGGACTAAGCAAGGCACTGCCAGCCAACGATCCGAGACTAATACCCGTCACCAAACTCGGAATCTTCACAAAAACTTTATCGGCTTGTGATCTAAGCTGAAACATAGGGATGTTTGAATAATACAATACCGGCGGTAACAGATACATTCAGTGATTCTTTCATGCCCGCCATTGGTATTTCTAATATGACATCAGCCATATCCAATATCTCTGTTGGTACACCTTCTACCTCATTGCCAAAAATATAAGCTACATTGGTATCTGGTTGATATTCATATAATGAACAGCTGTCTGACCGCTGCTCCACTGCCACCACTGTATAACCAGCCTCTTTCAGACTAGTGACTACTTTCTTAATATCTCTTTCCCCCTCCCAGGCAACAGAAGTCGTAGCGCCGAGTGAGGTTTTTTGTATCTCGGTGACCGTTCTACCGAAGCGATCAACAGGAGTGGGGGTATAGCCAGTGAGCCAGATTTTGGCCACACCCGCTCCATCACTAGTTCTAAAGACAGAACCGACATTATGCTGACTGCGCACATTATGTAAAATGACCTGTCTCATCATGATAGCCTATCAAAGTCCCTGACTCTAAGCCAGTGAGTTGATTTACCAAACCAATATGGTATAGTGCTCGCACCAAAATACATCAAGCTTACTACTTGAATGTTAAATACTGCGCCTATAGCTCAGCCGGTAGAGCAGCTCCCTTTTAAGGAGAAGGTCCCAGGTTCGATCCCTGGTGGGCGCACAGCAGTAAATAAAAACGCACCATGAAAATGGTGCGTTTTTATTTAGAAAGCAAACTGCTTTGCTTTCGTACCGCTGTGCGAGCCGGAGACATGTCGCTATGCGACAGTCGAGGCGGGGTCGCGGAAATTTCTGAAAGAAATTATCTGTGACCACAAAGCAAGGTTTGTGCGTTCCGCAGCGGTGTTTTCTGCTTTTCCCAAAGCAGAAAACCGCGAGGCGGGGTCGACAGCACTTTCTAGAATTAGAACGTAGTGAACAATTATAGTTAGTGACTGGTGACCACCATGTTCGATATGTGTCTCGCGATGAGGCACCCACAAAATTTCATTTCATTTACATAGGCAAGTTATTGTTATATAGTGCAATTGGATTTCTCTCCAGAAAATCCCCCACGACAGTCGTGGTGGGAGGTTTGATGGAGGGAAAAGTGGCACTGCCAAATGGAATCTACCCACCATTTCTTGGTGTGGATGCTGTGACACAAGAATACGAGAGTGCGTTTGATGGCGCCCCCCTGTATCATTGTGTTTTTCCGGTTGGTGCGAGAATCGATACGCCAACCTTGATCAACGCAATCGCCGAGTACAGGAAGAATATTCGACTGCCGCCGTCCATGTGCCTCGCCTTTCGTGATCGTGGAACTGTGTGCATCGATGATTTCTTGCACCATAGCGACTCGGACTACGATATGCTGGCTGCGGAAATCAAGTTCGTGAGGGCTTTGCCCTATATGAACAACCTGCTTGGCTGTGATACCTATGTCCACATGCGTTCGTTCATGGGTCAAAGGGCTAAGCGGCCACTCTGCATATCCGAGTATGCTGTCATCTACAACATCGACCCACGTCTGTCTGGCCGACAGATTGCTGAAGAAGCTCGCCAACACTTCGAATATCTGCGCGATACTCACCGGGTCGAGAAACTAGTATTGCGTTTCCCGAATAGCGGCACGGTAATGGTGCACCGCTACATGGAAACCGTCGGTCAGTTCAACTTGAGCACCGCCATCCAACGGGCGCGCAAGATGCAGTTGCCGAAACGAAGCGTCAGGATCGCAGCCTAGCGCTCGATACCATAAGAAGAAGACATCCGTCTTCCTTCAGCGGTGTCGGGCGTTTTCATTTTATTGATTATTAAAGTTCTGTAAGTGACTCGCAATAGGGTGCATTTTGAAATCTATACTAAGTGGTGCTGGTGACATAGTTTTAGTAATGGGAGCTAATTTGCATAAATATAATTTCCGTGTTTTAGTATGGCTAGATTTTCTCCTGGTATGTGCGCCAAACCAATTCCGGCTTTGACGTAGATACTCAGGATAAAAACATGTCTGCACAACACTGCGAGTGGCCACTTGTCGGATCGACGATCTGGGTGGTGAGCCATCATCATGCCCAAGACGCTGTGAACAACAACACCTATTTCCCGATTGAGGTGAAGGTTCTGAGTGTCGGCACCAGCACCGTTCACTTGGAACATGAAGGGGATCGGAAACTGACAGAGATTTTTCCCGACAGAAAAACCTGTCAGGCGAACTGTCCGGCCTCTCACCCCGACCCGT
>JACCDV010495544.1_pt1 | contig 11225 bp, 10 predicted proteins | sample 7446131 | NCBI WGS metagenome assembly JACCDV01 (sample SAMN15323448, study PRJNA562643) | freshwater metagenome | isolation source: river surface water | place: USA:Blue River Watershed | collected 2017-08-17
ACGTAGTCGCCCAGCTGCTGCGTGGTGCGCAGGCCCGCGCAGTGGCCCACCATCAGCCAGGCATGCGGGCGCAGCACCGCAATGTGGTCGGTGATGTTCTTGGCATTGGCGGGGCCCACACCGATGTTGACCATGGTGATGCCGCTGTGCCCTTCGCGCACCAGGTGGTAGCCCGGCATTTGCGGCAGGCGTGGCGGCGCTGCGCCCAAGGCGTCGTCAGGCTCGGCGTTCAGGCCCACGCGGCGAGTGACCACATTGCCCGGTTCCACAAAGGCCACATAGGGGCTGTCCGGCTTGGCCATTTCGGCACGGCCCAACGCGATGAACTCGTCAATGTAGAACTGGTAATTGGTGAACAGCACATAGTTCTGAAAATGCGCCGGGCTCGTGCCGCTGTAGTGGCGCAGGCGGTGCAGCGAATAGTCGGTGCGTGCTCCGGTGAACAAAGACAAAGGCTGTGCCTGACCTGGCGCAGCATGCCAGGTGCCATTGGCAATGCTGTCGTCCATGGTCGTCAGATCAGGCAGGTCAAAGACATCGCGCATGCGGGCGCGGCGTGCGGCACTCATCTCGCCTTCCATGTGCTCGTTTTCGGCAAACGAAAAGTGCACAGGCATGGGCTCCTTGCTGGTGCCCACTTCCAGCTTCACGCCATGGTTGCGGATCAGCAAGGCGAACTGCGCCCGCAGGTAATGGGCAAACAGGTCCGGGCGGGTGAGGGTGGTGGCGTAGCTGCCCGCGCTGGCCACAAAGCCAAAACTCAGCAACTCGGTCTCGGCATCTTCTGGGGGCATCCAGTCGGTGGCGGTTTCCAGGCGTACATAGGGGTAATAGGCGCGCACCCGCTCTTGCATGTCTTCGCCCGCCACAAAACGTTGCATGGCCTGGCGCAAATGCGCAACGCTTTGGGCATAAATGGCCTGGACGCGGGCCAGGGCCGATTCAGCATCGTTGAAGACTTCGGGCGCAATGAAAGGGAGGGGCGTTCTCATGCTGACATTGTGCACAAGCTGTGTGAGTATCCTGACCAACGCTTCTGGAATCAATGCGGGCTATTCATGTGGCTGTCAGCCTCGAGATTTACCCTGATGACTGCTATGGATATGCAGATACGGCCGGGTTTTGGTGCAAAATAGAACGACCGTTCTATTTTGATGCCCATGACCGATACACCCCACACCTCCAAGATTCAAACTCTGCCACTGGCTGAGCCCGGTCGGCGTGTGCTGATCAAAGGCCAGCAGACCAAGTCGGTCATCATCGATGCGGCTTTGCGTCTGGCCTCTCAAATTGGCCTGGAGGGCCTGTCGATTGGCGCATTGGCCGAGGTCACCGGCATGAGCAAGTCGGGCGTGTTTGCGCATTTTGGCTCACGCGAAGAATTGCAGATTTCCGTCATTCGCGAGTACCACACACGTTTTGAGGCAGACGTTTTTTATTCGGCCATGCAAAAGCCACGTGGCTTGCCCCGCTTGCAAGCCCTGTTTGACAACTGGATGGTGCAGACCTCGGCCGAGATTGATTCGGGCTGCATTTACATCAGTGGCGCTGTCGAATTTGACGACCGTACAGGGCCTGTCCGCGATGCGCTGGCCTCATCGGTGGCCAGCTGGCAAACCGCTTTGCGCCGCGCCGTTGAGCTGGCGCAAGAGGAGGGGCAGCTCAGCCGCCAGTCGGATGCGCATCAGATTGCATTCGAGATCCATGGGTTGATTTTGGCGCTGCATTACGAAGCGCGGTTTTTGCGCAATCCCGCGGCCACGGATCGGGCCCGTCAGGGCTTTGCGCACATCCTTGCTCGCTATGCCCATGCCACGCCCGAGCCCAAGCCTGTTAAAGCTGCTGCCAAGCGCGTCAGAAAAGTTTGACTTCATCCTTTGTTTGAGTTTTTCAGGAGTTTTTCATGCCCGTGTACAACCCGCCCCTGCGTGACATGCAATTCGTCTTGCATGAATTGTTCAACGTCACCCAAGAATTCAAGGCCCTGCCCAAGCACGCCGAAACCGATGCCGACACCATCAACGCGGTGCTCGAAGAAGGCGGCAAGTTCGCTGCCGAGGTGGTTTTCCCGATCAACATCTCTGGCGACACCCAAGGCTGTACGCTCAACCGTGACACGCACGAGGTGAAGGCCCCGGATGGCTTCAAGGCCGCTTATGCGCAGTACGTGGCCGGTGGCTGGCCCTCGCTCAGCTGCGACCCTCAGTTCGGCGGTCAGGGCTTGCCCTTTGTGGTCAACCAGTGTTTTTACGAAATGCTCAATTCGGCCAACCAGGCCTGGACCATGTACCCCGGCCTGTCGCATGGTGCGTACGAGGCCTTGCATGCGCACGGCACGCCTGAGCAAAAAGCCTTGTACCTGCCCAAACTGACCAGCGGCGAATGGACCGGCACCATGTGCCTGACCGAACCGCATTGCGGCACAGACCTTGGCCTCTTGCGTACCAAGGCCGAGCCGCAAGCCGATGGTACATACCGCATCACGGGCCAGAAGATTTTCATCAGCGCGGGCGAACACGATCTGGCCGCCAACATCGTGCACCTGGTGCTGGCCCGCTTGCCCGATGCGCCTCCCGGCAGCAAAGGCATCAGCCTTTTCCTGGTGCCCAAATTCAATGTGTCGGCCGACGGCAGCATCGGTGAGCGCAACGGCATTTACTGCGGGGGCCTGGAACACAAGATGGGCATCCACGGCAATGCCACGTGCCAGATGGTGCTCGACGGTGCTGTGGGCACGCTGGTGGGCCAGCCCAACAAGGGCCTGGCCGCCATGTTCGTGATGATGAATGCTGCTCGCCTGGGGGTGGGTAACCAGTCCCTGGGCCTCACGGAAGTGGCCTACCAAAACGCACTGGCCTATGCCAAGGACCGTGTGCAGATGCGCTCGCTCACCGGTGTGAAGGCACCCGGCAAACCGGCCGATCCGATCATCGTGCACCCCGACGTGCGCCGCATGCTGATGACCGCCAAAGCCTATGCCGAAGGCGGCCGTGCGCTGGCTTGTTACTGCGCCTTGCTGCTCGACAAGGAAGTCAACCACCCTGACGAAGCGGTGCGTGCAGAGGCCGCAGAGATGGTGGCTTTGCTCACGCCCATCGTCAAGGCCTTCACCACCGACAACGCCTGGCAAGCCACCACCGAATGCCAGCAGGTGTTTGGTGGCCACGGCTACATCAAGGAGTGGGGCATGGAGCAGTTTGTGCGCGATGCCCGCATCAACATGATTTACGAAGGCACCAACACCATTCAGTCGCTCGATTTACTGGGCCGCAAGGTGCTGGGCAACCAGGGCGCATCGCTCAAGAAGTTCGGCAAACTGGTCGAGCAACTGGTGAAAGCCGAGATGGCCAACGAGGCCATGGGCGAATTCATCAAGCCGCTGGCCGATCTGGGCGGCAAGCTGACGCAGCTGCCGGGTGAAGTCGGCATGAAAGCCATGAGCAATGCCGACGAAGTGGGCGCTGCCGCTGTGGATTACCTGCGTGTGGTGGGGCATCTGGTGATGGGTTACTTCTGGGCCCGTTCGGCGCAGATTGCCTTGCAGAAACTGGCCGAGGCCGAAGAGGAGGCGCAGCGCCCCGATCCGTTCTACCAGGCCAAGCTGCAGACGGCGCGTTTTTACTTCACGCGTTTGATGCCCGAGACTTCGACCTTGATGCGCCGCATCCGTGCGGGCAGCGAGGTGCTCATGGACACGGACGCTGCTCTGGCATGATCCCATACACAAGGAAATTGGTCATGAAAAACACCCTCCGCATGAGCGCCATGCTCTTCGCCAGCACGCTGGCGATGGCTGCCCAAGCCAACACGCCCGCAGGTCGTTGGCACACCATCGATGACAAAACCGGCGAAACCAAAAGCGTGGTCACCATCGAAGACGCTGGCGGCGTGCTGCGCGGCAAGGTCAGCCAGATTTTGCGCAAGGGGGCGGACCCTGCAGCCAAATGCGACAAGTGCACCGATGACCGCAAGGACCAGACCATTCTGGGCATGGAAATCATCCGGGGTGTCAAAAAATCCTCAGGCAACGACTATTGGGACGGCGGCGAGATCCTTGACCCGGAAGAGGGCAAGCTGTACCGCGTGCGACTGACGCCCATCGAGGGTGGCGCGAAACTGCAGGTGCGCGGTTTCCTTGGCCCCTTCTGGCGTAACCAGGTGTGGGTCAAGGCCCCTTGAATCGGTCGCCTGCACCAACCGCCACCCCCGGGGTGGCATTTTTATTTTTTGAGACGAGAACACCATGTCTGACATCCTGACCCACATTGACGCAGGGGTGATGACCATCACCTTCAACCGTCTGGACAAGAAAAACTCCATCACCTCTGACATGTATGCGGCCATGGCCGATGCGGTGGCCCAAGCGGCGGCTGATCCTGCTGTACGCGTTGTCCTGTTCCAGGGCCATGAGAGCATCTTCAGTGCGGGCAATGACATTGGTGATTTCCTGAACAAACCACCATCGACCCAAGAGTCGCCCGTGTTCCGTTTTTTGCGCGGAATTGCCACCTTTGAAAAACCGCTGCTGGCTGCGGTGGCCGGTCCTGCGGTGGGCATTGGCACCACCATGTTGTTCCATTGCGATCTGGTTTATGCGGGCGACAACGCCGCGTTTTCCATGCCTTTTGTGAACCTGGGCTTGTGCCCAGAGGCCGCGTCGAGCCTGCTGGCGCCCCGCATGTTTGGTTACCACCGCGCCGCAGAAGCCTTGCTCATGGGCGATCCCTTCTTTGCAGAGGCCGCGCAGGAAGTCGGTTTGGTCAACCGCGTGGTGCCGCCAACCGAAGTCAACGGCTATGCCCAAGCCCAGGCCCGCAAACTGGCAGGCAAGCCCTTGTCTTCATTGATCGAGACCAAACGCCTGATGAAGGGTGGCTACCAGCAGGAAGTGCTGGCCAAGATGGACGAAGAAGGCCAGAGCTTTGGTCGCATGTTGCGCGAGCCCGCTGCGCGTGAAGCGTTTGGCGCTTTCATGGAAAAGCGCAAGCCTGATTTTTCCAAGTTGTAATGGCATGCCTCAACGTACACACACACCCATCATCCTCGAGCCCGAATACATCGAGGGCTTTCGCCAGATCTACGAAGAAAAAATCGTCTTCAACAAAACCCTGGGCCTGAAACTCGTCAAGGTCACCCCTGAAGGCGTGGAAGCCCGCATCGACATGCGGCCCGAGCTGGTGGGGCACTTTGCCTACAACCGCATCCATGGCGGTGTCATCAGCGCGGTGCTGGACGCCATTGGCAGTGCGGCCGTGATGGCGGCTTTGGCCGCCAAACACATGGATGAAGCCCCGGCCAAACGCCTGGAGCGCTTTGCCAAGCTGGGCACCATCGACTTGCGGGTGGATTACCTGCGCCCGGGGATCGGGGAGCACTTCACCATCACGGCCAACGCCTTGCGTGTGGGCTCGCGTGTGGGCTCTTCGCGCATGGAATTTTGCGGGCCCGATGGCACCTTGATGTCCACCGGGGCAGCGGCGTACATCGTTTCCTGAACGGCTTATTCCTCAGGCACAGGGCAGGGCTTGCCCTGCTTGTCGATGGCCACATAGGTCAACCGTGCTTCGGTCACCTTGATGTATTGGCCTTGCAGGGCAAAGCGCTCTGCGAACACTTCGACCTGAACGGTGATGGAGGTGCGGCCCACCTTCACGATGCGGGCAAAGAAGGACAGGATGTCGCCCACCTTGACCGCCTGCTTGAAGATGAATTCATTGACCGCCACGGTGGCAATGCGGCCCTTGACGCGGCGCGCGGGCAAGACGGCACCGGCCAAGTCCACCTGGGCCATGACCCAGCCACCAAAGATGTCGCCGCTGGCATTGCAGTCGGCGGGCATGGGGATGACCTTGAGCACCAGCTCTTGGTCTGTGGGCAATGCAAGTATGGTGGGGCGGGCAGCTTCGGACATGGGCACAATCGAAGGTTGAAGATTCACAGGATTGTCCCTTATGCGCCACCACGGCGAAACCTCCTCACCGGTCCCTTCGGGTCAGCGCTCTGGCGACTGGCAAACCTTGTCCCGTTTGTTGCCCTATTTGTGGCAATACAAATGGCGTGTGCTGACTGCTCTGGCCTTGATGGTGGGAGCCAAACTGGCCAATGTCAGTGTGCCTTTGCTGCTCAAGGAGCTGATAGATGCGATGAGCATCAAGCCGGGTGATCCCACTGCCGTGTTGGTGGTGCCCGCCAGCTTGTTGTTGGGCTACGGGGTCCTGCGCTTGATGACCTCGGCCTTCACCGAGCTGCGCGAACTGGTGTTTGCCAAAGCCACGCAAGGCGCAGCCCGCAGCATCGCCTTGCAAACTTTCGAGCATTTGCATGCTTTGAGTTTGCGTTTTCACCTGGCCCGCCAAACCGGGGGCATGACACGTGACATTGAGCGCGGTGTGCGCGGCATCGAGTCCTTGATTTCGTATTCGCTTTACAGCATCGTGCCCACACTGATCGAGGTGGGGCTGGTGTTGAGCATCCTGGCAGCCAAGTTTGACATCTGGTTTGCCTGGATCACGGTGGCGGCTTTGGCGTTGTACATTTTTTTCACCGTGCGCATCACCGAGTGGCGCACCCAGTTCCGCAAGCAGGCCAATGAGTTCGATTCGGCTGCCCACACCAAAGCGGTCGATTCCTTGCTCAACTACGAGACGGTGAAGTATTTCGGCAACGAAGCTTTTGAAGCCAGGCGCTACGACGAGAGTTTGGAGCGCTTGCGCCGCTCGCGCCTGAAAGCGCAGACCTCGCTCAGTTTGCTCAACACCGGTCAGCAATTGATCATCGCTACCGCCCTGGTGGCCATGCTCTGGCGAGCCACGCAGGGCGTGGTGGACGGCCGCATGACCTTGGGTGACCTGGTCATGATCAACGCCTTCATGATCCAGTTGTACATCCCGCTGAACTTTTTGGGCGTGCTCTACCGCGAGATCAAGCAAAGCCTGACTGACCTGGACAAGATGTTCACCTTGATGGACCGTGAACGGGAAATCGCCGATGTGCCGGGTGCTTTGCCTTTGGCGCTGCAGGGCGCGCCTGAGGTGGTGTTCGATCATGTCTCGTTTGCCTATGAGAGCGATCGTCCCATCTTGCAGGACATCAGTTTCACCATCCCCGCAGGCAAGACCGTGGCCGTGGTGGGCCCTTCGGGTTCCGGCAAGTCCACATTGGCGCGTTTGATGTTCCGTTTTTACGATGTCCAGCAAGGCAGCATCCGCATGGCGGGGCAGGACATCAAGCGCGTTCAGCAAGCCAGCGTTCGTCAGGCTCTGGGCATCGTGCCGCAAGACACGGTGTTGTTCAACGATACGGTGGCCTACAACATTGCCTATGGACGCCCAGGTGCGAGTCAGGCCGAGATTGAAGAAGCCGCCAAGGCTGCTCGCATCCACGACTTCATCGCCTCCACCCCCAAGGGCTATGAGACATCGGTGGGCGAGCGGGGCCTGAAGCTCTCGGGCGGTGAAAAGCAGCGCGTGGCCATTGCCCGTACCTTGCTCAAGAACCCGCCGATCCTGGTGTTTGACGAGGCGACATCGGCGCTCGACTCGGCCAACGAGCGTGCCATCCAGGCCGAGCTGACCGGTGTGTCGCAGAACAAGACCACCTTGGTGATTGCGCACCGCTTGTCCACTGTCGTCGATGCACACGAGATTTTGGTGATGGAGGCCGGTTGCATCATCGAGCGCGGCAACCATGCTGCACTCCTGGCTCAGCAAGGGCGCTACGCCAGCATGTGGGCCTTGCAGCAGGCATCCGATTGAGCCATCGGCAGGTCGGCGGTTTCAGTCCCCGATCTGCGGGTTGGCGCTGTACGGCTTCATAATCAAAGCATGGAAACCAAATGGCTTGAAGACTTTGTGAGCTTGGCTGAGACGCGCAGTTTCAGCCGCTCGGCGCAGTTGCGGCATGTGACGCAGCCCGCGTTCTCAAGGCGTATCCAGTCGCTCGAAGCCTGGGCAGGCGTGGACCTGGTGGACCGCAGTTCTTACCCCACCACCCTCACGCCTGCGGGCGAGACCTTGTACGCGCAGGCGCTGGAGTTGCTCCAGTCCCTGCAAAACACCCGGGCCATGCTGCGTGGTCACGATGCGGCTGGACAGGACTTCATTGAGTTTGCCTTGCCCCATACCCTGGCCTTCACATTTTTTCCGGCGTGGGTGGCCAGCTTGCGTGAAGGCTTTGGCCCGATCAAAAGTCGTCTGATCGCCTTGAATGTGCACGATGCGGCCATGCGTCTCATGGAAGGGGGTTGCGATTTGTTGATCGCTTACCACCACCCCTCCCAGCCTTTGCAAATCGATGCCGAGCGCTACGACATGGTGGTGTTGGGGCAAGAGGTCATTGCGCCTTACGTCAAGGCGGGACAGGACGGACAAGCTGCATGGCATTTGCCCGGAGAGGCCAAACGGCCTTTGCCTTATCTGGGCTATGCCCCAGGTGCTTATCTGGGTGGGGTGACCGACTGGATCCTCAAGCAGGCCAGCACACCCATTCATTTGGACCGGGTGTATGAGACCGACATGGCCGAGGGCTTGAAAGTCATGGCGCTGGAAGGCCATGGCATCGCATTTTTGCCCCAAAGCGCAGTCAAGAAAGAGTTGCAATCCGGTGCCTTGGCCGAGGCGGTTCTGCCCGATGGACAAACCCTGGCCCTGACCATGGAGGTGCGTGCATACCGTGAAAAGGCAGGGGTTCGGCAAAATCCCAAGCGGTCGGCACAAGAGCTGTGGGCTTACCTGAAACAGGCCACGGCAGGCGAGACGCAGGCGTGAAAACCAGCCAGGCATGGGGTACACCCTGATGGTCGACTGACGTCAGACTGACTATAGTCAATAGGCATTCAATCGCAGGCACAATTCGTGCTCACCACATCAAAATATCGATGGTTTCGTGCCATGATGGTGCGCGATTTAACTTTCGCCATTGGCGATTTTTTGGAGAACTTCATGAAAAAACAACTCTTGGCTGTTGCTGTGGCCGCATTGGCGTGCGTTGGTGCACAAGCAGAAGACACCTTGGCCAAAGTCAAGGCCTCGGGCACCATCACCATGGGTGTGCGCGATTCCTCGGGTGCTTTGTCCTACACCTTGGGTGATGGCAAGTACGCTGGTTACCACTATGAAGTTTGCCAACGCATCATCGCCAGCGCCGAAAAAGCAGTTGGCAAAAAGCTGGACGTGAAATTCCAGTCCGTGACTTCACAAAACCGCATTCCATTGGTGCAAAACGGCACCGTGGACATCGAGTGCGGCTCGACCACCAACAATGCTGCCCGTCAAAAAGATGTGGCTTTTGTGGTGACCACTTATGTGGAAGAAGTGCGCATCGCCGTGAAAGCCAGTTCGGGCATCACCTCGATCGCCCAACTGAAAGACCGCAATGTGGCCACCACCACGGGCACCACGTCTGTGCAGCTGTTGCGCAAGCATGAGCGCGCCAACGGTATCGACTTCAAGGAAGTCTTTGGCAAGGACCACGCTGACAGCTTCCTGCTGCTCGAGTCTGGCCGTGCTGACGCATTCGTGATGGACGGCCAGATCCTGGCGGGCAACATCGCTACATCCAAGAACCCCGCCGATTTCAAGATCGTGGGTGAGGTGCTCAACGTGGAGCCGATTGCCATCATGATCCGAAAGGACGACCCCGCTTTCAAGAAGTTGGCGGACGACACCGTGGCGGCTTTGGCCAAGAGCGGCGAGCTGGCCAAGATCTACGACAAGTGGTTCGTGCAGCCCATTCCACCCAAGAACACACGCGTAGGCCTGCCAGCCAGCGATGCCACCAAGGCCGCTTGGGCGAACCTGAACGACAAACCAGCTGAAGACTACGCCAAGAAGTAAATCGCTGGTTGAACAAGGCAAACCCCGCCGGGGCGACTTGGGCGGGGTTTCTTATTGGGGCAACAGCTTTGCCCGTTGAGGGAGTTTGAACATGACATGGGATTGGCAGATTTTTCTGACCGATGACGGCAGTGGCCGCACCTACCTCGAGTGGATGTTTGAGGCCTGGCGCTGGACCTTGGCCGTGGCTGGGTCATCGTGGTTGGTGGCCATGGTGGTTGGGGCCGTGGTGGGGACATTGCGCACTTTGCAGGACCGGCCTTTGCTGGTGAAGCTGGCCAATGCCTGGGTGGAGTTGTTCCGCAACATTCCGCTGCTGGTGCAAATTTTCTTGTGGTACTTTGTGGTGCCCAAAATCTTCCCGGCTTTTCAGAAAGTCCCCGGCTTCTTGCTCGTGGTGTTTGGCTTGGGCTTTTTCACTTCGGCGCGCATTGCCGAGCAGTTCCGTGCAGGCATTCAGGCCTTGCCTAAAGGCCAGCGCTATGCGGCCATGGCCATGGGTTTTTCGACCTGGCAGACCTACCGTTATGTGCTCTTGCCCATGGCGTTTCGCATCATCTTGCCGCCCCTGACCAGCGAGTCCATGAACTTGCTCAAGAACTCATCGGTGGCCTTTGCGGTGTCGATTGCCGAGCTGACCATGTTTGCCATGCAGGCGCAGGAAGAGACTTCCCGCGGCATCGAAATTTATCTGGCGGTCACGGCCTTGTATGCCTTGTCTGCATTTGTGGTGAACCGGGTGTTTGCGTTCATCGAACAGAAAATGCGCGTGCCCGGTTTTGTGGCGGCCAGCACAGGCGGGGGACACTGAGATGTTCGGACTCGACCTTTCTTTCATCAACTGGGACATCCTGCAAAAGTTTGTCCTGGGCGGCTTCATCTTCAGCGTTCAGTTGACGGTGGTGGCCACACTGGGCGGCATCTTCTTTGGCACTTTGCTGGCGCTCATGCGCTTGTCAGGCAAAGCTGCCCTCATGGGACCTGCCGCGTTTTACGTCAACGGCATGCGCTCGGTGCCGCTGGTGATGGTGATTCTGTGGTTCTACCTGCTGATCCCGTTCTTGATCGGCAAACCCATTGGGGCCGAGCTGTCGGCCATCATCACCTTCATCGCGTTTGAAGCGGCTTACTTCAGCGAGATCATGCGGGCGGGCATCCAGTCGATCCCGCGCGGGCAGGTGTTTGCAGGACAAGCCATGGGCATGACCTATGCGCAAAACATGCGCCTGATCATCTTGCCGCAAGCCTTTCGCAACATGCTGCCGGTGCTGCTGACGCAGGTGATCATCCTCTTCCAGGACACCTCGCTGGTGTACGCCATTGGCGCGTACGACCTGCTCAAGGGCTTCACCAACGCGGGCAAGCTCTACGGCCGGCCGGAGGAAACCTACC
>JACCDV010217506.1_pt1 | contig 11224 bp, 8 predicted proteins | sample 7446131 | NCBI WGS metagenome assembly JACCDV01 (sample SAMN15323448, study PRJNA562643) | freshwater metagenome | isolation source: river surface water | place: USA:Blue River Watershed | collected 2017-08-17
CCCTGGTAATTAATCTCCGGATTAAACTGCGCTAAAGCGGTTCCCAGTGGAGAAACTAGTGACAAAATAAAAGCCATTGCCAAGAGGGCAACCAAGATATTTTTATTTATGTTACTAGTAATAAATTTCATAAATTAAAAAACCACCGTCGAAGACGCATTACTGTCAGTGTTCGGCACAGACACAAACGGAAACTCTCGCACCTCGCCAGGCTCCTTTTCATAAACCACGACCCCACCAGAAGGACTAGTGAAACGTACCGCAACCTCATCAGAAAAAATCTCTCCGACACTTACATCATTTATCTCTCTACCCTCTTCGGTCAAAAGCAAAATTCCCGAAGCACTACTGGCCGTTAAAGAAGACACCTCAGAATAGTTTTCAAATTTTGGTCTATCTACAACAGTAGAGTAAATTGCTACCGCTTCTGCCTTAGGCACATGGAGTGAGACAGCCTCTTCTGTCGCTTTTTGAGAAAGAGCTCTCTCTCCAAACGAAAGTCCAGCCGTCACGTCACTGCCAACAAAATCATCCGCCACCAAAACTGGTCCGTTGTTATAGAGATGACCCAGAGTCCCAAAAGATAATCCAACAAATAAAATAAAACTGGCGGCCACCTTGGCGCGAGATAATCTTCTTCTCACTCGATCATGTGTAGATGATTTTGCTACAACCACTTCACGCTTCACCGCCTGCTCTCTCCGACGCTCAGCACTAAGCTGCTGCTTACGTACCTCTTGCTCTAATTTTGCCATCTCCGCAAAACTCCTAAGAGACACCGGGTCGACATACCACTGCCTACCTACCTGGGTAGCGACGATTTTTTGCTCACGCGCCAATCGAGAAACATAGTCCTTAGAGTAGGCTACGAGCGTAGCCGCTTCCTTAATAGAAAGAAAAGAAATGCCATTTATTTCAAGTACCGTTGACATATTGATTTAGCTTTAATTATAAAGCTAAATCGTTTTAAAAAGGCATCAGTAGTGTTGATAATTTTTTACTAAAAACTATCAAACATTTTCTGGTAATCTTCTACCGAAAAACTCAACCCAGCGGCGTAAGAATTAGCAGTGGCACGAATCTCATGCTCGAGAGCCAAGAGCCCAAAAGCCAAAAGCAAACTAGTCACAACAGTAGTGGTAATAGATATCAGTGACCAACCGATCTCGGACCCATCTCCTTCTACAACAACCGTCTCGTAAGACCTCAGCTCGCTCCTTACAGGCTGCTTTTTAAGACTTTCAAGGTTTTTATTTAGGACTGGACGCGGAGAAACAGGTTTGGCGATAACAGGCTCGATCTCTTCAGCCATTTTAGGGAAAGTAATCTTTGTGTCAGGCTCCACTTCAGTATCAAAATACTCGTTTAGAGAAACAATCTTTACCGAGCCTTTAAGTGATACTTCGGGCAAGTCTTCAGGCACTAACTTAGTTAACTTTACGGCTGATTTTATAGTTATATCGGAAGATTCAGCCAAATTAATAGGAAGCGCGACAGGCTTAGTATCCCGACGTAGTGGCGGCAACAAGTCGGATTCATCTACCTCGTACTTAACAGGCTTCCAATCGATTCTCTTAGCAAAGTTCCGGCTGGCAGACTGATCAAAACCATTCCTTTCTAGAGACTTTACAGTTGCCTTCTTCATTACCGGTTCCACCCTGGTCAATGTTACCTCAAGGGGCTTTTCCGAAGATTGCTCACTTTTAGCTTTGATAGTCTTAGTATAGCGCCCACTTTTGTGATTCTCGAGCGAAATTGGATTTACATACCAAGAACGCCCAACCAACTGGGCGTCAATCTTCTTAGAACGACAGAGCTGGCCGATATAATCGGTGGTGTAGCGATATTGCTTGGCCAGTTTTGTGGCCGGTAGATAGGTAACCCCTCCAATAGTGACTTCATCCATCTTTTTATTATAACAAAACGAGAGGGTAAAATCCCTCTCGTTTAGCCGAGATGTGTATATTTAAAAGCACTACCTCAGTTTATCTAGTTCAGACTTGAATAACTCAAGCAACACACCAGGATTAGCCGAGCCTTTAGTTTTCTTCATAGCTTGTCCAAGCAAAAACTGGATTGAAGTCTCCTTACCCTTAAGATACTCCGCCACCACCCCTTCGTTTTCAGCCAAGACCGAAGACACCACCTCTACTAAAGCTGACGGATCAGATGACTGCAAAAGACCTCTGGCTTTTGCCAACTCTTTAGGCATAAGATTACCATCACCAAGGAGCTCAGGAATCAAATCCTTGGCTACTCTAGATGTAATATCACCCGCCTCAAGCATATCCATAAGTTCTACAAAGGAGTCGGTTGGTACCTTCAAATCCGGATTAGCTGCGAGAGCAGGAATTACGTCAGTAGTTAGATAATTAGCAGCCAATTGTAGTGCTCTGCTCTTACCCTCACCATAGTGTTCAAAGAGAGATTTAAACACAGCGTCTATGGTTTTGATAGAAATTATGAGTTCAATCTGTGACTTCGGCAATCCGAGATTTTCATATTTTATCCTTTTTTTACTAGGTGTTTCAGGCATTATCTCGGATAGACGTGATAATGAGAAGTACTCGTTTTCAGACACATTTATCTTTGGAATATCTGGATCTGGGAAGTACCGGTAATCTTTGGCTGTCTCCTTTGAGCGCTGGGTAAAGGTCTTCTGCTTTACTTCGTCCCAACCCCTAGTCTCTTGCTTAACCGCCTCACCCGACTCCAAAAGCTGTCTCTGCCTCTCAATCTCATAATCAATCGCAGACTCTACTGATTTGAAGGAGTTGAGATTCTTAACCTCCACTTTTGTTCCAAGTTCATTTGTACTACTTATGGAGATGTTGGCCTCGACTCGCATCTCCCCTCTTTCCATCTGAGCGTTTGATATGCCGAGAGTCTGAAGTAGTAATTGTAGTTCACGAGCAAAGTCACCAGCGGTTTTAGCATCATGGATGACAGGTTCAGTCACCAGCTCCATAAGCGGGACTCCGGCTCGGTTGAAGTCAACCAAACTAACCCCCTCTCCCTCATGCTGACTCCTGGCAGTATCCTCCTCGAGGTGCACTCTGGTGAGTTCTACCCCACCAAGATTTCCTCCCACCAAAAACGGATAGGCGTACTGACTGATTTGGTAGGCTTTAGGAATGTCTGGATAGAAATAATTTTTTCTATCAAACTCTGAGTAGGTCGCTCTAGTAGAGCTTACTGCTTCCCCAAACATCAGCACCTTGGCAATCGCCTCCTCATTAGGAACTGGTAGTGTCCCTGGGTGTGCCAAACAGACCGGGCAAGTATTCAAATTTGGTACTTCACCGTGTGGATCATTTTTACATCCACAAAACATTTTACTTTTGGTCGAAAGTTCAGCATGAACCTCGAGACCAATTGTTGCTTTATACGTTGTGCTCATGAACAACAAACAAATTAGAAATAAAAAGGAGTGTCATGGACACTCCACTAATAGGCATTTTACGATTCTCGCAGATGTAATACAAGGGCATCAGCCAATTCTTTGACCCCTTCCCCTGTTTCTGTTGATATTACAAACACACGATTCACAATTTTGTCAATATCAGTTCTAATCTTGTCCAAATAGTCCTTATTTACAAGGTCTTTTTTAGTTAAGATTAACCACTCCTCTTTGTCACTTAGGTCATTACTAAATGATTTTAGTTCGTCACGAATGACCTTATAACGCTCGAGCACATCCTCAGTCTCTAGAGAAACCAAGTGTAATATCATTTTGGTTCGTGATACGTGACGCAAAAATGTGTGTCCGAGTCCCTTTCCAGCAGCCGCTCCCTCGATGAGTCCAGGGATGTCAGCTAAGACAAATCCATAAAAGTCTCCTAAGTGCGGTTCGGTAGTAGTAAAAGGAAAAGCTCCTACCTTCGAGCGAGCATTGGTGAGTGTATTCAGGAGAGAAGATTTACCAGCGTTTGGCATTCCTACCAGACCAACGTCAACTACCAGTGAGAGCTCAATTAGGAGCTCACCTTCTTCTCCCTGTCGTCCGAGTGTCACATCTTCTGGAGACCTGTTGGTAGCAGATTTGAAGTGCTCATTACCGAGCCCACCGCCACCACCCTTAAAAACTTTTTCAGTATGTCCTTCAGTCAAAAACTCATAGACTCTACCTCTCTCTTTATCAGTTACTACTGATCCCACTGGTACATCAATAATTAGGTCGGCTCCGTTTTTACCGAAACGACTACCGCCCTCGCCCACCCCACCGTTCTCAGCTGCAAAGTCTTTTGAGCCAGTGTACTTAGAGAGGAGGTTAACATCACGAACAGCCCGGAGCACTATATCTCCTCCTCTGCCGCCATTACCGCCGGATGGTCCGGCCATTGGTCGAAACTTTTCATGACGCCATCTTACTACTCCGTCTCCACCGTTACCGGCCTTTGCATAAATTGTTAGTTGGTCTACAAACATAGGCTACAGTAATACCACAAATAATCATATCTGTACATCATTTTCCCCAACATGTTACTAGGAACAGTTTTTCCTCTTTCTTGGAATTAACTATCCAAAAGAAAACACCCCACTGTGGTGAGGTGTTTTCTTTTGGTTCGTAACGTCAGTATACATCCGTTATGACTAACTTTTTATAGTTATAACGTCTAATCCAAAATCTTATTTAGTAGCGAACTCGTTAGTGTTACGATAAGTGAACCTAAGAGTGCGTGCCAAAATGTCTCTACCCGGAAGCCTTCCACTATTGTGGTCGCAAACCAGAATAACGCGGCGTTGATAACAAAGGTAAACAGTCCAAGTGACAACAGAGTTATTGGGAAGGTCAGAAGAATTAGTATTGGTTTGAGAAATATATTAAACAAACCAAGTACCACAGCTGCCACCAAGGCAGTGTAGAAACCCTCTACAGTGAAGCCTGGCAGGTATTCGGCAATGAGCAACAATACCAACGAGGTCGCCAATAATCTAGTTATCATATTCATACAAAACTATTTTACCATCTTCCACCCTTCTGCAAATAGACCTTCAGCCTTTTTGTACTTAACTGTCTGAGTCTCTCCGTCTTTAGTTATCGTTACCATATCGTTGCGTCCTGGTACAGCCTCGTGTCTTACTGGCTGGTTTTTTGCTGGTTCAGCACTTTCTTCGCCTGCGGCTTTTTGGGCAGCCTCGGCCTGCTGTTTCATTTGTGCCTCTTCCTTCTCAACTACTACCGGCTGTACTCTTGGCAAGATTTCGCTTAAGCGATAAGCCAGAGCCTGCTGCATTTCTTTATAGAGACGTGTCCCCTCTTTACGATATTCAATAAGCGGATCACGCTGACCATAGGCTCGTAGATTTACGCTCGCTCTAGTGTAAGACATTACCTCAAGGTGCTCTACCCATAGAGTATCTATCACCTGGAGTGATAGACGCTTACTCATATCCCTGAAGACCTCTTCCCCAAACTCAGCGCGCTTAGCCTCAATAACTCCGGGCATATTTTCGTTTACAGCCGCTACCTCCTGTAGCACAGCCGACACTTCCCCCTCATCTCCCAAGAGCAACTTTTGTCGTCTGGCATATATCGCCATACGCTGCTGATTTAATACATCATCATAAGCTAGCACTTGCTTACGCGCATCAAAGTGAAATCCTTCAATACGAGTCTGAGCACTTTCTAGAGTATTGGCCAGCATCTTCATTTGGATTGGTTCCTCTTCTGGTATACCGAAGGTACCCATTAAACTTTTTACCCTCTCCCCTCCAAAGACGCGCATTAGACTATCCTCCATCGAAACGAAGAACTGGGTTTCACCCGGATCTCCCTGACGACCAGCACGACCACGGAGCTGATTATCGATTCGTCTAGCTTCATGTCTTTCGGTACCAAGTACAAAAAGACCACCGAGCTGTCTTACCGCCTCCGCCTCTTCTTTAGTAGCATCTGGACCGCCGAGCTTAATGTCTACACCGCGACCAGCCATGTTGGTGGCTAGAGTAACAGCACCAATCACACCTGCCGCCGCAATAATCTCTCCTTCATGTTCATGGTTCTTGGCGTTAAGCACCTGATGCTTAATTCCAGCTCCAAGCAAAGCTTGTGACAAGCGTTCGTTGGCCTCAATTGAAGCAGTACCAATAAGAATCGGCTGACCCTTGGCATGCACCTCCTTTACCTTGGCAATAATAGCCTTAAACTTTCCTGCCTCATTCTGATAGATAAGATCAGTGTGATCTAGACGTGCAATTGGACGATAGGTCGGCACTGGTATCACCTCTAGCTTATAGACAGTAAAGAATTCTTCCTGAGAAGTAAGAGCTGTACCAGTCATGCCAGAAAGCTTCTCGTACATACGGAAATAGTTCTGGTAAGTAATAGAAGCAAAGGTCTTAGACTCACGCTGAATCGCCACCCCTTCCTTGGCTTCAACTGCCTGGTGCAACCCCTCAGACCATCGACGGCCCGGCTGTAGGCGGCCAGTAAACTCATCTACTATCACTACCTCACCATCACGCACCACATACTCCTTATCACGAGTATAAAGGGCCTTAGCGCGTACAGCGGTCTCTAAGTGGTGTACATATTTAATTCCCTTATCGGTATAGATGTTTTCAATACCAAGTAATTTTTCAGCTACCTCTATACCAGCATCAGTCAAAGTAGCACTCTTCATTTTTTCATCTACAGTAAAGTGCTCCTCAATTTTGAGTGACTGGGCAATACCAGCAAATACTTGATAAAGATTTTCTGAATCAGCGGCCGGGGCTGAAATAATAAGTGGTGTACGAGCCTCATCAATTAAAATCGAGTCGATTTCGTCCACAATTGCAAAGGCATGTCCCCGCTGCTGACGGAGGTGCTTAGGATCGTATTCGATGTTGTCACGCAAAAAGTCAAAACCAAACTCACTGTTGGTGCCGTAAGTAATATCCGCGGCATAAGCTTCTTGTCTAGTACATGGTCGCAAAAAATCGTAAACCACTTTATAAGAACCAACTTCGTCACGCTCTGCATCAGCCTCAGTGTGAGTAGGATCATATAAATATGAAGCGTCGTGATTAATCACACCGACAGTAAGACCAAGAGCTGAATAGATTTGTCCCATCCAGACGGCGTCACGACGTGAGAGGTAGTCGTTTACTGTTACCACATGTACTCCGCGCCCAGCCAGTGCATTAAGAGCAGCCGGTAGTGTACCTACTAGAGTCTTACCTTCACCAGTACGCATTTCGGTGATATTGCCGCGATGCAAAATAATACCGCCGATAAGCTGCACATCGTAGTGTCTAAGACCCATAGTGCGCTTAGCCGCCTCACGAGTCAAAGCAAAAGAATCAGCTACTACACTATCAAGAGTAGCCCCTTCTCTAACCTTCTCTTTAAGGGCAGAAACCTGCTCTTTTAGCCCCTCAGCGGTCAAAGCTGAGAATTCCTCTTCTTTAGCGTTAATCGCATTGATTAGAGGGCGTACAGACTTAAGCTCCTTTTCGTAGGTTGGCCCGAAAAATCTATCTAAAAATGACATAATGGCCTAGTATATACGCTCTTAATAATAAACACAAAAGCAAAACCGCCCATGAGGCGGTTATGCTATAAGTCTCACTGGCAGATGGATTACTCCACCCGCTGTGATTACTTTTTTGCCTTCTTCTTTGGAGCAGCTTTCTTAGCAGCCTTCTTTACTGCCTTCTTAGCTACTTTCTTTACAGCCTTCTTAGCTACCTTCTTTACTGCCTTCTTAGGAGCGGCTTTCTTTGCGGTCTTCTTCGCTACCTTTTTGACAGCCTTCTTTGTTGTTGCCATAAGAGTTTGTGATGAGAGTATTAGTGAATAAAATTCGACCGCAATACCTTCTCGATGTGAAAGAACAAATCGTGATGAGAAGATTTTTGCTTACATATATTATCTCTTGTATAAAAAATTTATACAATCACTTTTGTAAAAAAAATTTGTGGATAAAAAAATTCGTAAAATATTTTTTTAAAAAATATTTTACGAATTAATTTTTAAAATTTTTTTAATTAAACAAAATTTACTTCAGGAGAAATTTTTATTTTTGTTTTTTCAAAAACTTTTTTACTTATTTCATAAACAAAGTTTTTTATTTCAGCTGCGGTTGCTCCACCATAATTTATCAAGACGAGTGCCTGTGCCTCTGATAAACCTACCGCTCCTTCTCGATAACCCCTTAAGCCACAAACCTTATCTAGCACGTATCCTAAGGATATTTTGAACATTCCATCTTCTGTAGGATAAGTTGGTAGACCTTCATACTGAAGCATTAATTCATCTTTTAATTCAGAAGTGATGATAGGGTTCTTGAAAAACGAACCAGCTGTACCTACCACATGCCAATCAGGAAACTTCCCCGCTCTCACTTCTATCAAGGCTTTTCTAATTTCTAATTGCGTAGGAATTTTTTCTAAAAAGATTTTTTTTAGATCAGCGTAATCAATTTTTGGTTTTGATTTTTTTGATAATGATATACACACATGAGTAATAAAATAATTTTTTCCTTCACTACTTTTAAAAAGTGAATCACGATAACCAAAATTACAATCAACTTTTTTTATTTTTTTCTTCTCACCGCTCCGCATATCTATTACCTCTACCTCTGCTATCACTTCACCAATTTCTACTCCATAAGCTCCCACATTCTGAACTGGTGTAGCCCCAACCGTACCCGGTATTGAAGTGAGATTTTCGATACCCCACCAACCTTGATTTACTGTATACTCCACCACCTCATCAAGCACCTCGCCCCCACCCACTCTAAGGATTACCTCGTCTTCTCTCCCTTCATCTACCACCACTCCTTTTATCTGGTTGTAAATAACCACTCCAGGAAAACCAGTGTCATCAACTAGTAAGTTAGAACCTCCCCCCAGTACCAATATTGGCAAAGCCTTTTCCTTAGCAAACTTAGCGGCGTCAATAACCTCATCTTCATTTGTTACACCAAAAAAGTAGGCGGCTTCCCCGCCTACTTTTAGAGTAGTGTAATCCTTTAGTAAATGATTACTCATAACTTATTATCTAGCGACAGCCCTCCTCCACACTCTCTTTGCCAGCCTCTAGATTATCAGCTACACAGTTAGCGTATTTGGCAAAGCCAGGCTTTTTGGTAGCCGCCTCCCTTAGAGTCGCTACCGCAGCGGCAGTATCACCTATCTTTCCATACAAGAAAGCGAGTGAAGCCCAGTTTTGTTCTATCTCTGGCTGTTTGGCCAATCTGAGCTTATACATCTCAATCAAGAAGCTATCATCACCAGTTTGGGTAGCAGCATTAAGCAAGAAGTCATTCATAGCAAACCGCTCCATTTGTGCTTCATTTTGGATAAGCGCTTTAGCCCCAGCACTATCGCCAGTCAAGAAAAGCATACCAGCATAAAACTCTCTGGCTTCATCATTTCTTTCATCAAGACGATAAGCTTCACCAAAGAGATCCCTGGCCTTCTCCATATTTCCTTGTGAATAAGCCACAATCGCCTGCTGAGCAATAATAGACTGCTTCATTGGTGATAGCTCACGAGCCATATCCATATGCTTAGCTGCTGCTTCTAGGTCATTAATGGCTCGGTAGAAAGAGCCAATGAATACGTGAATACGCGCATCACCCGGCTTATCATTAGCTAGACGCAATAACTCAGACTCAGCAAAACCAAGAAACTCCTGCTGGATTTTTGGATCTACTCCCTGCGTACGCGCTATGGCCATAGCCTGCTGCGCTACCTGCTCAGCTATCTCCTGCTGCGCAAAAGAATCTCGCTCTACCGCTCGCTTAAAGGCAGCTAGCTTATCAGCCGGGGTAGCCGCCTGATAACCAGCAATGATATCTTCGGCAGCATTAATGCCAGGCAACTGCATGGTATATACGAGAGCTACTAATATTATGCCCGCTACCGGCGCCACAAACTGAGTTACCAAAGCTCTATCCATCTTAATCTTCTCTACCGCCTCAATTGGCGCTCCTACCCTACTATGAATCATCGCCAAAATCAGCCCGAAGAACATGTAACTAACGATGTTATCAAACACCACTAAGTTGTGGGTCATATAACCAGCCAAGATACCAAGGAGCACTCCTCGCTCTAGTACGGTAAAGCTATTATCAGCTTTATTAATTATAGGCCTTACCAAAAGATAATAAACGCCAGATACAAAGATAGACAGATAAGCTAGCAAACCAAGGAAGCCACCAGCCACCAGCCAATCTAGGATAATATTGTGCGCTCTATCAAACCACTGCTCCTGATTGTACAAAAACGGCTTGTACTGTTCGTTAAAGATGTAGTTAAAATTACCCTGCCCCCAACCAAGAACCGGTCTTTCCTTTACGCCGTCCCAGGCCATACCCCAAATAGTGCCACGCACCTTAAGGTCTTCGCCAAGATCAATATTAGCAATACGTGCCAAACTTATATTGTTTTGTACAAAATCAGAATCTTTGGCCGCTAGCAAACCACCAACACCAAGCACCATAAGAGCCAAGGCACCAATAGCATAACGACGAAACTCCTTATACTGCGCTCCAAAAAGCACTATATAAACTGCCATCACGCCAACACCAGTAGCCAAGCCCAAAGCTGTACCACGAGTACCAGACTCAAGAAGAACATAAGTGAACATTACCGCCAAGAGTGCATAAATCACTCTCCTCAGAGTAACCTTACTCTCCACAAACATCCAAAAAGCAATGAAGATATGGAAGAGCATATAGATGGAAAGATAGGCAGCGTTGCCAAGATAACTCTCAATACGCCGTCCCGGCTCAAACCCATCAACGATGCCGGCATTCTGAGCCAGGCCATAAAAGGCAGTGATAGTAGCTGCCACTAAAGTAGCATGTAGATACTTATCCCAAGCGCTCTTGGTAGTAAGTACACTACCGAGAACCAACATGTACAAGAAAACATGGACCAAGGTGACATAACCATCCATGCGTTCAAAGTTACTCCAGAAACTAGTTTGGGGATGCTGGCCAAAGAGATTGGCAAAAAACATCACAATGAGTAGCACACTAAAACTAGAAACCACCCAAGAAAACTTTGGTCGATACTTAACATCAAGCAGGCAGAGAACCGCCCAAGCCACAAACACCGTCTCGACTAAAATGCGAAAAGCAAAGTTTTTGCCAGTAATAAAAGGAAAGAAATAATCATTTGCTACATAGAGCGTCAAAAACGGAATGGTGAATAAGCCACCATAAACTATCACCTTTAAAAAATCGTTCATATGACAGCAAATATACCACGAAGCCAGAGGCCAGAG